>JAABUK010003858.1_pt1 | contig 24944 bp, 24 predicted proteins | sample 5559141 | NCBI WGS metagenome assembly JAABUK01 (sample SAMN10711869, study PRJNA513367) | rock metagenome | isolation source: Antarctica rocks | place: Antarctica: Victoria Land, Pudding Butte nord | collected 2016-01-03 | reverse complement strand
GAGCAAGTCGACGAGTGAGTCTGCTTCAATGATCATTCTATTTCACATAGTGAGTCTGCTACAATAGACATTTGACGAGTTGATTTGAATCAATAGAAAGATTGATAGAAAGACAGGCATCAAGATTCTACGTCAGTGCTATGAACTACACTACAAGTCATAGAAACATGACTTTTAAAGAGAAGAAGATAATATTACGAGTGTGTCGAGATTGAATAGAGTTTTCTAGTCAATAAGCTCTAGAGATTTTGACTCATGTTAAATCTCAGCCTCGATACTCTATTCTAGCGCTTTCGATACTCGAGCAAACCTGCTTCATTCTCTTTGTTTTGTTCTACTATAGATACAGCTCGAAACTCTCTTTGATTTCTTCTGTGTTCTTAATATTCTAGTTATAGCTATCTCTATTGATCAAACATTCTATTCAGCTACGCATTATCTCGCTGCAGTGTGATTAGATTCTAAACATGATCTCAACAGCTTCTTTCAAGTGAATAAGAAACTAGATTGCTTCTTGCGAGCGAACTGAAAACTGAGTTGCTTCTTTCAAGTGAATGAAAAACTAAATTGCTTCTTGCAAGTGAACTGAATGCTGAATTGCTTCTTGTGAGCAATCTGTAGACTGAATTGCTTCTTGTAAGTAATCTGTAAACTAAATTGCTTCTTATGAATGATTCGTGAACTGAGTTGCTTCTTGTGAGTGAATTGAGAGCGAGACTGAGAGAAAGTTACTTTGTTAACTTCAAACGAGAAATTTTCTTCTTGTTGATTAAGATCATAGATCTTGACAAAGAATGAGTAACAATGATTAAGACAAAAGAAGAAAGACAAGATGAGAATATTGTGTTCAAAATTGACATCAATGACGTGATGATGAAGTCATGACAGACTTATGATGATGAGATACTGATTTAATTCAATGACATAAAAGAATAGTTTTTCGATGTGTTCATCAAGAATCATTGTGATTTCAATAATATAAGTAATGTCATCAATTAAAGCGACTTGATCATCAAATTCTCAAAGTCTGCAAGAGTGAATTAATGAATGCAAGGAAAAATGATGTTGTTGCGCGAAGAATTTATTCATAAAGACATAAGCAAAGACTTCACTATCAATCAGAGCGAGAGCGAGAACTTTAGATTAAGCTTGACGTAGAATACAGAATACTATCATGTAACTATCTTTGAATGTCAAATTGAATTCAAAGAGTTTCAAAACAGATTTAGCAGAAAACTTTCTATATGATTGAAGTGAGAGTGAAAAGATTGAGACTAGTAAACAAGATGATATATATACAGATCTCTGAGCATGACTTAGCTCAGAAATTAAACTTTTTTTGCAGACAGCGAGATTTCTTCATTTATACTGACAACATCACTATCATAGACGTTCATGATATGCAAAGTGAAAAGCTTCTTATTTGAGCATTCTTTAGCAATTTTGCTTGAATGTTGCAATTTGCAGTAGTAGCACAGCTTTCACTTGTTGCAGATTTTCTTGATCTCAGAAATGATCAAAGTCTTATCTTGAACAATGATAATGACAAAACTTAGATTCATTGACTCATCAAGAGATGAGAGAGAAAGAGACAAAGATACTGTTGAAACAACAGTCACAGAGATGATGATCTTTAAACTCAAAGAGTTACTAGTTAATGCAAAGATGCTCTTGACTTTGATGAATGAAACAATGATGAAGACGAAGCGAGATTGATGATGTTTAAGCTGCTGAAACTCTTCGTTGATGTCAAAGAATGTTTGAATTCATTGATGAAAGATGAATGATTGAGTTTCATCAAGATTTTGTCAGAAGAAGATGATGACTTAAGTGAAATAATTAACATTGCGTTTCAGACAGTCAATCAATGAGAAATCTTTCATCAAAGAATATTCTTTCTTTTGATAAAAGAGATTGTAATAGTTGACAAAGCTATTCATGTCTTGCTTCAGAGTTTCACGAAGATATAAATGAGCATCTTCTGTCTTGAAAAAGTTGTCACAGCAATGATGCAACTTATGTTATCAATTTGCAAAGATGAAAATGATACAAAAATCATTGACTCAATATTGATTCATTAAATTGTAAATCTTCTTATCTATGATGAGTTGTGACTCAACATAGATGATCTTGACTCGATGAAAGAAGTAACAATTGTCGTTCACGTTCATGCATTGTATCAGACTCTGCTTTCATGCATTTAATCAATCTTTGTCTCTCTCATATTCAAATATGTTGAGAAGCTTCTTGAATCTAGAAGCGATGAAAACAGCGACAGAGTTCGCAGAGAAGTGAACAATAAAAAGAGATTGATTGTTCAAAATTTGTGCAACAATCTGAGTTATCATCATGAGAGACTGAGAATTCAACTCTATATAGACTGAAGAACTGAAAATGATGAACGAAAATGAAATGATAACATCATGTTGTCAAACTTGATTTTGAAGCTTTCGCATTGCGCGAAAGATCTCAACTGAATTTTCAATCATACTTTAAGTGAACTGTTCAACAGCACGCTCATCGTCAATCAAGAAATTGTAAGATAACTTCATTTAAGCGAAAGAATAACTAAACGAGATTTCAATGTATGAAAACGTTGCAGAAAGTGTAAATCTTTCGTAATGTCAGAAACTGAGCTAAACTAAAGATACTATTAATATAAAAGACTGATATTATTATTACTTTGATAGAATTTAAATACAAGACAATACATCAGATAATGTATAAGATGAAAGACAAAGAATGAAAGAAAAGAATGAAAGCTTGACTTTTATATACATGAATTGAGCAGAATCAAGACTAGACAGTAGTTTTATTAACTTAAGATTGTAGAAGTTCATGCACATGACTGAGATGATTGAAACAGAATTGCTGAGACTAAATTAAGATGACGATGACTAAATTGATGACTTGATTCATTGAACTGCAAAATAGATTCAATGAATTGAGATTATTTAAAATATCGACGATTTATGTTCTAAATCAAGTTGATGATCTGACATCATGATAATTCAATAGTTCAAGAAGTCAGCATCTTGTAACATTCTTGATCGCAGATTTGATCAGTTCAAACAATGCATGAGTACATGCTTCGTCATCTGATGACTTCATTTGCAGTTACATTGCGAACTATTTGTGTCTGAAATGTTTCTAAAGTGCAGATAAACATTCAAATCTATGCGTTTGATTCTGATATGCATTGCAAGAATGCTTTCTGCTTTCTAAAGATCATCACGCATCTTTATCATCTTATTGCTCAGATGCAATCTTTGTGCTGAGATTGCATTAATGTTTGCGACGCATTCTTTGTACTTTTCTCATCGTTGATTTTATTGATCTTTGTGATACTGCACTATTGCGATGCTATTGCTTGTTGAAATCATTATGAAGAAGAAAATGCATCGTCTGCATCTCAATTGTATCTTCGCATCTTCTTGAATGAAGACATTTAGAAGTACTATTTTCTTGATGATGAATAAACAAGAAATGACGCGATTAACTTTCATCAAATGAGCATGTATTAGTTTGCATGCTTGTCTGATCTTTTGCGTTTGATTGTTGATTCAACTGTGTAGCATAATCTTGTTCTGTAGCATGTTCAAATGAACATGTAGTGAGCTTGTGTATGTTTCTGTCTCTAAAGTTTCAATGCTTACTTTTTTGAATGCTTCTGCTACGTGATGCAGAGTCTGATTCTGAACTGTTTTTAATCTGCATTCTTTGCTCAACAGTTCATCTTTCTTGTCATGCTGATGTCAAACTGATGCTTTGAATGCAATTTCTGATTTCACTACTGCTGAGTATACTTGTCTCACTTTTGTGAAGATAAATTCTCATGTGAAGATTTCAAGATGACTAAGTGTCAGCATTCTTGTGACGTGATTCATCTTTATTTGTCAAAGATGCGCGTCTCATTGCAGTTTCATGTTCAGTTGCATCTTTAAAACTCATACGTCTGATTTCAATTTAATAATTGAGCTTTCTATTTGTATGCTAGTCATCATGTTGAATCTCTTCGATTTTCTAATGAAATGTGTAAGCTCATACTTTTCTGATGCGAACGTTGCATCATGAGTGCAAACTCATTTCATGCAGATGTCATGTATTTTGCTCAGTGTTTTGCAAATTTCTTTCATGAATCTGTTGTAGACTAGAATGTTAATATCATTTATGAAGTCAAGCACTTTGATTTTAATTCTCAATGCTTCGCATTTTTTAATTAAACTTGCATTGAAGAATAGAAAGAAAATCAATGAAATGAGAAATCTTTGCAATATGTCTGCGTTTATCTCGTGCATGTCGCTCGTTTGTTCATTAAATATTAGCAATGTCTCTCAATCTTTTAGAAAGCTGCGTGTTTATTCAATTATGTAGCTTGATGTTCTTTTCATCTTCAGCATATGCAAAAGTCTGATGTGTGAGACTTAATCAAACGCTTCGACAACGTCTAGACTTAACATGAATGTTACATATTTGATTTTGCAATCTCATACTGTGTGAACTTGATTTATTAGTAAATTTAACGTTAAGATCATGAATTGCTTGCGTCTTGCTCTCATTTGAGCATTAAATAGCATGTGATGAATCTCAACTATATCACTCAGTCTTTTGATCATGATTGACTTCAGAGCTTTGCTCATGATATCAAGCAAAGCAATGAATCAATACGTCTTTGAATCAATATAGTTGCTTTTCTTTGATTTGCATAATACTATTGTCTGAGTCTTTTTGAACTGCTTCAAATGATATTTGTATGTTACATATGCATTAAATAAACTCGTCAGTACTGAGATCAGTTCTGCAAGACTCACTTGAAGCACTCTGTTTAAAATATCTGAAGCATCGAATGCTTTGTCTGCTTTTACTCATTTGATTGTCTGCTTCACTTCATCTTTTGTGATGCGTGAATTGAATGAGACTGTCAGAAATATGAATGACTTTGCAATGTCGTTGACATTCGCTTGAGAAGATGAGAGAAAGAACTTTTCTCGCAGTATCTCGATTTTTTTCTTGAACGTCGTTGTCATATAATCGATGTTGCTTCGCTTCAGTGACGAAAACTGAGAAAGCTTTTTAGATATTTGACTTTCGATTCTAGCTCATTTTGCAAAGCGTCATATTGATTTAAGTGCTTTGCTCAGCTTATGCATTTGTGATCTGAAGTGTGCATGTTTTGTGTTAGAGATCAGCATAGAGCGAGTCATATGAGTGTAATGTAACGAGTATATAAATGTCAAGAAAGAAAAGTATCTAGAAGAAAAGAGTCAACTATCTATATAACTCAGAAGAACATAAGCTAACTCTGAATAGAGTTGACTTCAAAACAAGTCTATGTTCTAGCGACGAGCGATCAACGATAGCTCTCAGAATAGTCATCAACATAGTCATCAACATAGATGATAGCTAGAATCGTAACATTTTGTTTGTCAAATGATCTTGTTTTTATGATCATTGTGCTTCAGATATTTATTTCACGCTTCTAATGTGTCTTGCGTTTTTCATATGATTTGCAGTCATCTTGATTTCATTACTACTTCAAAGCAGCTTTGATTTCAAAAGTCTTTTGCTCAATTTGATGATTTTGTCAAAAAGATAAATTTCTTGATGATCTTTTGTAGCACTCTGATAATTTTGCACACTTTGTCATTCATCATAGTCTTGTCATCTAAAGAGTGTTTCAAAGATAGATGTATTTGCAGATAAGCATTCAATGCTTCTGTATTCATTTTTTTTCAAAGTCATCGAGTCAAGAGTTGCACTGAGATTGTTTATAAACATAACTTTGTGATGATTGAAAGATGATTCAATCTCTGATGCAAATTGATTCATATTTTGCACTTACATATCATGAACTGTATTTTCTCGCTGCTAAAGACTAAATCAATCATCGTAAATTGATTATGAGCTTTGCAAGTAATAGTGTCTGATTTCAGCAATAATTTCAGTCTTGCATTTGTAATGATGTTTAGCAAAGTATCAGTCATTGTATGATGAGTGAAGCATTTTTGTTTCTCTCAGTGAGAATGATATAAATTGAAATCTTCTACAATCAGTTGTTTGCAATCATTCTTAAGTAGTTTATTCAAACGAGAAATGATTGAAGATCTCTCTGTGAATGTAGTAAACAATGAGCATGAATTGTAGATGTTTAAAAGTCTTAGCATCTGCATTTCATCATCTGTGTTGCAAGTTAATATTCTGATTGAGCAAATGTTTAACTCAACTGTTTCTACTATTCATTGATTGAATCTTAAACATTTATTAACGTATATGCATGTTCTTGATTGAGATGATGAGTTTTTCACTAGATGAAAGAAGTTGTGTGTTGAGCTAAATAACTGTGAATCGTTGTTGTTGCAATCTTGCTTTTATATAACTACTATGTTGAATTCGCAAACTTCTTTGTCAATTAAAAATGATTCTTGAATTCTTAATGACTTTCTGATGTTGTACTGTAGAATTTGTAGAAAAGATTGTTTTATTATAAAGTTATTTGTAACTGTTGTTGACTCTGCAATGAGAAGACTCTTTGTATGCTTTCAATCATCAAGAGTCTTTCTTGCTTTCTGATTGAACGTTTCTGAATCTGCTCAGATATCATCTCATCTGAGTCATTATTCACGCAAGAGAAAAGATCAATTCATCTCTTCTTGATTTCTACTATCTGTCAAGCTGATTCATCAGCGATTCAACTGCATGTTTTCAACATAACTGTTGCTGAGTTCAAGAAATTTGTTGAATCAAAAGAGTTCATTGAATCTAAAGAGTTCAGAGATAGTGAGAAGAGTGCGCGATTGTATTTAGACATCTTGAAATATCTGAATGATTTGTTTCTATAAATTTCAAACGTTTGTTTCATCTGTTGTTGTCACTTGAAACAGATGCATCTTCAGAATTCGTGATTTTCATTGCAGTTGATGCAATGTCTTTTGTTCAAAGACATCACGCACTTCTCAATGTGATGCTTGTCTGCGCACTTTTTGCAACGCTGATTCTTTCTGCAGAACTTAGTCATGTGATCAAATTCATAGCATCTGAAGCACTGTGTGATGCAACAGTTCTTTTCAAATAGCTTGCATGCACATTCTTGATATGAGTTCAGCATGCTCATGTTCATTAGTTGATTTATCATCGCTTCAATTGCAATCTCTACAATGAGTGATGAATGAATCTTCTTGCTCTTTGCTATCTTCTTAAGTCAGACTATTCTTAGAACTTTCAGATCTTCATGAAGTCTCACGTTATTTTTTATCAGTCTTTCAATGATCTTTTTCTAATTGCTCATGTTTATTGTAATGCATACTTTATGTGTCAGCACTGCAAAGATTCAACGTGCTATGTGTATTGATCTCATGATTTCTTTTGCTCATGTTTGAGTCTTTTTCAGATTTGCTTAAGCATCTGAGCTGACTGCATGAAGAAAAATGTCATCGCTATTCAGCTTGCAAAGTAACATGATTAGATTTCTTTGATCTGTCAACACGTCTGCGATTTTCTGTAGAATCTGTTCAATCAACTTCTTCTGTATTTCTTTTATTTCTCTTCTGTTCATTATTTTAATCATGACTTCTTATTTCTTGCAAAGCAACGATAAATTGTCTTTGAGACGTTACTTCTTCATCACTATTTCTTCTCTTGTCACGTTCGCTCATGACGTGATTTTCGTTGAAAGACATGTGCTTTTCTGTGTATGTAACTGCTTGTTAAGCAGTTGAACTGAGATCTTTAATTTCTATACATTCTTCATGATGAATGTATTTTGATTTGCATGATGTTTTTCTTCTGAGTTGAGTTGAAGATGTTGAATCAGCTTCAATGCTATCTTTTTTCATGAATGATCTTTGCTCTTCTCTTTCTCTAACGTTGATATCTTTATTAGTAGATCAATAATGTTAGCAATGTTCTTTTTATCATTGCATAAGCATTTTGATCTTGCATCTCTGTTTTCTTGTGACAAGTCAACGTCGCTCACAATCATCTTTGAATCAGCATTGCTGCAATTTATGCAATTCATTGTTGTTTCATTGTCTTCTAGATTCACTCTGTCTTGTTTATAATGCTCTTTTTCAAAATTTGTGATGCGTGCGTTGTGATTGTTTTTTATTATATTGACTCTTGAGTATATTAAGATGTCATTCAAATATATCACGCAGCAAATATTCATGAATGATTTAAATGCATGATTTACATAAAACTAAAAGATTGCAGAAGCATTTGTCAGTTCAAAAAACATTATCTAATATTCAAACTGATCATAATGTGTATGAAAAATCATTTTTCATTCATCACTTTTGCAAATTTAAATGCAATGATAAATGTTGTAAATATCAATTTTGATAAAGTGTCTTGCATAAGCAAAGTAATTCAACGTCTTAAACAGTAAAAACAATGAGTAATTGTTCTTTACTGTTTTTTCATTGAGATCATGATAGTTTATGCAGAAATGAAGACTTTCATTCAACTTTTTTACAAACAACACAGATGCTTTTGTAGAACTACTTGATAAATGAATTCATTTCTTCTTTAGCGCACTGTCTAGATAATTTCATATCATAGCAAACTCATATTGTATTATTTTATAAATAAACTTGATGCAAGACATTTTGCTCTTCATCAAATTAATAAAATGTTTCATCTGATCATACATGTTCAAACTATCAGAAAGAATTTTAGAAAACACTTTCTTAAAATCTTGAATAGCAAAAAATATTTCTGATTTTTTTGCTTAAAGCGCATTGCATTTTGCAGTCTGATGATCTGCGTTCTACAATAAGTTATTTGTAAATAGCAGCTGATAAAACAAAACTACATAAATCTTGTTTTTTCTTTTAGTTGCAAGCATTATCAGCTCAACAAATTTTGATGTCTTACACAAATTAACTTGTATTTGCTTTGCACGTTGAATGCTGTTTTCTTAATATGATCAATGATGCTTTATTGCATTAATGAATATTCAAGTTGATTTTATTTAATCACAGATAATCAAGAATCATATCATATTCTCACATGTTCACAGCATGAAATTCAATGTTTCAACTTTTGCAAACTTTCTTATGATCAATCAACTTGATATTGATCTGATGCATATCATAACAGAGAATTCAATGATCATTGATCATCTGAATCTGTTTCAGAATTGCATGATTTTTCAATAACTTATACTCTTTTATTCATGATTACAATATAAAGTTTTGCTCAATCTCAAAGTCAATACAACAGTGAGTTTCACGCATTTTCTCAGAGACATTTGTCAATACTGATATCATCAATGCATGTGATAATCATCTTTTCATAGTTATATTTAATGATTTAATGATGAACATCAAACTTTCTCTTTTCTCATTTCTTTATCATGATTGCAAGTCTCTTGTCTGAATGCATAATTGAAACAGATCAAATTATTAATTTTATGTTTCAGCTTTTTGCATGATCAACATGTAAGATTGAATGAAGCAGCATTTTACTTAAATTTACTAAACTTAACTATCACATCATTTTTAAACTGCATGCTTAAAGCAAAGAACTTTGAATTCTTTATTGTAATAATAAACTTCATTTTTTCATGTAAGAATTAAAAACTCTTCTGAGATGTTGCACTCTCACTTTGCTGCAAATATAACTTCAATAATGCATCAATGTTTTGCAAATGCAAGTCAATGTTTATAAAATGCTTTAGCAGATCAACATAATTGATAGAAATGTATAAGATGCAAAGAAACTCATTTATGATGATTTCATTAATCTTCATTCACAAGTACATCATGTAAGTTTTATTGAATATATAATAGTTCAAATCTGCATATTGTTTGATGAGATACTGTTTGAAATTTGCGATGCTTTAATTGATTCACTGCTTCACAGCTTCAAATTAACATTTTGTTTGAAAGTTGTAAATTTCAAAATTGTTAAATTTAACATGCAAGTATTTAATGTAGTATTTTCAGTTGAATTTCTCATCATGATTATGCATGCTTATTATATGATTTCATCACTGATTGCAAGACTTCTCTGACAAGTATGATGCAAATCATTGCAGCTTCTCTTGTTTTGTGATGAAATCAGATGATGTCACGACTATGAAGTTTTTGCAATCTCACAGTCAAAACATCAAGAAGTTGTAGTTTGTGATGCTTTGCTCTTTAGACTCATGAGATTGATTAGCACGCTTGCGTGCATTACTTCAATAGTGATCATCACTATGTTAACATTGATGATCAGAGATTGATCGAGTCTTTGACTTAAGTATCAATACGCAAAGTTGCAAGACAAGCAGTACATTTTGCATCTTCAGATTCTTTAATCACTTGCGTACTTCGCTTGTTGATCATCGAGAGATATGATTGCTACTTTCGACTGTGCAACTTCTGATGAGTCGCTGCATGTTCAACATCTTTTACTGAGCAGCTTCGTGCGAATGAAGCAATTAGAACTGTGAGGTGACGAGATCTCTTTACGTGAAACTGCGTAGTAGAAGATAATAAGGTAGCACTCTATTAATGATAGAACTAATTGCTAAGAAATGAAAGTGAGAACTCGCAGAGTTTTCATCTTCTGTCAAGTCGTTATCTCTATTCACTCGTTAGTCTCTTCGATCTAACCTTGCAAGCTAGTCTTGCAGGCACGCATCGTTCATAGTCGATGAGATGCGTTCTCACAGATCGCTAGGCTTATGGGTGAAATATTTCCTACAACGTACACAATGCGTAGAAGTTTGAGGTCGAAGAATCATCAGTCGAATAGCGTTGGTCGAACGAGATTCTCAGATGAGTGAGATTCTCACTCTACGCCTAAAGTACAACGTAGTGCAAGTCATATTGCATTGCCTCAGAACTCAGACGTGTTTTCGTGACTAAGTCTCTTCGGGTTAACCACTTTCCCTAAGCTTCTTTGGGTTAGGAACCCTCTGAATGACTTCGCAGCCTACGAGTAGTAGTTGAAACTTACGTAGTAAGCAAGACGACTAACCCAAAGAGACTTAACCGTCTATGCTTATCCGAAAAGGTGTAGCGCACCTAGCTTCGAAGAGGCTAGGTTTCATCTACCTACGTCTGAGTTCTGAGACAAATATTGCACGCTAAGCAAGATGTTCTTACTCAGCTCACTTCATTGAATACAGCGTATCTTCTGTTGATATATGAGGGTCAGAAGTAGTATGTGCACGTGTATATATTGATTGAACTACTCTACAAAGTAGAAGCTACGAAGAGAGAAAGAAGGTGAAAACTCTGACTCTCGCGCGCTATAGGGCTAGGCGAGACTGTCAGAGGTAACAGTACTGTTTCCTGTTTTCAACACTCTCTCTTGATCAAAATCAAGCTTCATATTGAAGCTATTCAGAACTACCTATCTACTGAGCGCATATTCGTGCACTTTTTCTGATCTCGCTTGAATTTAAACTGACCGCGTCGGGTCGGGTTGGAAGATTTTTGGATTCGGGTCGAGTCGGGTTGGAAAGTTGAACCCGAGAACTCGGGTCGGGTTGAAAAGCTGAACTCGACAACTCGACTCGACAAGAAGTAGATAGATAGGTGTAAATAGCTTGATTGAGCAACCTTCATGACTTTTCGTCATGACTTTCTATCAAATCTTTCTATCAAACAGCCTTCATGGTTTCGGTCATGACTTTCTACCGAACATTCTTCAAGATAATGCAAAAAGGTAATGCAAAAAGGTAATGCAAGCGGAAAAATTTCTATTCTTAGCACTCTTGGCGTCAAGTTCGGGTTCTTGGCGGGTCGGGTCGGGTTGGAAATATGCTCAACCCGACTCGGATCGGGTTGAAAATGTGAGCAACCCGACTTCGGTTCGGGTCGAATCCAAAATGTCAACCCGAAACCCAACCCGACGGTCAGTCTACGCTTGATGTTGTTGAGGGATAGGGTACAGGTGCGGTATAGGAAACTGTAGAAGCAACAGGGTGAGCAAACAACGAGCACGTGCAATGATCGTACCAGTAGAATGGTACTGTACTGTAGATGCGTGTCTGTCCTATCTAGTCAAGGCCCCCCTTCGGCTCTCCCATCGTCACCTGACCCCGGCCTCTGCCCTTGACCAACTAACCTACTTGGGGATGCGCATGCAACCCCACGACAATGTCAATCTTCTCATTGATCTGAAATCGAATCTTAGAAACTATTTGCTGAATTTCAAGCACTTGATGAAATCATTCGAACGGTTTTCCTTCTATTTCTGCCCTTCATTTTTGAGATTCAGCCAGAAACTCGCTTTCGCCCCACCCACCCACTTCATAGACTCAGTCGCTTAGATAAAGGAAGTGCTTGACACTTCAGAACGGCTTTCGGGGCGAAATTTAGCTCTAGAAACCGTCAGCGAAGGCTGTCGGGTTTGCTCAAACAAATATAATATATATTTATAGTTCAAACGAAGTTGATGCTTGATAGTCAATGACTCAATGTCAAAATAAAAGCAAAGCATTACTGTTGAAGCAAAAAAAGCTATAGTAGAAACAATAGTAGAAGCAGAAGAAGTAGATAATCATTCAATTAAAGACATACTTTCTGATTATAAGTTCTGCTCGCTAACCTATTTGAGACTAGCTTCAATTGCGACCCAAAACGTAAATAGCTTTCTACTTCAGAAAACATATTTTTAGACAATTATCAGATTTACACTTAATAGTTTTTGCTTTCTTCTTAAGACGCAAGAGCGAGAAAGGTATATCATAATTCAATCGTCACTCTTTCGTCTCTTCGTACATTAATTGAAGAGATGAATAAATAGTGTGGCTAGAGAGCCACGATCCGCAAACCTGACCAAGAGTAGATGCCGCTCTCCCGACCAATCACGTCAAGCCCAAGTTCGAATCCACACTATCCCTCCACTTTCCTCCTGTAAAACCCCCCTGCGCCGGTACCTTTGCTGACATCCAAACCACATCCCGCTCCTGATCTCGCATCTCCCTATAAAGCGCGCGACTATTCCACCCACTCATCAAAAGCAGCTTGAACGCACACCCACTTGCCTCTGTCCTTTCCACTACATCCACAAGCGCCCGTACTACAACACTAGCCTCTCCACACACACCGTCATCATCTTCGTAGATGCTAATAACGTCAAGCACGCAAAATACCACGAAATAACTTGGCAGCTGTGCGATCAGCAGGTCAAAAATTTGGCATAGATCATTAACGTCGTCGTAATTCAGATGCTGCATGCGTTGCACGGTTCGGAGGTCAAAGTCTCGGTATGCATTCAGCAGTTGCGCGAGCAGACTCCTCATCATACCATCAGGCCCCGCGTCCGGGTCATCTTTCCCCATATGTTCACCGCAGAAGAAGGCCAGCGGAATACAGATTCGCTCCTCCGTGTGCACGTTGTCGTTGCTGGCGGACGTCGTCATGGAATCGACGAGCTTTGCGCATATGAAAGACGTAGGCTGCTGCCTCGTGGAGCCTCTGTGGTTAGCATTGATGAGCAACGCAGCAGATTCAGTGGCCGTGATCCATTTCTGTAGTTTATGCGAGCGCATGATGGCCACAACGCGGTCCTGGTCTTGCTTTGGGAGTGTCCAGATGCTTTGGAGTTTGTTCTCTATGTCGTGGTCGAGGACGGAATCTTCGTAGTCTAGGTTGGTTAGGAGGTCCTGTCGGAAACGTTGACGTTCTGGGGGACAAGTCAGCTTGGATACCTATATTCGCCCAGGGGGCTATACCTCGGAGCAGTTGTGTTTCCGACGCTACTTTACGGACAGGAAGTATAGGCCCTCTTACTGAGTGAAATCAGCTGAAGGGAATGGAGGGCCTAGAGCCGTGACTGACCTTCTCGTTTCCTAAAGTCCATCAGACTGCTGCTGGAAAGAAAGTTCTGAAGCGTTTCTTTCAAGATAGTCTCTTTCAACTCCTTGATCACACCTTTCGCCGTCGCCCCTATCATTTGCTGGATTTTGCCAGCCTCGGTCACGGAAATATTACCCAGGAGATTATTCTGCTTGAATTGTTCAATTTGGATACGACTCAGCTGTCCCACAATGTCCTCATGATTACTGTGCGAGTCTTTGTAGATAGACCTGACAGTCTCGTTCGTGTGCACAATGGTCTCGTAAGAGCATAGTTTCGCACAGTGGTCGAAATACTGAGAATGGGTTTTAATGGCTTGAATCAGGTCGCTCAATCGCTCTTCGTAGGAGCTCTGCTTGAAAAAGCTTTTGGAAAACTTCTCTAAGCGAGGTTAATCCGTGCCCCTTCCCAATGTACACGCATCGGCGGTCTTACTTATAGCTTTCTCCCGATACCACTCGACAATGTGGCGTAGCGCAGCTATCGTGGCGGAATAGAGAGCAGCACTGCTTTGATGAAGCTGTTTGGATTTCTTGAAGGCGCCCAGCGCTCTATGTGTGCTCCCAAGTAAGATCGGGATCTCCGCCAAAGCTTCACAGACGTCCTTCCGAAGGTCCTGCAACCGACCCGCAGCCTGTTGACAATCAGCACACATGCGTACGGAGGGTCGTGTTGGCACTGGCACGGACACTAAATATAAGTTTCAGGCCTCCACAGAGTATAGAGAGGTACTGCGATTGACTGGGTAAGAGGCCCGCCCATGCATCGAACGCCTGATTATTGTCCCCAAAGCGACGAAGGCCCTTACGAATTTTTCCCCAGAAGCCAGAGACCTCGTTGTAGCGCTCGGATGCAGCATTCACTTCTGCTAGAACGTCTTCCCATGTATGTGTTGCCTCACTCACAATATTCGTCTTGTACTTTGAACCCTGGGTCGAGTTCTCGTACGTTTCAATGGCCGCCTTGAAGAGCCGCTTCTCACTCGCGGCATCTTTGTACAATTCTTCACTTTATCGAGTCAACCACGAGCACGACATCTGCCTTGAGAGGCTGCGTACAGTGGAAGTTCATCATCATCATCATCATCATTCCTGTTTACACCGACTTGGTTGGTGCTCGGTTTTTGTTCCTGCTCCGCCAGCAAGGGTGGCACCGTCTCTTCAGTAGACCCTATCTGCGGCAATATGGTAGCTGCTTCTTCACGATCTCTCAGTGCCTTGAAGGCAGGATGGATGTCTCGAGGCAGCTGTTTCTGTATATAGATCTGGACAATGTTATACAAACGAGGTCGTGTAGAGGCATCAGCCTTCTTGGAAATATTGCATTCTTTTGCGGACATGATTCAGGAAATCCGACTTTCGACAGATCGCTCTATTGTCTTCAGAAGAACCCTCTGAGAAGGCTATATGAGACCAACGATCGTAGTACCGGGCTTAAAATTTGATTTCATGGGAGTCCGTAAATGTCACAGGTACTGATAGAAAGTATAGTGCTTGAATTGGGACTCTTGGGGACTCTTGCAGCCTTGAATCCACATCTTCCATGGACTAAGCTTTAGTCATGTCCCAGGCATCTGCTCATCGGCAATTTGCACGGAAAGTGAGGTCAAGCTAACTAAGCTGAATCGAGTCAGTCCCGCTGAAATCTACACCACATCATACATGGTGGGGTCAAAGATTAGCCAATACATTCTTCTCTTGTGCCCACTGACCATGCGATAGCATCAGGATTCCTCCATGCAACACCCAGCACACGCCGCACTGTGCTGATATCAGCTCTGCGCTGGAGCCCGATCCTGGCGTAGCCTGCTGACATTTTGAATGCCGTAGTGAGGCTTTTAAATCTGCCAATCATGATCCCAGCTGGCTATCTTGCTGTCTCAAGGCCCCCACGGCTTCCGTGCGGGATGGCAATGGCGTCGCACTTCGTCAGCCTCTCTGAATCTTCATTTATTTCAAAGGGTCTATCTCTTCAGTGTCTTCAGCAACATATATATACATATGAATCCTTCCTTTCTATTACATGACAACACAAGATAAGACTAAGATAAGATAGCAGTGAACGTCACTGCAGAACCTTAAGCCGCTCGAGACACTCAGGCTTTCAACAATGTCCATCCCTCTTGGCGCTGACCTCAGCGATACTCAAGACGTTCAAATTTCAGAGTCAAAGCCCAGGGACAGTGATGTAGACGATTTGAACCACAACAATTGTCCCGAGAAGAAATGTCCACACCACGACGAATATACGGCGCTCCTTAAAAAGCAGGTCAGCGCCCTCGAGAGCGAATTGAAATGGCTGAAGGGTATACAGACGTGAATGCTCACGCTAGCTCCCCTCTACAAATGAGGCTGCTAACAGCTTTTCTTACCACAGCACTGAATCAAACGTAGCCGATGAAAATGACTCTGCTGGGAAATCTAAGGTGGACAAGAAGGACATGCAACAACAGGAAGCTAGGATTCACCGAGTATCCCCATGGGAGTGGCGAAAATTCAAAAACGAGTGCGCGATCAACCCGGAGTTACCAGCTCTCATTGCTTATTCAAAGAGCATTGGTAGAGTAGGACGGCGGTCAACAGGACGAAGGAGTATGAGAGAGAATGGCGCGCCTGAAAGTGGCAAACCAAACAAGGGAGAAGACTCCTCACCTGAGATTGCGTACCGCCTTGCCATCAACTCGAAGATTCTCCTCAAAATACTAGGTGATTGTACGGATATGGAATTCCCAGAAGACCGCAACGTCTGGCTGCGCCCATTCAAGTACCTCGTTGCTTATGAGACGGAACTAAGACAAGCCCTGCAGAACGCCGAAGTCAGTCTTCAACAGGTGGAAGCAGGGACAGGGCCGTCCGGTCAGGCAGACCCCATCCCAACTCACAACGGACTCGGTATTTCAGACACGATACCCGTGCAAGAGAGAATAGAGGTAAGTGCAGACGCTGTGAAACTTGCGCCGCATACCGGCGCAATGGGTTTAACCCACGCGAGAGCGGCCAGAGACCAACTCTCTTGTCTTATAAATTTCATGGATACGGATATGCAAGACATCTTCGATGTGAAGCGTCAGGTTGCCGACCAAACTCTCAAGGAGGTCGCCCTTGAGCACCTGTGGCTGGTTTTTGAACCGGGTGACTTGGTCTATTCAACGAACTCTCCAGACGAAAGTAGTATGTACCAAGCTTACCGGGTCCTTCACGTTACTGGCGGACGACCAGTACTCGGCATTTCGTCGAATTCCAGAGCATCTGAGACTATTGACTGGGACTCGGAATCAGAGACTGAAGAAAAGGCCCGCGACAACATGCGTGTAACCGCAGGCGTGACGCCTTTCATCATTGACTGCTTTTTCATCGACTTTGATGGAAACAGACTGGGACCGAAGTCCAGAAGGTTTGCTATCCCAGCATACAGTGGTAAACGGAAATTGGATGCACTCGAAGTATTTCCGTGCTTTGTTCCACCGCAACACTCAGATGTCTACCGAGCATTGATCGAAAGGGGACGACGTTTTACGCGGCTTGCAAATGGAACACACAAACGATATTCAGGTGCGACGCTGACAGAGAGCAGAGAGCTGTGGGGTAAATATAATAGCATTTACAATTACTTCATCCACGCTGACGAGGTAATCGACCTGTTCACTGCCCACTGCTTTTTCCTAGTGTTTATTGTTCGCTGCTAACGCGATAACGACCAATTAGATTCACGGTGAGGTCATGTTAGATCAAGCTGCCGCCGTAACGTATTATCGAAAAAATTACACGAAGTGGAGATTGAAACTCGGGGGAAGCGTCATCGGTGTACCGACAGGAGCTGACCGTAGAGAGGTTTTTGACCCTCTGCCTGTCCAAGTTTACGAAGAAGAACGAACAGACGTGTTCGATGATTCCATCATCGATCTGTACCGTCGAAAAGAGTTCGTCGATTTTACCAAGCTAATTAGGTATCTCAACATTCTAGAACCCTCCCTCTCAGACGATTATGTTATGCTACTTCCTTTTCGAATCTATGGCTATGCCCTGCTCAACCGAAAATGGTTCCCACTCAATATCAATTTAGTCGACGACATAACCCCGAATCAACTGCGAACGACTGCCGCTGGGTACGAGGACTTGGTACTTCCGGACGGCCATAAGAAGCTTCTTCAAGCCATTGTCAAGCACCAGGTCACAGATTCGGAGCAGATATCTGGGAAGCAAGAGGAGGGTCCCGACGATTTTCAAATGGATCTCGTCAAAGGAAAGGGAACAGGCCTCATCATACTTCTTCATGGCGCTCCTGGAGTGGGAAAAACATCCACGGCCGAGTGCGTGGCAGCTCAGCTCAAGAGACCGCTGCTCCCGATCACATGTGGTGATATCGGCACATACGTCAGTGAAGCCGAAGAGACGCTTCAGGACTACTGCAGGCTGGCACACAGGTGGAAATGTGTTCTACTTCTAGACGAAGCAGATGTTTTTTTGGCTAAAAGAGAAAACGGCGATATCAAAAGGAATGGTCTCGTATCAGGTAAGCATCAGCGTATGACAAATCCAAGACCAATGCCCGTGCTTAGCTTCCTAAAGTCTTCCTCCGAGTTCTTGAATACTTCTCGGGCGTTATCATCCTAACCACTAATCGCGTTGGCGGATTTGACGAGGCATTCCGATCCCGCATCCACGTCAGCCTTTACTACCCCAAACTCGACAAAGCAGCCACCCTACGAATCTGGGATCGCAGCCTCCAGCGTCTCCAAGACTCCGGGCTCCGACTCGACCTCGTCGAAGACGAGATCCGCCAATTCGCTTCGAATCACTGGCTCGAGAACGAAGGGAACTCGTCCCGCCACTGGAACGGTCGGCAGATTAAAAACGCTTTCCAGACGGCGTTGGCACTCGCTTATTGGGAGTTCCACAACACGAAGCAAGTGCAGAGCCTCGAGAGGCCGTTGCTCAAAGCCAAACACTTCGATCGTGTGGCCAAGACGAGCGCGCAATTCGATGACTATATTAGCGAGATCTATGGTATAGGGGAGGACGCGTATAGTTTGCTGGCGAAAAGGGATAATCTCCGCAACGACACGCACCCGGCGATTTCGCTTGGGAGATCCTCTCAGACGCAGGAATTCGTCCCGCACTCCAAGCGGACGACGCCCGCGCGACGTGGTGTTGGTACTCGCGATGCGAGAGTTGGTGAGGGTAGGATGTCTGAGGGAGACAGTGATAGAATGAGGAGATTGGAAATTGAGCTAGAGCTCATGAGGATGAAACAAACAAATAGTAAGGAAGAGGTGCAAGCGCAGGTTGGAGGTGATGAAGATGATGAGTTGTGGTGAAATACTGATGGATAGCCATTCTCCAAGGATAAACCGATTTTCCATGGGGAAGATATCTCCTCATGGTACCACAGCGCTGCTACGGGTGTGTCAAGGTCGAATAGGATAGAGGGTTTCCTAATCGGAAAGCCCTAGGGGTTTCGACACGTGCTATTCAACCCTCTAGCCCTAACACCCTAACCCAAACACTTCCCTTCACCTTGTATGCAACACTCCTTCATTCATCCTACTCGGAATCCGGGTGTTAGCAAACCTACCACTCATTTATTTGTTAGATAGAAACAAATACGGCTCGGATTTCACTGAATCCTTCTGTATTCTTAAACTCCTAGTTATTTCACCCCTATCGATTAGATTCTAGCTCGGTCCCAACATTAGTTTAAGAATCCGTCAACCATATGATATTGGCCCCAATTGTTGGAAATACCCGTGAAGTATTCTGCGGGAAACCTTCGTAGTATCTCTGATGGGTACGGTGACGGGCTTGTTGGTAGGGGGCCCAATCAGAGTTCCTGTCAAGGCCGTAGTTGTGTACCTATATAATCGACATTCACACACAGATTTCATAGCTATTCAAATACAATCTATGAGAAACCATCATTGTCTGGCACGAACTGATCACAGAAAGAGTTTGTACTTTTATTTCTAGAAACTAAAATTATGATATAAGACGTTGCATGAAGAGAAAAGAAAGAGAAAGTAGAAAATTGACTTTTTATATATCATGACTATAATGAAATTGTTGAAACTTTTCAGAATGTTAATCAAACAACATTTTTAATCATAACATCAAATTTAAATTGGCAAGACCGCAAGACAGTAACTTTTTCTTTTAAAGTTAAAGTTTCTGGCTTTCTGCAAGACTTTTAAGTTTCAATTCTCAGAATTGTAAAGCATTAATCATGTTAAATAATTTTTCTCAATTATTTTCTCAAATTCAACTTGATTCTCTTGATTAAATACTTTAGCTGTGAGTTTTTTATTTGAAAGTTTAGTATATTATTTACTTTTCAGCTAGTTATTTTACCTACAGACATTATTGAAAAAAGGGTCATGATTAAGTTTAGAATCTAATCACTGCAGAGAAGCTGATTAGAAGCCTATGTTTGAATTAATAGTGATATTGTAGCGGGGTGAAACGTCTCAACTAGTAGTCAGAGCTCAGAAGGTATAGTGGTAGATCTAGGAGGTGTTGGAATTACAGGTGTGATTTGGTTGGTAATCTCCGCATCCATCCGGCGCCGCATTCATCCGGCGCTAGTGGACTCAGGGGATTCAGGGTATTTGACCTTCCTCCGAAGTTCCTACCTACTAGATAGCAACAACCAATATATCAATATGCCCCCATATGACCTCGTATTCCAACAGGAGGTAGGCTAGATACAGGTAAGGTGGGTCAAACATCTGGATAGAAGATGGTGGGAATAATGCTTGATGGAAGAAAACTCGGCTCGGGCAGCCCCTATAAGTAGTAGTCAAACTCCTCGAACCAATAATGTTCCGTGGACCCTCGAGGTGCGTGGCTCTATTGGTTGACGAATCGGCCAAAATGTGAACACTCTTTGGAACAATCCTATTCAGGTATCTATAGCACATTTCAACAGGCTCCACCCCACGACAATATACATGCACGTATGCTTCTTCTGACCCTCATACCTTAAAGACCATGCAACAAAGCTTTGCTGTAACTGCATATTACGATGCCGTACAGTCTGCAAAGCGATAGGTTATTCTCTCATATCTCTTCAAAGGGTCGTAATCCTTTATCAGTATATTCCTTTAGTAAGAAATTGATTGGAATAGACACTACTAGCAACTTATGGAAGCCTGCACATAAGACATGAAAGAATACAAAGAAAGTCAGGTGCGGCGACACACAAGGGGCATGTAATGCAGACAGTCGGGAGTGGGGTATGAATATCAACAAGGAGTATGGGGACTTGAAGGGTAAGAGTGATATGAGTAAGGGGGGTATAGAGTTATGGATGGCTATCAACTTTCGCTGCGCTGTTCTTGACCCTTACCCTTGCTAAATTCTCACCCCTACTCCTCCACTCCAATTTATTCAGGATCTCCCTCTTCCTAACTTACTTGTTTACGTTCTAAATCTTCTCTATTTAATGTTTGGTGTTCTAATTCTCGGTCTTCTATTTCCACCCCTATCTCCACCCCTTTAACTCCGGCTGCTCCTAATTTTACCCCCCCACTCCAGGTTTCACTCTCCACTACCCAAGTGTCATGTCCACACAGCCATACTCCCACAGCGAAACACCATCGACCGTTCTTCGAATCACCATGTCGATCCCTACATCGACCCTCAATATCAATTCTACATTGATCCCTACATGATTTCCCACGTCACATCCTCGCTTGAAGCCATCTGTAGCAGTGTGAGAGATGATACAGTGTAGAAGGCTGCAAAGCGAAGCATAGAGTGATGAGAGAAAGAGTACAGAGAAGAGAGAAGAGAGGGATGGAATGGGCCTAAAGATAGAAAGGTACTCATTTAGTATAATTTCGAGTTTGCGTCACTTAGGGACGACCTGTTTCTTCGGCGAGATCTGCGGCATTGCACTACTTGATGTATGGCAATAACTATAACTAAGATATCAGATTCGATGATGATGGTGGGTTTCCGACACTTCAAGATCAAAAACTCAAAAATTGGATTCAAATTCAACCAAAAGATAGCAAGGATTTAGAAAAGTCCTTAAAATCAAGCTTATGATATAAATGGCAAACAATTGCCAAGAAGAGATGTCAAAAATAATTCAAACCCGGAGCAAAACAGTTCGAACCTAGGTAGTCGCCATACCGGAGGTTCTAATCTGTGTTGGTGCAGTCGCCGCAGTCATCAAATCCATTGCTCTAACTCTGATATGCGCCAGGGTATTGAAGCTTGACCACTGCACCATCTATTGGTTAGCTTGAAAGGATGTTTATACTGGAGAATATAAACACCAAAAAAACTAATAACACCATATACTTAGTACATACAACGCTCAAAACGCACGACTGAGACAATGACCCTGTTTCTAGATAGCATGGAAGCGATACATAAAGCTCATTCGGACCATTATCATGATACTTGCCATCGCTCGCAGTATCTCAATGCCGTGGGCGATAGCGTTGTCAGGTGACCTACCGTAAACGGCCAACACGGATTTCGATGTCTAGAACGATAAGTATTCTTAACACCCGACCCTTCATTAGTCTTACTCTTCGAATATCATAATCGCTCCAACATACAACGTTCGCTTTAAAACATGAACAGCTTTGACTACATTGCCGCTTGATCTGAACAACAGAACTAGGGTTAAAAGCTATAGCTTATCATCTGCAGTGCTACAAAGAACATGGTGCAATGAAGATTGGAAATTGGCGTGCGGGAAGAAAATGCTATATATTTCGAGTGGTACTCGATCCGGTTTACCGGAAGGCTGGAAGTAGCATATACAAGCTTTTCTTTATCATTGGCGGAGATGAATTTCCGGAGAGGGTGGAATTCAGAACACAAGACATCATCCAGGTACCACCTAGAACATATCATCCTTATCGAAACCGTTTCCGATACTACAGTACGGTATTGTAACAGTATAGATACGCACCTTGGCATTGGGGCTTGTGGTCACACTCAAAGAGGAAGGGCAAGGCCCAGAGAAATAAAAGGTAGGAGTACAAGCAAGGATGGTATTCCTTGTTGGGCTAGGAAGCGCTTGAGCCCCTTTGTCGTATGAAGCCACCATAAGTGCCTTTGAAGTAGTACGCAAGATCGGAAGCAATTATTGCAGAGTGGATACGCCTCCGCCCCAGTCGTGCATGTCGCCTTACCATGCGGAGTACATACAATTGAAGCCACATTAGAAGCTCATGTGAACTGCAGCTGTGTCACTCCTCAATAACAATGGGGAGGGTGGGTTGCACAAACTTTATGGATCCTTGATGTTCATCTGCTTGATCCTGCAAGTTATCTAACCTTATATTGACAACAGCGGAGTTGTTCGGCCTTTATAGCGTTGTCGTACAAGCAGGGGATAGTTTGGTGACAGGGGCGCGTATTTCCCTATTACTGGACAAGGTGGAGGGTGTCCAGCCACCTCTCCGATGCGTTTGCAGAGCTAATGGCGTATGGCTAAGTTTATAAAAGCGCTGTCATACAGGGTTTGACATAAATTCTAGAACATGAAGAATATTTCCCCGGAAAACCTCGATCGTGGCGTTTTAGGTTGATGATGAAGGTTGCATAATCTGTGGTTGGAGGTATTAGGTTCTCGGATATGACTTGCATACGACTGTGACATGTTGGGTTTCACAGGAGGTTTGGTTGCTGGTATGTAGAACTTGGTGGTACGTGACGCTTTCGAGGCTGTATTGTTTGTGCGACTGTGACTGGTTAAATGGCTTTTTGTAGGTTTTGCCTGTAATCGGGAAAGCACAGGTGATACGACAATATGCTATGCGATAAGCCGAGCCGAAAAAAGAACTTTTTGTTAGCGTAACGAAGTGAGATATCCCTATGCCTACCATAAGAAACATTCAAGCCACCTGACTAACTATCAAACTCATCAAGAAATCACGCAAATAGGCCATATGGCCAATAGGGAACAAGGGGGTAGGAAGGAACGTTTCGGGTTAGATATTCAGATATCAAGGCCTGACTATGAACCATAAATTATACACCTGTATCCAGAAACATATATCAGGAAGCACAGGCATGTGAGCAGTCTGACTAATGCGACAAGAAGGGGCCACGCAACAACGCACAACACATTCAAAAAGATGAAAGATCCATTGCTTGCTATGAATGAAGGTGTTGAGTTTACGAATCGGCCAAAATGTGAACACACTTTGGAACAATCCTATTCAGGTATGTATAGCATATTTCAACAGAAGGAACATATATCCGCCTACCTCTCCAACGCCACACATAATGCACGTAGTTTAAACATGTGACTATGTAGCCATGTCTGCTCAGCACACGAGTATAGGACATGATGGGTCTGATAAATCCTCTATAGTGGCTCTTTGTTGTTGAAAATTTGGATAGGAGTGCGGCTCTGCGGGTAAATATATTCAGCCCTATGGTGCGGAGATTACCACCTCAATTCAATTAGTCTCTACCAACACCCAGCTTTCCGCCACTGTCTCCAGCATGCACATTTCTCAATGGAACAATGATTATGGTCTAATGGATTCAACCGTCATACAAAAACAACTGTGATAGGATAGCGAATTAGAGGAGGCGGTGGCGGTGAAAGGTGGGTATAGGTCAAGTTCGGCGAGATTCTTCTGGGTTGTGAGGAAGGTAATTGATTAATGTTCTGTGTTACTCCTCGCTTGTGAATACATGGTGTATATAGCTGACCCAACGCCTGAAAACCGACTGATCTACTCCAACTTCGTCGCCCTCATCACAATTCCGTCCCTCGGCCTAAGCACCAACCGCCACATCTTTTGACTTTCTGGATCTACACTCTCCTCGTCCCTTTCAAAGCTAAACATACTCACCAAACAGACTAATAACCATTTCATCTCCGTCTCGGCGAATTTCCTCCCAATACATCCTCTGGGACCCTGTAGAAACGTCATAAACGCATTGGCTGACCATTTGTCTCCTAAGTCATTCCAGCGGTCTGGGTCGAAGACGTCGGCGTTGTCACCCCAAAAAGCTGGAAGGCGGTGGATAGCGTTGGCGTGGACATATACCGTGGTGCCGGCAGGGACGAGATAGCCGCCTAGGGTGTCATCGGCAAGAGACTGGCGGACGGTCATGGGAATGGGTGGGATGTAGCGCAGTGACTCGCGGCAGATGTTGTCAAGGTAGGGGAGGT
>JAABUK010003855.1_pt1 | contig 24956 bp, 25 predicted proteins | sample 5559141 | NCBI WGS metagenome assembly JAABUK01 (sample SAMN10711869, study PRJNA513367) | rock metagenome | isolation source: Antarctica rocks | place: Antarctica: Victoria Land, Pudding Butte nord | collected 2016-01-03 | reverse complement strand
CCCCTCAATGCACGACAACGCCGACATCACCCCAATCCCACGCAAACACAGGCCATCCAGCCCAATGTAGGATGCATCCGTGACTAAGTTAGCGCCTATGACCCTAACCCTCTCCCGGAGGGAGAGGAGACTTGAGCAGTCCTTCCACCAGATGCGACGGCCCTGCCGGCCAGCCATCTCCACCATGCTGCGTCACTCCTTCAGCGCCGCCTCGACCGCGGCGGCGATGCCGAACAGGCGGGCGTCGCCGCTGGTCTCGCCCATCAGCATGAAGCCGACCGGCGCCTCGCCGGGCCGGTTGGCGGGGAGGCTGATGCTGCACCGGTCCAGGAAGTTGGCCAAGGACGTGTTCCGCAGCGCCAGGGTGTTGGCGCGGGTGAAAGCGTCGTCGTCGTCGAGGTCGGCAATCAACGGCGGCAGGGTGGGCGAGGTCGGCATCGCCACCGCATCGAACGGCGCCGTTGCCTCATTCATCGCGGCGATGATCCTGACGCGGGCGGCCTGCAGCGCAATCAGCTCGGCGCCGGTCATGTTCGCCCCGCGCTCGATCCGGGTGCGGACGCGCTGGTCGTAGCGCGGGGCGCCGCGGGCCAGCAAGGCGCGATGCCAGGCATAGGCCTCCGTCGCCGCGAAGCCGCCGGCGGCGTTGGCGTCCACCATTTGCTTGAACACAGGGAACGGCATGTGCGTCACCCGCACGCCCTGGCTGGACAGCCGGCTCAATACGCGGCCAAAGGCTTCGGCCACCACCGGGTCCACCCCGTCCATCACCACGTTGCCCGGCACCGCCAGCCGCATCGCCCGCAAGTCCATCGGTGCCACGGGGCGCGGCGCCTCGCCGGCCAGGATGGCGTCCACCGTGGCGCAGCACGCGACGCTGTTGCCGAGCGGCCCGATGCTGTCCAGCGTCGGCGACAGCGGCAGCGCCCCCTCCAGCGGCACGCGCCGGGCAGTGGGCTTATACCCGGTGATGCCGCAGAACGCTGCCGGGATGCGGCAGGACCCGCCGGTGTCGGTGCCCAGCGCCACGACCGACATTCCGTCGGCGACGGACACAGCGGCACCGCTGCTGCTGCCGCCGGGCACGTGGCCCGCCGCGCGCTCCCACGGCGCCTTCGGGGTGCCATGGTGCGGGTTGATGCCGATGCCGGAGAAGGCGAACTCCGTCATGTTGGTCCGGCCCACCGGCACGAAGCCCGCGGCCAGCATCCGCTGCACGACCGGCGCGTGGGCCTCGGCCGGCGCCGCATCGGACAGGACGACGCTACCGGCGGCCGTCCCCTCGCCGCGCACGTCCAGCAGGTCCTTGAGGCTGACCGGCACGCCCGCATAGGGGCCGGGAGTGCGTCCGACCCGGCGCAGCAGGTCCATCGCATCCGCGCTGCTGCGGGCCTGGTCGCCATAGACCTTGATGAAGGTGCGCTTGCCCTCACCGCCAGGGTCCTGGATCCGTTCCAGGCACGCCTCCACCAGGGCGCGGGCGGTATAGCGCCCGTTGGCAAGGTCGGCGGCGGCGCGCGCCAGGGTCAGGCCGGTCGTGTTGATCTGCATGGCCCGCACCGTGCCGCCCCGTTGACCCCGCTGCAAGCCTGCGAAATGGTGTCCGCCTACTTAAAAGGAGCATCTCATGACCCGTCCCGTCCTGCTGACCGGCGCCAGCGGCGCGCTGGGCCGCGTGCTGGCGGGGGGCCTGGCCGCGCAGGGATTCGAACTGCGCCTGACCGACATCGCGCCGTTTCCCGGCGATCTCCCGCCCGGCGCCAGCTTCACCGCGCTCGACCTGAACGACGGCGTGCCGCTGCTCCGCCTGGCCGAGGGCTGCGGCACCATCCTGCACTTCGGCGGCATCTCGGTGGACCGTCCGTTCGAGGAGGTGCTGGGTCCGAACATACGCGGCGTCCACCACATCTACGAGGCTGCCCGGCGCGAGCACGCCCGCGTCGTGTTCGCCAGCAGCAATCATAGCATCGGCTTCCACGAGCGGACGACGGTGCTGGACGCCGGCTGCGCCTTCCGCCCGGACAGCTTCTACGGACTGTCCAAGGCCTATGGCGAGCTGATGGGTCGCCTGTATTGGGACAAGCACGGGGTGGAAAACATCAACGTCCGCATCGGCTCCTGCTTCCCCGCGCCGGTGGACGCGCGGATGCTGGCGACCTGGCTATCCTATGCCGACCTGACGAGCATGATGGCCGCCTGCATCCGGGCCGAGCACGTGGGCCATGCCGTGATCTGGGGCGCCTCCGCCAACCCGCGCATGACCTCGTGGCGGGACGATCATCGCGGACGCATTGCCTGGGCGCCGGCGGACAGCGCAGAAGGCTACGCCGTTACGGTCGGCGGGAAGCTGAGCGGCAACCTGGTGTCCGAGCGCTACCAGGGCGGCGGCTACTGCGCTACCGGCTACTCGCGCGCGTCGCCGTCGCCGGCCGATCCGTTCGCGGAGTAGCGCCATGCCGGACCACTCCCCAATACGCTGCCCGCGGCGACATCCAGGCGGTCTTCCGTCTGGTCGGGGAATAGAGCCGCTTGCACGGCGCGAGCGGCCGCATCGGCGACGCCCTCGGCGCACTCGGGCCGGCAGACCCCTGCCTGCGGCACGGCGGTCGTGGGGCTGCTGCACTCCCCATACTGACGCGCCGCGGTGCAACGGCGCCCCCCTGGCATGACGCCCAACGTCGCGGTCGTCGGCGGCGGTCCCGCCGGGCTGATGGCGGCGGAGCAGCTAGCGGAGGCCGGTGTGGCCGTCACGGTCTATGACCGCATGCCGTCTATCGGGCGCAAGCTGCAAATCGCCGGGCGCGGCGGGCTGAACCTGACGCATTCCGAGCCTTTGCCGCGGTTCCTGCGGCGATATGCCGGGGCGGCCGGCGTGATCGGGCCGGCGGTGGAGGCTTGGGGGCCGGAGGCGCTGCGGGCCTGGTGCGCCGGGCTGGGGCAGGAGACGTTCGTCGGCTCCAGCGGGCGGGTGTTCCCGGTGGCGTTCAAGGCAACGCCGCTGCTGCGGGCCTGGCTGGGGCGGCTGGCGGGTCTGGGTGTGGTGGTGCGGACGGGCTGGCGCTGGACGGGGTGGGACGGCCACACCCTACGTTTCGACACGCCGGATGGGCCGGCCTTGGTGCAGGCCGACGCGACGGTGCTGGCGATGGGCGGGGCGTCCTGGCCTCGGCTGGGCTCGGATGGCGGGTGGGTCGGGGCGCTGCGGGAGGCGGGCGTCGCCGTCCGTCCGCTGCGCCCGGCCAATTGCGGATTCCTGCATCCTTGGTCCCCCGTGTTCCGGGAGCGGTTTGCCGGGGCGCCGTTGAAGAGGGTGACCCTGGCGTTCCGCGGAGAGGTTGCTGCCGGGGAGGCGGTCCTCACCGAGGACGGGATCGAGGGCGGGGTGGTCTATGCCCTGTCCCGGGTGCTGCGGGAGGCGGTCGAGGCGGAGGAGGAGGCGGTGGCGCTGCTGGACCTGCGGCCAGATTTGGATGCGGCGGCGCTGGCGGCCCGGCTGGGCGGGCGGGGGGTGTCGCAGTCCAACGCTTTGCGCCGGGCCGGGCTGTCGCCGGCAGCGGCGGGGCTGGTGCGGGAGATCGGTGGGGAGGGGGCGTTGGCGGACCGGGTGAAGGCGCTGCCGCTGCGGCTGGTGGGCACGCGGGGGCTGGACCGGGCGATCTCCTCGGCGGGCGGGGTGGCGCTGGGGGAGGTGGATGCCGGGTTCATGCTGCGGCGGCGGGCTGGGGTGTTCGTGTGCGGGGAGATGCTGGACTGGGAGGCGCCGACCGGGGGGTATCTGCTGCAGGGGGCGTTCAGCACGGGACGGGCGGTGGGGGAGGGGGTGTTAGGGTGGTTGGCTTCAAGGTTGGAAAGCAGCCAAGGGCTACGCTGCGGGTCTTGACGGCGCGCCCTGCGTTCGGCTGGTCAGCCCCGGCTGTGAATATAGGCGTGCAGGCTATCGTTCTCCTCGACTTGCCGCTCGATGCGGGCGCGCACGACATCGCGCACGCTGATGATCCCGACGAGCACGCCGTTATCCAGCACGGGAAGATGGCGGAAGTAGCCGCGATCCATCAGTTCCATCGCCTCGTTGATGGTGGTGCGTGGTGTCACCGTGGTCACGGTGCGGGTCATGATGTCCCCGGCGTGCAGCGTGTGGACGCCGGTTCCCTGGCTGGCGAGGGCCTTCACCACGTCGCGCTCGCTGACGATGCCGGCGAGGGTCCCGGCCTCATCAAGCACGAGTACGGCGCCGATACGTCGGGAGGCGATGGTGGAGACAAGCTCCATCAGCGGCGTGCTGGGGAGCACGGAGACGATGGTGTTGCCTTTATCGCGTAGAACGGATGCGATGGTCATTGGCCTTGGCCCTCCCGGACGACGTGCGGCGTGGGCCTGCTGCCCTGCCCTTATTCACTGCCGATGATGGGGACGTGGCCACGATTGGAGATTCATCAATTGCTAGTCGTGCGTCTGTTCAGCCCTGGTATCGGGACAAGGGGCGGGCAATTCGAGGTTGCCAGGAACCAAGGCGGGCCCTCCTGTTCGGGCAGATACTCCAGCCGGTCGAAAGCGGCAATGACGGGGGCTTCGTGGGTATCGGCATCAAGATACAGGCATGAATCCGTCGCATGCTTTCATCACGCACCGCTGTATCTCACGCCTCGCCGTCCAGCTTGGCAGCCAACGCCGCAACACCAGAACCGTCGTTCAGTAGTTCTTCCAAGCCAAATGGGCACTTCTCCGGCAGTGGCCGTGGCGCAACCCCGTTGTCCTCCATCGCTGTCCGTGCCCGGCCTGCCGCTGTCCGATACAGATCGTCCAAACCGATCCGCTGCCGCATGGACGGCGTGAACCGGCGCTGCACATCGTGCCGGAACGCCTGGACTTCATCGCGCCAATGCTTGGCTGACGGGCCGTTTGGCATGGCGTGCAGCTTGAGCAGATGGGTCAGCGCCTGCTCCAGCAGGCTTTGGCAGGCCCGCAGTTCCGACAGTCCAACATCCTGCACTTCCTCGATCACGTGCAGCCAATCAACTGCCTCGTTCACGCCCTCGCCCGCCGCCAGCTGGCGCAGCAGCGCCGCCTGGTGGTCGGCCCAGGCCAGTGCGTCATGCTCGTATAACCCATCCGGCATGGAAACCTCCTGCCTCAAGCCGCCTCGGCCCGGATTGCCTCCCCCAGCGTCTCGACGATCCGGTCCACATGCCCCCGCTCTACAATCAACGGCGGGCTGAGCGCCACGATATCCCCCGTCGTCCGGACCAGCAGCCCGTCGTCAAAGCACCGCTGGAACACCCGCACCGCCCGGTCCGTCGGATGCCCCGCCCGCGGCTGCAGCTCGATCCCCGCGATCAGCCCGGCATTGCGGATGTCCACCACGTTCGGCAGCCCGCGCAGGCTGTGGACGGCCTCCTCCCAATACGGCTCCATCGCCCGCGCCCGCCCCGGCAGGTCCTCCGCCCGCTGCAAATCCATGCTCGCGATCGCCGCCGCCGACGCCAGGGGATGCCCGGAATAGGTGTAGCCGTGGAACAGCTCGATGCCAGCCGGCGCCCCGTCCACGATCGTCGAGTAAATCGCGTCCGAAGCCGCCACCGCTCCCATCGGGACCGCGGCGTTGGTCAGGCCCTTGGCCATCGTCATCAGGTCCGGCACCACCCCCAGCCGCTCCGCCCCGAAGTTGGCGCCCATGCGCCCGAACCCGGTGATGACCTCGTCGAAGATCAGCAGGATGCCGTGCTTGGTGCAGATCTCGCGCAGCCGCTGCAAGTAGCCCGTCGGCGGCACCAGCACGCCGGTCGAGCCGGCCACCGGCTCCACCATCACGGCCGCGATGGTGTCCGCGCCGTGCAGGGCGACGATCCCCTCCAGCGCGTCCGCCAGGTGCCCACCCCAGGAGGGTGTTCCGCGGGTGAAGGCGTTGTGCTCCGGCGCGTGGGTGTGCGGCAGGTGGTCAACATAGGGCAGCAGAGCGCCGAACTGCTTGCGGTTCGGGCTGATGCCGCCGACCGAGATGCCGCCGAAGCCCACGCCGTGATACCCGCGCTCCCGCCCCACCAACCGCACCCGCTGACCCTCGCCGCGGGCGCGGTGGTAGGCCAGGGCGATCTTCAGCGCGGTGTCCGCGCTCTCGCTGCCGGAGTTGGTGAAGAACACGCGGTCCAGCCCAGCCGGCAGGATCTCCGCCAGCCGTGCCGCGGCCTGGAAGGCAATGGGGTGCCCCATCTGGAACGTCGGCGCGAAGTCCATCGTGGCGGCCTGGCGCTGGATGGCCTCGACGATCTCCCGCCGCCCGTGCCCGGCGTTCACGCACCACAGCCCGGCGGTCCCGTCGAGGATCTCGCGGTCGTCCACGGTGTAGTAGAACATGCCCTCCGCCCGGGCCAACATCCGCGGCGCCGCCTTGAAGGCGCGGTTGGCGGTGTAGGGCATCCAGAAGGCGTCGAGGTTGTTCGGAAGGTTGTTGGGCCGGCTGATCTCGTTCATGGCGGTGGCGCCTCTTGCATCGGTGGTGCCAGGTTCGCGCTTTGGCTGCTCCGGGGCAAGCATGGCATGATGCCGCGCATTTTACGGAGATCCCTGCGATGCCTGATGGGCGGCTGTATCTCGGCACGCGCCGGTATTCCTCCTGGTCCCTGCGCGGCTGGCTGGCGGTGCGGCTGGCCGGGCTGGACGTGGAGGAGATCGTGATTCCCCTGGCCGCCGGGGACGCGGGCGGCACCCCGGCGGTCAAGGCGGTATCGCCGAGCGGGCTGGTGCCCTACCTGGAGCACTGCGGCATCGCCGTCTGGGAAACCCTGGCCATCATCGAATACTGCGCGGAGCTGTCGCCCCATCTATGGCCGGCGGATCCCGCAGCACGCGCCCGCGCCCGGGCGATCAGCGCGGAGATGCACGCCGGCTTCCGCGCCCTGCGCACGGCGATGCCGATGGTGCTGGGGCCGCAGGCGCCCGGCAAATGCCAAACGCCAGGCGCCCTGGCCGATATCGCCCGCATCGAGGCGATCTGGCGGGACACAAGGGCGGCCTTCGGCGCAGAGGGGCCATTCCTGTTCGGGGCGGAGTTCAACGCGGCGGACGCCATGTTCGCGCCCGTCGTTACCCGGCTGCTGACCTACCTGCCGCCCGTCGCTGCCGACACTCGGGCCTACTGCGACGCCGTGCGCGCCCATCCGCTTGTGGCGGCCTGGTATGATTCTGCTGCCGCCGAGCCGCTGGACTGGCGGCGGGAAAGCGATGAACGCGCCTTTGCCGGCTAGGCGGGCTTGCGCGGCCTGTCACACACATCGCCGCCGGCGGAGTCAGGCAGCGTAAGCCTGCTTAGCTTTTCAGGTGTGCGCCGGACCTCCAGAGGTTTGCTTAGGCGTCAATCCCAGCGAGCTGCGGCTGAGAGCCTGCCAGGAAGCTTCCACGCCGGAACGGGCCGCAGCCCCAACTTGGCGCACCAGGGCCAGGGCCTGACGCTCCCAGGGCGGAACCCGCAGGACTGCCCCACGGCAGGCCGGGGTTGGGGTTCCGCAGGACGTGCGCCTATATCCCGCTAAGCGCCAATTGCTGTGAAAGTCACGTCATGTCCGATAGCCTGATCCCCGTCACCGTCCTGACCGGCTATCTCGGCGCCGGCAAGACGACGCTCCTGAACCGCATCCTGTCGGAGAACCACGGCAAGAAATACGCCGTCATCATCAACGAGTTCGGCGAGCTGGGCGTGGACAACGACCTCGTGGTGGACGCCGACGAGGAAGTGTTTGAGATGAACAACGGCTGCATCTGCTGCACGGTGCGCGGCGACCTGATCCGCATCGTCGGCGGCCTGATGAAGCGCCGGGGCAAGTTCGACGGCATCATCATCGAGACCACCGGCCTCGCCAACCCGGCGCCCGTCGCCCAGACCTTCTTCGTGGATGACGGCGTGCGCGCCAAGACCCGGCTGGACGCCATCGTCACCGTCGTGGACGCCAAGAACCTGCCGGCTCGCCTGGCCGACAGCGCCGAAGCGCAGGAGCAGGTGGCCTTCGCCGACGTGATCGTGCTGAACAAGGCCGACCTGGTGACGCCGGAGGAGCTGGACGCCGTTGAGGCCCGCATCCGCGGCATCAACCGCTATGCCCGCATCCACCGCGCCACCCGCTCGGCCGTGGCCATCGAGGACGTGCTGGGCCAGGGCGCCTTCGACCTCAACCGCGTACTGGAGCGGGAGCCGGACTTCCTGGAGGATAGCGAGCACAGCCACGACACCGACGTGAACAGCATGAGCTTCGAGGTGTCCCGCGCGATTGACCCCGAGAAGTTCAACGCCTGGATGGGGGTGCTGCTGCAGGAAAAGGGGCAGGACCTACTGCGGACCAAGGGCATCCTGGCCTATCCGAACGAGGACCGGCGCTTCGCCTTCCAAGCGGTTCACATGATCGCCGACGGGGACTTCGTCGGCCGCTGGCCCGTGGGTGTGGAGCGGCGGTCGAAGCTGGTGTTCATCGGCCGGAACCTGAACCGCCCGCAGCTGCGCCGCGGCTTCGAGGCATGCCAGGTCGCCGATGCCCGGGTCAGCGCCGAGGCGGACGTATGAGCGAGACGCTGCAGCGCTTCGTCCTTGAGGAGCGCGGGCAGACCCAGGACCTCGGCGCGTATGTGGTGGACGCGGTATTTGACCGTGGCGGGACCGCCGCGTTCGGGCTGGGTGATGGAACCGTGCGCATCGCCCGCGGACCAGACTGGCCCACCGTGGAGGCGCATGACGGCGCGGTGTTGGCGATGGCCGCCGATCCCCGCGCGGGCTGGATGACGGGTGGGGACGACGGAGGGCTGCGCCGGGTTTCCCGGGACGGTGAGGTGTCGGACGTGGCGCGCTATGGCTCGAAGTGGGTGGAGCAGGTTGCCACATTCACGGACGGCAAGGGCGGTGGCGTGCTGGCCTGCGCTGTCGGCAAGGCCGTGCACGTGCTGGACGTTGCCGGGGCGGCGCTGAAGTCGTTGCAGCATCCCTCGACCGTTACCGGCATCGCCTTTGACGCGAAGGGCAAGCGTATCGCCGCCTCGCACTACAACGGCTGCAGCCTGTGGTTCGTGGCCGCCAAGACTGACAGCCCGCGCGTCATGGAGTGGAAGGGCAGCCACACCGGCGTCATCCTGCACCCGGCGGCCGAGGCTGTCGTCACCTCCATGCAAGAGAACTCCTTGCACGGCTGGCGCCTGTCCGACGGCCAGCACATGCGTATGAGCGGCTATCCCTCCAAGACCGCCAGCCTGTCGTTCAGCCGCAACGGCAAGTGGCTGGCCTCGTCGGGCGCCGAGAGCGTGGTGCTGTGGCCGTTCTCCGGCGGCGGACCGATGGGCAAGGCGCCGCTGGAGCTGGCAGGCGCGGACGGCGTGCTCTGCACCCAGGTCGCCTGCCATCCCAGCCACGACATGGTGGCCGCCGGGTTCAACGACGGGATGTTGGTGCTGGCGGACATCGCCAGCCAGCGCATCATTCCCGTGGCGCCTCCTGGTCACGGCCCGGTGTCCGCGCTGGGCTGGAGCGCGACCGGCAGCCACCTGGCGTTCGGAACCGAGGAGGGCTTTGCCGCGCTTGTGGACTTCACGCCTCGATAGGAGCCGCCTGCATGGAACTGATCAACGCCCAGGGCATGCACATGCCCAAGCTCGGCCTTGGCACCTGGCGCATGAAGGGGGCGGAGTGCGTGGATGCCGTGCAGCGTGCCATCGGGCTGGGCTACCGCCACATTGACACCGCCGAGATGTATGGCAACGAGGAGGCGGTCGGCGAGGCTATCGCCAACGCCGGCATGTCGAGGTCCGACCTGCACGTCACGACCAAGGTCTGGTACGAGAACCTGTCCCGCGACGCTATGCAGCGGAGCATCGAGGGGTCGCTGCAGAAGCTGCGGCTCGACTATGTGGACCTGTATCTGATTCATTGGCCGTCCCCCGGCATGGACTTGCCGGATGCGCTGGCCAACCTGATGCGGGTCAAGGAGCAGGGGCTGGCCCGGGCCATCGGCGTGTCGAACTTCCCGGTGGCGCTGCTGCGCCGGGCTATTGAGGAGATCAGGGCGCCGATCGCCTGCAACCAGGTTGAGTATCATGTGCTGCTGGGCCAGCACGCCGTGACGGATTACGCTGTGGGGCACGGAGCGAGCATCGCCGCCTATGCACCCCTGGCGCAGGGCAGGCTGGCGGAGCACGAGGAGCTGCAGGCCATCGCCCGCAAGCATGGCGCCACCCCGGCGCAGATCGCGCTGAAGTGGCTGCTGGACCAGCCCGGCGTTGCCGCCATCCCGAAGGCCAACCGCGCCGAGGGCCAGCAGGCCAACCTGGACGCATTGAAGATCACGCTGGACGACACCGACCGCGCGGTGATCGCGATGCTGCCGAAGACGCAGCGCTTCGTGAACCCCGGCTGGGCGCCGGTCTGGGACCAGGCAGCGTAACGTCTTCTTCTCCCTCTCCTTTGGGAGAGGGTCGGGGTGAGGGGGTGGGCAAGCGCTGGTCCCGCCCCATGCTGACCCGTGCCGAAGGCAACTGGGGTTTCCCGCTCCGTAGCAAGACCCCCTCACCCCAACCCTCTCCCGAAGGGAGAGGGAGCAGGAAGCAGCTTATGGTCATGACTGTCCTTCGGCCTTCCCGCGCCCGGCTGGCGACCAGCCTTGTCTTCCTTGCGAACGGCATTGGGATCGGGGCCTGGGCTGCAAGCATTCCTGGGGTCAAGGCTCGTTTGGACCTGTCTGGCACAGCCCTTGGTTTCGGGCTTCTGATGCTGGCGGCTGGGGCGATGGTGGCGATGCCGCTGGCGGGTTGGCTCGGCGCCAAACGCGGTGGGCTGATCGCAGGGGCTGGAGGTTTGTTCGCGGCGTCGCTGCTGTTGCCTGCGGCTGCGCCGGGCTACTTGGCCCTGCTGCCGGCGCTGTTTGTGCTTGGTGCGGCAAATGGGGCGTTGGACGTGCTGATGAACGCCGGGGCCGCCCGGGTCGAGGTCGTGTGGGGCCGGGCCATCATGTCGTCCTTCCATGCTTGCTGGAGCCTGGGCGGGCTGCTCGGCGCTGGCGGTACGGCGCTGGCGGTGCATGTCGGCGCTGGGGTGCTGCCTTTCGCGGCGATGGCGGTTGCAGCGCTGGTCGGGAGCGCGGCCCGGCTGGGGTTGCAGGACGGTGCGGGGGCGGAGGCCGGCGGCTTTGCCTGGCCCAGCCGGGCCGCGGCAGGTATCGGCGCGCTCTGCTTCCTGGCCTTCATGACGGAGGGCGCGGTGGCGGACTGGTCCGGCGTGTTCCTGATTGGGGCGGGCGCCACTGCAGCAGGTGCTGCGGCGGGTTTTGCAGGGTTTTCAGCGGCGATGGTGCTGGGGCGGCTGTTTGGAGACCGGCTCGTCCGGCGGCTTGGCCCGGCGCTCGTGCTGCGTGGTGGGGCGGTGCTGGCCGCCGCCGGGTTCGGGTTGGCCGTAATGTGGCCGGAGGCGGGAGCGGCGGGCTTTGCGTTGGTGGGATTGGGAGTGGCGAACATGGCGCTGCTGCTGTTCTCCGCCGCGGGACGGACGGGGACAGCGGCCAGCACGGGCGTGGCCGCGGTGGCGACGCTGGGCTATGCCGGGCTGCTGCTGGGGCCGCCGGTGATCGGGGCGGCGTCGGACGTCGTGGGGTTGCGCGGGGCCTTGGTGCTGCTGATCGTGGCCGCCGGGGTGCTGGCCGCCGTGAGGCTGCGCGGGGAGTAGAGCAGACCAGCGTCAGCGTTTTCCGCCGACGGGTTGCTGCCGGCTGATGGCGGAAGGCGCTGACGCTATTTCGCCCTACGAATTAGGAACTGGTCGTTGGCACGGTCACGCCGATCATGTCGCCCTCCCGCACCAGCGCGGCAAGCTGTGCTTCGTCCCAGCCCTCCGTGCCTGCGGGCCGGCGTGGCAGCACCATCCAGCGGTAATCCGCCGTGCTGTCCACGACGCTGATCCGTATCCCGTCCGGCAAGGATGTGCCCCACTCCGCCAGCACGCCGCGCGGGTCCCGCACGGCACGGGCGCGGTAGGCCGGCGACTTGAACCAGAACGGCGGGTAGCCCAGCACGCCGCGTGGGTAGCAACTGCATAGCGTGCAGACGACGAGGTGGTGTACGTCGGCCGTATTCTCCAGCACACCCAATGGCGGCAGGCCGCGCATGTGGATGCCGGCGGCCTCCGCGGCCTGGGCGCCGTCGCGCAGCAGCAGTTCTCGATAGGCCGAATCGGTCCAGGCGCGGGCGACCATGCGGGCGCCGCCGGCCGGGCTGGCACGGTCGGTCTGCTCGATCCGGGCCGCGATCTCGTCAGGGGTGGCGATGCCCTTCTGCTCCAGCAGCGTGCGCAACGCTGCGAGAAGGCGGTCGCCTGGGGTTTCGAGGATGGGATCGAGGAGGGTGCTCATGCCGGCTCCAGCCAGGGTTCGTAGAGTTCGACCAGCAACTCGGCCCCGCCCGCGTCTGGCCAAACCGACTGCGGCGCGAAGGCGACGTGATATAGCGGCAGGCGGGCTGCCGGGCGGGCGAAGGCGAGATCCTCCGGGTTTGGGAAGTCGCCGAGGTGCCGCACCACCCGGCCGGTGCGTCCGCGCAGGTAATGCGGGGTACGGATGTGGCAGGGGCCGCGTGCTTCCGGCCAGTCGTCCCGCACCCTGACGGCGCTGCCGGGCTTGTAGGGGGTGGGGGCTGGCATCAGGCGGCGTCCAAGGCGGCGCGCAGCTCGGCCTCGGTCACCACGCCGCGGGCCAGCAGGTTGTCAGCAATGGAGCGTATCCAGCGCTCGTAGTAGGTCAGGCGGAGGTAATCGGCCTCCGGGATCGCCTCGATGCCACGGCGCAGCTCGTCCACGCTCATGACGCCCTTGGCGCCCAGTATGCCGCGCAGGGCGTCCACGGTGCGGTCGAACTCGGTCAAGGCGTGGGGTTCGGTGTCTATGCCTTCGCACAGGAACTTGGGCACGCCGCCCATGTCGTGGTGGGCGCGGGGCGGGCCTTCGGGGGGTGGCGTTGCTGGCTGGTGGGTCATTGGATTGCCTCGTCCGGGGACACGCCCCACAGGTCCGCACGCTTCATCCAGCCACGGTAGTCCCCGACCTGGGTCTGGCACCAGGGGGAGACTGCGTCGCAGGCGCGGAGACGGACGATGACGCCGGGCTTGAGGCGTGCGACCGGGCTGGCGTCATCCCTGGCGTCGCGGCGGAGGGCCTGCTCGGGACCGTTGCGGGCGCCGATGACGATGGCGGTGCGGCGGGGGGCGAGGGTGGCCTGGTGGACCCAGCCCTTTACGCCCTCCTGGTCGCGGACCAGGCGCCATACCTCGAACTCGCGCTCGATCTGCACCGGGAGGTCGCGGCGCTTATAGACCCATTCGATGGGGTAGCGGGTGCCGGGGCCGCTGCGGAAGTTGACCTCGTCCGAGCGCAGGGTGGCGAAGCGGGGGAGGGGCAGGCCAGTGTTGCTGCCCTTTTGTGGCTTGGCCGGCTTTTCCGGCTCGGGGGCTGGGATGGCGGCGGGAGCGGGCGGCTTGGCGGCCTGGGCCGGGTGGCGCGGCGGCGTGGCGGGGCGGGGCCTGATGAGTGGGGCGTCGCGACGGGCGGTGGTCCGCGGCGGGTGGGCTGCGGGCGGGGTTGGGGGTTGGGCATGGGGCGGGGCGGGCTGGGGCGGTAGCGCGGCAGGTTTGGCCGGCTCCGCCTGTGCCGCTGCGGGCGCCAGCAGTAGGGCGGCCAGGAGGATGCGTGCTGCGGATGCGGGCATGGGGCTTCCGTGCCAATGAACGGGCTGGCGGGTCAAGGGCGGATATTGGCGTTGCGCTCGTTCGGTTATGATGTGGGTGCGGGCGGGAGGGGGAAACGGCTGGTCATATTGGCGCACCGGCCTGTTCCCGTGGGCTGGGTGGATGTGGTAGGGAGGCTTCGGCGCCGGGTTAGCACAGTGGTAGTGCAGCGGTTTTGTAAACCGAAGGTCGCGGGTTCAAATCCTGCACCCGGCATCCTTCTCTCCTTGGAAAATCCTGGGAACGCACGGGTTCCGCAGGGGTAGCGCGGACGTTCGGCCTCGCTGGGAACTTAGGATTTGGCGGTTATCCGGGACATTATCGTGAGCAGCGTGGGGCTGCTGGGATGAAGGGCAAGCGCCAGGGCCGGGCTAGGCGTAAGAGCCGGGCTGGTCGTGAGAGCCGGGCTGCCCAAAGCATTCTGCTGCCCGCCTCTAGACACTCCCATCGCTGCCCTATGTGTGACCAGGTAAACGGCCTACAAGGAAGCATGTCCCATCTCCAGAATGCCATCGTCCGTAGGACCCGCGTGTTCGTTGCGCTCCGCAAGGCTGGGCGGACCCAATTTGGACAGGCGCCGGTCTTTCATGCCGTAACGCCGAATTGCCGTCCCGCTCTCTGTGCGGCCGAGCCTGGGGCTGGATCGAGTTGGGCTGAGCCGCCGAGTGCCACGGTCACGTGCCCGTTGTGCCTGACCCGTCTGGCGCGGCTGCCGAGTTGATGTCCGGAGCGGGAGGGCGGCCGGCGTTGGCATAATTCGCGGGTGCCCGGCCTGCGGACCCGTGGCGGATGAAGCTGCTGGATTGCCCACGCTGATTTGAGCTGGTTTCTGAAACCTTTATTCGGCATTCCTGTGTCTTGTGGACGGTCAACGATGCCCGTTCCGGCAGAAACCTGGAATTGCGAGGATTGGCCGGCCTGTGGCGTTCAGGCCGGCTCCACGGGGCGGGGCTAGACCGGTTTGCGTCCAAACTGGATGATAACCGGTCTGGCTCTTTTGTTTGCGAACAGGGACTTGCAGTTTCAGGTCTGGTCGTTGCTTGTTCGGACCTGACTGCAATCTGCTCTATGCCGTCCGAAGCGGCGTTAGTTTCTGCCGGTGTAGGCTTCGACCCACTCGGTCCTGAATTCGGCTGAGGCCATGCCTTTGACCATCCTCTCGGCTTCGAAGATGAGGCGCTGCCTGTTGTGCTCGAAGCGGTAGGCCAGCCATTTTCCCATGCAAAGGGTGAGGAAGGCATAGGCTGCATACCACCAGCTCCATCCAGCCCACAGCGCGAGGGTGGCGAGCACGGGCGTGGCGGCGCTGCCCAAGAGTCCCAGCCATGCCAGCCGCCCGGCGAGCCGCTTCCACCTTTCTGCGCGTCGCGCGGCGGCGCGACGTTGGTCATCGGTCACGGAGCAACTCCTTGTTTGGCGAGTGCTGCATAATGCCATGCCGCCCTCCCAGTCGGGCAAGATGGCTTTCGTTTGGAAAGTTTTGGTTAATTCGGGACGGCATTGCCGGACTCTGCGGCATTGCATGGTGCGGAAGCGTGGCTGGGGGGAAAGGCGGCGGGTTCCCGGTCCTTGGGCAACTGGGCCTCGATCAGCCGGCGCCCGTCGGCTTCCAGCCTGCGACCTGGTCATAGACGGCCAGCAGCCGGGCGGCATGAGCCGCCGGGGTGAACGCCTCTGCCCGGCGCAGTCCCCGCGCCGCCAGGGACGCGCGTAGGGCCGCGTCGGAGTCCAGCGCCTGGATGGCTGCGGTCAAGGCGGCGGTGTTGCCTGCGTCTGCCAGCAGCGCCGCCCCGCCTGCCACCTCCGCCAGCGCCTGATCCTCTGAGGCGAGGGCCGGGACGCCTAGGGCCATTGCCTCTGCAATTGGCAGCCCGAAGCCCTCGGCCAGCGATGGCATCAGCACCGCGCGTGCCCCGGCCAGCAGTCCCAGCAGCGCCGGGCGCGGGAGCCATGGCACCCGGCGCACCTGCGGGCCGGCGCCTTGCAGCTCTCCCGCGGCATGCCAGCCGTCCGGGCCTGCCAGGACCAGCGGCGCCGAGATGCCGCTTGCGGCATGGGCGGCCACCAGGCGGGCGATGTTCTTGCGCGGCTCGATGGTGCCGGCGCAGAGGAAGTAGGCGCCGGGCTGCAGACCTAGGGCCGCGGGCGCGGAGAGGTCGGCGCCGGTCACGGACACGGATTGGCCGGTGCTGGTGACGTGGGCGGGGGGCCAGTTGGTTTCGGCCAGCAAGGCTGTGCGCGATGCCTCGCTGACGGTGACGATGTGCGCGGCCCAGCGGCCGATGCCGCGGAGCAGGCGGCGCAGGCGTGCGGCCGGGATTGGCGATAGGTCCGGACGCTGCAGGGGGATTACGTCGTGGACGGTGTAGATGTTCGGCACGCCCGTGAAGCGGAGCGGCACTGGGTAGGTCCAGTGCATCAGGCCTGGTGGCGAGGTGTCGTGCAGCGGCATGAACTGGCGGTGCAGGTCGAAGAACACCTGCGCGGTCCGGAACGGGTCCGCGCCTGTGCGCAGGCCGGGTACGGCCAGGCGCGCGGGCCTTGCGCCGGGGGGCAGGGCGGCGAGCCAACGGTGGAGCCGGGGTGGCACCGGGGCGGTTTCGGCTAGGCGCTCTACTGGGACGCCGGCGTGGGCCAGGGCCTGTGCGAGGCCGGCGGCGTAGGTGGCAACGCCGGTGCCGTGCCGGGCCAGCAGACCGCGGGCGTCCACGCAGACGGTGGGGAAGGTGGGGGAGGGGGACACGTGGGGCGACCCTAGCAGCGGTGAGGGTGTTGCACACGGGCGCACCGAAGTTTGCCGACTTGCCGGCTGGGGTGGGTGGTTGGTTGCGGCGGCAGGTCGGGATGACGCCAGGTTTCGGACCGGTTCGGCCCTCGTTGTGCTTGGGGGCCTGACTCCCTTGGCGGGCCGTCCTGGCCAGGTGTGGGCGCAAGGCGTCATCCCCGTCCGCATTGTCCGCGACGTGGGGTGCTTGACCTGAGTTTTTGCAGTGGGCTGCGAGGCGGCGAGGTCGTTGGAGCCATGCTCCGGCGCCTTGTCACCTTCATGGCTGGTGGTGGGGGTTGCTCAGCCTTTGCGTAGGGGGCGCCATCATGTGCATGGGTAGCAAAATGCACTGTGCCAGCGTCACCATGCACGAGCCAGTCCGCAAGGCTGCGAAGACCTTGGCGGATGGACGCTTACAGGAAAAGCAAGGGTCGGCGACTGAGGGTCGAGATGCTGTTTGCACACTTCAAGCACGAACTCGACCTCAGGCGCTTGCGGCTGCGCGGATCAAGGGAAGCGGCCGAAAAGTTCCACCTCGCAGCCGCCGTGTAGAATCTCAGGCGACTGGCGAGGTTGAGAGCCCTTGCACTGGCTCCACCCGGCCCGGGCTGTGGCCCCCGGGTGGAAGCTGTAAGGTTGGTTGCGGAGAGGCTAGTCGGATCCGGCTAGCAAGTATCACCTCAGGCCGTCACCAGGTCAGCCTCGCCAAACCGGCTGTGTCGCGCGCTTCGCGGTGCTTGTCAGCAGCATTTAAGTATCTGCTGATGCATATCGGCGACCTGTCGCTCGCACGGGCAGAAAAAAGCGGGCAGCCCGTCAGAGCCGCCCGCCTGTCGTCACTGCCCGAGCGTGAACGGCCCGGTGAACCGCCCGACGTTCGCCTTGGTGATGAGGATGCAGTTGAACAGCTGCTTCTCCGTCGCCGCCCCGGTCTTGCCGGTCTTGATGAACGCGTCTGCCTCGTCCACCGCCTTTGCCGCAAACGTGGCCACCGGCTGCAGCACGGTGTAGGCCAGCTCCCCCGACTTGACCGCCGCCACGGCATCCGGGGAGCCGTCGAAGCCGCCCACCTTGATGCTCGACAGCTTGCCCACCTCCTTCAGCGCCGCGATCGCCCCGAGCGCCATCTCGTCGTTGCCGCTGATCACGCCGATGATGTTGGGATTGGCCTGCAGGAGGCTTTGCATCTTGTCATGGCCTTGGGTCCGGTCCCAGTTGCCGACCTGCGATCCAACCTTCTTGAGGTCGGCATACTGGGTGAGAACGGTGCCGAACCCGTTGGACCGGGTGGCGGCGTTGTTGTCGGACGGCGATCCCAGCAGCTCGACGTAGTTGCCCTTCTGCCCGACGTCCTTCACCCATTGCTGGCCACCGAGCGCCGCGCCCTGTGCGTTGTTGGAGACGAGCTGCGCCTTGGCGAGGCCGTCCTGGTTGATCTCGGCGTTGACGAGGATGACCGGGATGTTCGCCGCGATAGCCTTCTTCACGGCGCCGACGGACCCGCTGGCGTTCGCCGGGTCAAGGATGATCGCGACCGAGCGGTTGGTGATGGCCGTGTCGATCAGGTTGCTCTCGGTGTTGGTGTCGCCCTTGGACGCGCCGACGTTGGCCGTGTAGCCCAGCTTCTCCGCCTCGGCCTTGGCCACGTTGCCCTCGGTCTGCCAGTACGGGTTGGAGGGGTCGTTGACGATGATGGTCATCAGGCCTCCTGCCGCAGCGGCAGGCGTCACGCTGGCGCCCAGTGCCGGGATGGCGAGTGCGGCGATGGCGATGGTCGATAGCAGTGTTCTGCGTGACACGATGTCTCTTCCCTTCGATGTTCGTATTTGCGGCCTGGTGGCAGCCGTTCCGAGGCCGGTGCGGCCTGTCGCTCCTAACCCGCCTTCGGCGCGAGTGTCGGGTGACCTGGTGTGGGCGTCGCGGGTTTTGCGGGGCGGCGGCGGTATTGCACGGCGTTCAGCAGCACCGCCAGTACGATCACGGCGCCGGTGAAAACCGTCTGCCAGTAGGAAGAGATGCCGATGATGACCAGCCCGTCGGACAGGAAGCCGATGACGAACGCGCCGAGCAAGGTGCCGCGCACCGTGCCGCGTCCGCCGGTCAGCGCCGCGCCGCCGATCACCACCGCGGCAATGGCCGTCAACTCGTAAGTCACCCCCGCCGTCGGGCCAGCCGAGGTGAGCTGCGACGACAGGATAAGACCCGCAATGGCGGCGCAGACCCCGGACAGGACATAGACCGCGATCTGCACCGGCTTCACGGGAACGCCGGACAGTTCCGCCGCACGCTCGTTGCCGCCCGACGCATACAGCCACCGCCCGAACGCGGTGCGCGTCAGGACCAGGTTGCCGGTCAGCGCCACTACCGCCAGCACGACCACGCCGATGGGCACGTCGAGCAGCCGGTTGAAGCCGAGCCAGTTGAACCCGGTGTTGCCAAGCTCCGGCCGCCCGCCGAGGTTGTTGTAGGTTAGGCCGTTGGTGATCAGCAACGCGACGCCGCGGGCCACGTACATGACTCCCAGGGTGGCGACGAACGCCGGGACCTTGAACCGGGCGACCAGCACGCCGTTGATCAGGCCCACGAAGCCGCCCAGGGCGCAGGTGAGGACCACAACCACCCAGACCGGCGGATACAGGGTGTAGCCGAGCGCCGGGAACGACACCCCCTGCATCAGGAACCCGGCGATCACGCCGCACAGGCCGAGCGTGGACCCGACTGACAGGTCGATTCCGCCGTTCAGGATGACGAGCAGCATGCCGACCGCGAGGATGCCGAAGATGGCGACGTGCGATGCCATTGTGAGAAAGTTGGCCAGCGAGAAGTAATACGGCGACATCAACGAAAAGACGATGATGATTGCAATCAGCGCGAAGAACGCCCGGCCCTCCAGCAGGATCCTGGCGATGTCGAAGTCGCTGGCGGATGAACCCAGGCTGGGGCGTTTCGTGGACAGGGTCGTTTGGGCCATCGTCAGGACTCCCGCTGTTCTATCAGCCGACCACGGCTTCGCCGGAGGCGGCCATGATGTCTTCCTTCGCCACGCCAGGGCCGAACTCGGCGGAAATCTTGCCCTTGCTCATCACGACGATCCGGTGCGCGACGCTCAGGCACTCCTGGACCTCCGACGTCGAGTAAACGACCGCGAGCCCCTCCGCTGCCCGTTCGCCGAGCAGGCGGAACACCTCGGCCTTGGCGCCGATGTCGATGCCGCGGCTGGGCTCGTCGAGCAGGATGGCCTTGGGGCGCGTCGCCAGCATCTTGCCGATGACCACCTTCTGCTGGTTGCCGCCGGACAGCGAGCCGATGGCCGCAGTGCCACCCGCGGTCTTGATGTGGACGTTGCGGATCGCCGTCTCGACCAGCGCACGCTCCGCCAGCCGTGACGTCAGCATGCGCCTGACGAACGCGCCGATGCTGGCCAGCGACAGGTTTTCGCCCACGCACATCGTCTGCACCAGGCCGTCGCGCTGCCGATCCTCGGGCACCAGGGCGAGGCCCTTGGCGATGCGCCCGGCGATGCTGAGGCGGGCGACCGGCTCGCCCTCCAGCAGCACCTGGCCGGCCACCATCGGCACGCGCCCGGCGATCGCCTCCAGCAGCTCGGTGCGCCCGGCGCCCATCAGCCCGTAGATGCACACGATCTCGCCTGCACGCACATCAAGCGAGAGGTGGTCCACGACCAAGCCGCCCGTGCGCGTCGTGTCGGCCACGCAGATGCCGCTGGCCGACAGCACTACCTCGCCGAACGCATAGCCGGTGGGCGGGGAGCCGCGGTCGTAGTGGTCGCCCACCATGTGGTGGACGATCCACTGCAGGTCGATGTCCTTCGCCACGGCGGTGGCCGTGATGGCGCCGTCGCGCAGCACGACCGCGTAATCGGTGATCTCGAGCGCTTCTTCCAGGTGGTGGGAGATATAGACGATCGAGACGCCGCGGCTGGTGAGGTCGCGGATGACCTTGAACAGCACCTCGACCTCGGCCGCGCTCAGCGCAGAGGTCGGCTCGTCCATGATCAGGATGCGCGCATCAACGGACAGCGCCCGGGCGATCTCGACGATCTGCTGCTGGCCGAGGCGGAGTTCCCCGACCGGTGTCATCGGATCGATCTCCTCCTCGAGGTCCGCCATCAGGAGCTTTGTCTGCCGGGCCTCCTCGGCGAAATCAATGCCGGACGGGCAGCGCAACTCGCGCCCGAGGAAGATGTTGTCGCGCACGCTGAGGTTGGGGGCGAGGCTCAGCTCCTGGTGGATGATGGAGATGCCGTTGTCCCGCGCCTCCACTGTGGACGCGAAGCTGATCCGGCGGCCATCAAGCTCGATCTCCCCCGAGGTCGGCGTCACCACGCCGGACAGAATTTTCATCAGTGTCGATTTGCCTGCGCCGTTCTCGCCGAATAGCGTGGTGACCTTGCCGCGGTGGATGTCGAAGTTCACGCCCTTGAGTGCGTGGGTGCTGCCATACGTCTTGGTGACGTTGCGCGCCGACAGCACGGCGTCTCCGGCCGCGGTTGCCGCTGCTGCGCCCGCTGGCGCCGTGTCCGCCGATGCCATGCTCATTGCACGGTCAGCTTCACGGGGGTGACCACCCACTCGGCCGGGTCAGACGGCTCGAAGGCGCCGACGACCTGGATCGTCTTACCCGTCAGGTCAGAGGTGTCGATCCCCGACAACACCGCCTTCTTCATCTCGTTGTTCAGCGCCGAGCCAGCATTTTGGTAGTCGATCTGGTTGCTGAAATCCCCGAACTTGATCAGGCCCGTAGCGTCGCGCAGGTCAGTTCCATTGATGGCAGGCCCAGTCTGCACGCTGACGTGGACGGTCTCGGGGACGCCGGGGATGGTGACGTCGTAAACGCCGGAGTCCTGCTTGCCCACCTTGCCGGTGAACTTGACGGAGTATTCTGGGCCTGCCGGCGCCGGCACACCGTACTGCGCCTCCGCTGCGGCTGGGTCCTTGGCCAGGGCCAGGGCCAGCACGGCGGCGTCCACGGCGCGGCCCTCTATCGCGGACTGCACCTTCGGGAACCCGGCCTTACCATAGGACGCGGCGGAAAAAACGCCCGCCTGCACGTCCTCGGCGGAGCCGGTCTTGACGACCTTCGTATCGATGGCCATCGCGGCGAGCAGGACGAGGACCGCGCCCGAACCCACAGCGAGTTTCATGTCCAGCTTGCCGCGCCTGGTCATCGTAGTTCCTCCCCCTACCCATCACCATGACGGCGTAAACCGTTGCAGCCGCGTTCCGGTGGCCGGGCCGCCTATTCCGGAACGAGCACGACCTTGATCGAGCCCTCGCCCTTCTTCATCTTGTCGAAGCCGGCCTTCCACTCCGACAGCGGCATCACGTCCGTCACCACGCCCTCGGTCGGCAAGCGTCCGTCGCCGATGGCGGCGATGGTGAGCGGGTAGCAGTACGGCCCGAGGTGCGCCCCATACAGGTCAAGCTGCTTGCGGTCGCTGATGATGCTCCAGTCGGCGGTTACCTCGTGGCCGAACACGCTGAACTCGACGAAGCGGCCGAGCTTGCGGATCATGTTCAAGCCCTGGACGACGCTCGACCCGTGGCCGGTCGCCTCGATGTAGACGTCGCAGCCATAGCCGTCGGTCAGATCCTTCACCGCCTTGACCACGTCTTCCTTGGCCGGGTTCATGACGATGTCGGCGCCGAACCGCCGGGCCAGCTCCAGCCGCTCGGGCTTCATGTCGAGCACGATCAGCTTGGACGGGTTCTTCAGCCGCGCGGCGCCCACCATGCCCAGCCCGAGCGGCCCGGCGCCCGACAGCACCACCACGTCATCCAGTTGGATCAGCCCGCGGTTCACCGCATGGACCGAGCACGCATACGGCTCGACCAGGACCGCCTTTTCCATCGGTAGGTCGTTCGGCACCTTGTAGGTCCGCGACTCCTTGGGAAAGCGCATGTATCTCGCCATGCCACCGTTCACGTTGTTCTGGAAGCCGTAGACGTCGTGGCGCTCGCACATCCAGTACTCGCCGCGCCTGCAATATCGGCAGTGCTCGCAGGGCACGATCTGCTCGGAGATCACCCGGTCACCGACCCGGAACTGGCCGTGGCGGGCCACGTTCTCGCCGATCTCGACGGCGTGGCCGATGAACTCGTGGCCGGGGATCATTGGCGCCTTCACGTAGCGCGGCTGGCCCTTGTCGTCGCCCCAGAAGGACGGCGCACCCTCGAAGGTCTTGATGTCGCTGGCGCAGATGCCGCAAGCCTCGACCTCGATGATGATGTCGTCGGGCCCGGCGCGCGGCACGTCCACCGTTTCCAGCCGATAGTCGCCAGGGGCGTAGGCGACCACGGCCTGCATAGTGGCCGGCAGGGTGTTCGGGCGGGTGATCGGGTCTGCGGTCTCGCTCATGGCGAAGCTCCTTCGGGGGTGTCGTAACGGCGCCGCCGATGCACCGGGATCATGATGCGGTAGCCGCCTCGTGCTGCAATTGCTTCAGCAAGCCGTCCGCCAGGGTGGTGAGCAGCAGGCTGCACGACGCCGCGCCGGCATCGAGCGTGCCGCGCGACCGCTCGCCGAGGCGGCTGGCCCGGCCGATCCGGGCCACCATGTCGCGGGTCGATTCCAGCCCTTCGGCGGCCGCCTGCTTCATTGCAGCTAGGCAGGAGGCGAACGTCTCGCCGCGGTCGTGCGCCGCGTCGAACGCTGCCTCGGCCGGGGCCAGCACATCGACCAGCGTCTTGTCGCCGGGCTTTGCCCCGCCGAGGTCCACAACCGTCGCCCGCCCCGCCCGGAGCATGGCCGAGAACCGGGAGGCGTCAATCCGGTCGGCGCCGCGCAGCACACCCGCCATCTCGGTGAAGAACGTGCCGTATAGCGGCCCCATCGAGCCGCCGATGTCGCTCAGCAGCGTGTCGCCCAAGGTGTCGAGGCCATGCGCCAGGTCGCCGCCACCCGACAGGCGCTCGCCGGCGAGGCGGAAGCCCTTGCTCATGTTGATGCCGTGGTCGCCGTCGCCGATCTTGCCGTCGATCTCGCCCAGGAACGCCTGCTCGCGCACGATGGCCGCGACCATGTCCAGCACGATCGGCCCGGCGGCGAGTTGACTGACCGAGTCCATCGCTCAGGCCTCCATGACGGTAAGGCCGATCGAGCGGGCCGGGCGGCTGAGCAGCCGGTCCAACTCGGCGTCGAGCCGGGTGAGCGTGAGCGACACGCCCATCATCTCCAGCGAGGTGAACAGGTTGCCGACGAAACGCCGTCGGGGCGTGATGCCACGCGCGCGCAGCAACTCGTCCACATGGCCATACAGCAGGTACAGCTCCATCAGCGGCGTGGCGCCCAGGCCGGACACCAGCACGGCCACGTCGTCGCCGCGGCCAAACGGCAGGTCCTCGACAATCCGGTCCACCATCATCGCGGCCATCTCGGCGGCGGGCCGGACCGGCAGCACGGCGATGCCGGGCTCGCCGTGGTGGCCGATGCCGACCTCCATCTCGCCGTCCTTGATGGTGAAGTTCGGCTTTCCCGCGGCGGGGATGGTGCAGGCGGACAGGCCGATGCCGACCGAGCGGGTCTGGTCGATAGCGTTCTGCGCGGCGGCGATCACCTCGTCCAGGCTGGCGCCCTCCTCGGCGCGGGCGCCGCCGGCCTTCCACATGATGATCTCGCCGGCGACGCCGCGACGCCGGTCGCGCTCGTGCGGCCCGGCGGAGGCAACGTCGTCGTTGGCGACCACCGTTTTCACGTCGATGCCGTCCTTGGCCGCCAGCTTGACCGCCATCTTCACGTTCATGTTGTCGCCGGCATAGTTGCCATACAAGCAGGCGACGCCGTGCCCGCCATCGGCTGCGTGGAATGCGGCGTCGAAGCTCTTGGCGGTAGGTGATGCGAACACCTCGCCGATGGCTACGGCGTCCAGCAGGCCCGGGCCGATATAGCCAAGGAAGGCAGGCTCGTGACCAGAACCGCCGCCAGTGACGACGCCGACCCGGCCCGCCGTGCCCGCGCCAGCCCGGCGCAGCACGCGAGGGTGCGCGGTCGGCGCCAGCAGGTCCGGATGCGCCGCCAGGAAGCCCTGAAGGCTGTCCTCAACGACCTGGTCAGGATGGCCGATGACGCGGTTCAAGCGGCGGCGCCCATGGCGTGAGCCGCTGGGCGACCCTCAGTTCTGCATCCGCCCCTAAGCCAACGCCTGCCGATCACGTGCTTTCTCCCCATGGTCGCTTGGCCGCCCTGTGTCGGGCGTTCACGGAGTGAGAATTGTCCGAGCCTGCATGAATGTCAAGCACTTGAAAGAGTGTGCAGAAAATTTCTGGACCTATCCGGCATGGAATATGGAGAAAGTGCTACGCTGCACCGCAATGTCTGTCTGTTTACTGGAGAGCAGCGTTGCGTAACTGCTTGCGGTAAGTGATCATCTGGAGCATACGTCGGCTCAGCGCGATGCAAAATTTTACGTGCTGAAATATTGTGCAGACGGATGCAG
>JAABUK010003854.1_pt1 | contig 24957 bp, 30 predicted proteins | sample 5559141 | NCBI WGS metagenome assembly JAABUK01 (sample SAMN10711869, study PRJNA513367) | rock metagenome | isolation source: Antarctica rocks | place: Antarctica: Victoria Land, Pudding Butte nord | collected 2016-01-03 | reverse complement strand
TATGGAGGCAGGCGTTGGATCTGGCGGCCTCCTTGCCACCCTTCAGCAGCAGGCCATTGCCAGACCGGATGGCCAGGGCAGCAATCTGGGGCAGGGCATCCGGCCGCGCCTCAAAGATGATCAGCAGAACCCCAATGGGGGCTGTCACCTTCTGTAACTGCAGCCCCTCTGCAATCTCCATTCGGCTGAGAGTCTTGCCTATTGGCTCGTCCTGGGCTGCTATGGAGCGCAGGCCATCTGCCAGCTGCTTGATCTTCTGAGGCTTGAGCTTCAGGCGCTGCATGAGCTGGTCACTGATCTTACCCTGGGCTTCCTGTAGTCATAATACTGAATTCGTGCCTGAAGTGCTACATGTTGTGTCACACCCTTCTGTGTTGCACAGAGCATGCAAACGCTGTACGCAGTTTTCAGACCAACAAGCTTCACAATGCAGTAGGAAGGTCACACTGGTTATCTGTGGAGTCATCCGATCCAGCTTCATGCAAAGTAAAGTTGGAGTAAATGGCTTCAAGATCCAGCCCGTGATGACATGTTTACAGCACAAGCGCAGCAATTACAGCAATTGAGTAGCAGATGCAGCTGCACGACCAGCAGTTTCAGCGCAGCTTCAGCACCGGCTGAGCACAGCATATCCACAACACCATCTGCCAGCACATAGCCAAGGCACATGCGATGATCAGCCTAAGAAATCACACTTGCTGTCAAAAGCATCCCACCTGGCAGTCCTTGTCGTTCTCCTGCATGATCTCCTCCTCCTTTGCCAGCAGGTTCTCAGCAATCTTGTGCAGCAGCTGCGCACGCTGCTTGGACGACAGGTTCTGCAGCGCCCGGGAGGCAGTTCGCGCTCTGACTGCCATGTCCCTTGGGGCTGTGTTCTCCACCTTCACGGGTTTGTTGGAGTCTGCAGACTGCTCCTTTTGGGCTTGGAGCCATTCCTGCTTGACCTGCTGGGCGGCCTCCTTGCTGAAGAGGGTGCCCACCTTGTTACCTGGGGGGCAGGAAAGCAACTGTGATGTGGAAGAAAAGAAAAGAAAAGACTGCGCCTGTTTGGGGTCAATGTAATGACAAGCCAAGTATTGTACTGGGCTGCCCGGGTATGTGATTTAAAACAATTGCCGGAGCGCACACACACACAAAGGGCCCAGATATGATCATTCATACACTCATGTGATTGTCAACTCCTTGCATTTCCATTAGGTGAGATTCCTACAGGTGTGAGTGAATCCCTTTATGTTGTGACGAGGTTCTGTAAATTGCTCGGTGTAGTCAGCTGTTGTACTGTTATTGTTAGCATTATCAGCGTCACTGTTATTCATGTGCTGTCAGCACTGGGTCCTCAAAAAAGCAAAGCGCTACATTGTAATCCATCTTGACTTGCAATGTGCATGCAGCCTTGAGCACACTGCGACCTTTGACAGAGAGAGCAAAGCAACACATACAGACTGATGGGGAGACAAATGGACCAACAGAAGACAGGGTGAGGAACAAACAGACAGAGGCAGAAACAGACAGAATGGCACACAAACAGCCATAGCCAGGTGCGTGAACAGAGGGCAAGATGAACAGACGGTTTGCTGAAAGATCAGAAAGAGTCACACCTGCAGTGACTTGCAGAACTCCATCCTTAGCCTTGCCAGAAGCAATGACAACAGAGACACCAGCTGATGCTGCCATCCACGCTGCATCAAGCTGAGTCACACCAAACAACATTGTCAGCCGCTTTGACACACACAGACACACACAGACAGACAGAGACAAACACACGGACAGCCAAACCATACGGACAGGTAACTGTACAACCGAACAAGGCATGCTGGCCGGTAGGCAGAGGCAACCCAAGCTTGGTTGACATAGAAAAACAATGTAGTCTTTCAACCACCAAAAATTGCATGCTGTGCAGTACACAGTCTTTTAAGAATCAGCCACCTTCCTGCTGGTTTATCCTTCACAAGCGAATCCTGGCCCAAAAACAGAATGGCACGCAGACATGCACAGACACAAGTATACCTTTGACACCATGCCCCCCCTGCCTCCCTGGGAAGGGCTCATCATGCACCTCAGGGCAGTAGGTGGGTATGAAATTGGATTTGGGGTCAGCCGGGGGACCGTCAAAGAGGCCATCCACATCTGTCAGCAGAACCAGCAGGTCTGCCTTCAGCTCAATGGCTAGCAAGGCGGCCAGGCTGTCGTTGTCTCTGAAGGCCACTCTAGGACCTTCTTTCTGCAGCACACAAGGGGGCACATTTTGTAAGCAATGTCCCTGAATGCAACGCTGGGACCTTCTTCTTTGGCATAGAAGGCAAGATGTGACAAGCACTGGTCTTATACTCGTTGACTGCAGGTTGCCTTGAAGCTGCTGTTAGAGCTAGGTATGTTGCTGCCCAGCATAGCTCAGCCCAGCACAGCCCAGCATAACAGGATCATGTGCTCACTCAAGTAGCACAAGACATTGCACTAAGCTTTGACTGCATTACAGAAGATCTTCAGCCTGAAAGACTCCCCCCCTATGGCTAAGACTGTAGGGTCTGCATGACACTTTTGACGACATGACGGACATGATCTCACAACCCAAGTCTTTCAGCAGGATCTGTGTAAGCCATGCAAGCAGGATGTCTTAGAGGCTCACCGTGGCTTTCACAACTCCCTTAGAGATAGCATCATTCTCATTGAAGACAGGGACCACATTCATGCCCAGCAAGTCTTCTACTGTGGTTACCAGATTCTCCTTGAATGTGGGGTCTGCAGAAACAATGGCATGTCATGTATCATAATCATTGCATGCATGCATAAGGAGTACTCACTCAATCAATCAATCAATCAATCAATCAATCAATCAATCAATCAATCAATCAATCAATCACTCACTCACTTTGCATTTCCTGTCTTGAGGCCTCATCAGGGGAGTCAACAGACAGTGACTGGGAAACAACATGCACTATGCACTAAATGTTCAAGGCGTTTGACAAAAGAGATGATATGCACAATGCAGCACTTCATATGTACCCCTGCCATCATACCAGGTGCTTCTCTGCCGGGGTGTTCATGCAGCATGCAGGTGGGTGTATGGCATTGGCTACCTTCCTAGGATGCACATGAAATCATAAGCTTTGCTTATGCTGACTTTGTGTTCAGATGTTTCACACTGCACGCTGACATTCATGCGCATGCAACTGTAGCTTGATTACTTGTGGTTGGTTACTAAAGCCACATGGTGAAACCCTCCATCACCATTAGATCCTGGTGATCAAGGGATTCACTGTGTGGCCTCAGTAACATAGCCACAACCCGCAGCTGCATGCCCATGAATGTGGGTGTGCACATCAGATGAAACATTCCAAGGATAAACAGCATGAAGTCCTCATACATGAATACTTTGCACCAATCTGAACTGCATTGTGTGCAAGAGTCCAGCGTGCCACATGCATATCTTACAGCAACACATGCACATTTGCCCTCAAATAAAGGTCCTCATCACAGCTTGTACATCCCTCAGATCTATCCAGTGGAACAGACAATCAAGCAGAATTGTACAAACTCAGCGGTGCAAGGCGACGGTATCAGACCATACCTGTGAAGTCATTTCTGGTGACCAGAACTTGTGCAGCTTGCAGATCCATCATGCCAAAGAGGGAGTCATACAGGGCCATGAGCCCACTCTGCCCTGCAGCTGCTGCAGCCCTGCTGGGGACTTGTCCACCCCCAGCAAATTGCATCTCCAGGGGACTGCTGTTCAGCACTTTCTGCTGCCGCAGTTTCTGCCTGCCGATGCTGACGCCACCTGCACATCCCCAAGTTTGAATAACGTGCAGGATAGCCTTCATACTGCTTCTTCCCCAAGTATGTGCATCTTTCAGATAAAACGAAGGCTGAGGTGTGGGATGACTAACTGTACTCAGCATATGCAGCTGGTACATGTTTGGTTTCATGGGTCATTCAGTTTATTGGCCTCTCTACGCTGACATTTACTTTGGACATGCGGGGTCAACAACAGACCTGAAGTGACCAGGATGATCTCTCTGCCTCCTCTGACCAGGGTCTCCAGTTGTTCCACCAGAGCCCCCAGTCGGCCAAGGGCGAGCCTGCTGTCCTGTCCCCTTGTCACACAGGCTGTCCCAATCTACAAGCATTCTACTCTCAGGCTAAGACTGAGAATCGACTTGCAAACATGTGCTTTGCTGCACAGCACTGAGTGTGAGGTGTGAGCATGGGCAGCAAGATGTCATGCTGACCAGTAAGCCATCAGCCATACAGTTGAGCATGTCAGCCTGAGTGTAGTATGCATGCTGACCACATAGGAGTGGCTGTCTGGCAGGGCAGTGTACCTTGACAACCACTCGTCTGGCTTGTCTGACAAGTTCTCTGGATGGGTCATTGGGACCATACTCGGATTCAAAGTCAGCTGGGTAGCTGTCTTTGAGATCACTGAAGCTCAAGCAGGCAGGCACATCAGCCATGAGGCCAGAGAAGGTCCTGGAAGCTGTTCTGGCAGATGACATCTTGCCATTGCCAGACTGAGGGGGGGTTTTAGGGGGCTGCAGAGACCCACACACAGTTGAACTGCATGTTTCCAGCAGACCAAACTAGGCTAGAGAAAACAGTGAGGGCTAGGTAATGAGCATGGCCACTGACCAACATCGACACTGCTCTGTTGCCTGTCGGACGCTGTGCACACTTACTGACTGAGCAGCAGCGCAAGACTGCTAAGCAGCAGGGTAAGTGCCAGTAGAGGAACGAGGATCAGATGACACATTCTGGCCAACTTCGTGCTGTATTGGGGTGAACTTTTGTACCTTATCATTGCTGCTATTGCCAACTTCCCCCGCGTGCTTCCTGCCCTCTGCGGCAGGTTGATAAGCAAACTCGGCCAGGAGTTTCTCCTGTCCACTTTCTCCATTGTTGACGTGCGCTTTAGGCGAACCTTGCATGCTTTGAGTCGTGTGGTCAATTTGTTCAAGATTGTTTCTGCCGCAACGTCGCTTCCGAAACGATCACCTGGTCCGAAGGAACTGCTGCGAGCGGTCCCGACTCAGGTCGATAGCGAGATTGAAATGGCAATGTAGCCTTGTACGCTTACGCTTTTGTCTTGTAAAGGACGGACTCGCGTAGTTGAGCGCGGCTCCTGTCAGCTATAACTGAATCGCCGTTTTTGCCTATCGAACTTGCCCTACTTCGCCGTTTTATCTTCTCCTCATCCAATTACAGTTGACACATGACATGAGTGACTGCACGTTTTGACTGCGTTTGACTGACTCGGACTGCAGACTTTGCTTGGACCTTGCTGAGACGGCGAACAACTTGCTCATTAAGCAGACCTACACAGCGAAGCAGTCACAACAGTATCGCAGGAACGGGTGGCCCGCCAGCTTGAAGGCTCCGTGCCAGCCAGCCGGCGTCGCGACCCGGTCGGCCCTGCACTTACGGAGGGGAGCTTGGAGCGGGCTTGGACCTGCGACCGTTTGCTGCATTGCTGGTCATGGCGCCTGGCAGGAATGGCAAGTCTGGCATAGGTACGCACCCGACAGCCAATACCAGACTGCAGTCGTTAGGGGCAACCTACAATGCACTTTGGACGCGCCTTGTGGACGGCCGTATGCGAGCAGTTTGCAGCTGCCTTTGGCATCTGACGTTGCGTGCATGTCTCAAAAGCTTGCCGGTCAAGCGTAGATACTCTGCGCTCTCAGAGAGTATCAGCACGTGTCGTTCCCCACGTGGGGCTGCAAGGTCACCTTTTGGATAGCAACTTCTGCTTGCGAGTTGCGCTTTGCGGGCAACGACCTTTACGAAGTCACCCCGTTGGGTGGGTAAATAGCGGCAAAGATTATTTTGCGTTTGCACTATTTGAACGCCCCTAGAAAGCTTGGCATAATCAGAATATAGAGGCGAGCAACTAGCAAACACTTCCAGCAACAGCAGCAATCATGCCACTGCATCGCCGCGGACGTAAGTCGGTCTGCGTAACTGTACTGTGTCGGGATTTGACTTGCTGTGTCAACACTTGGCGTGGTCTGCAGCTGCCACTATGTCCATGAGTGACATAGCTGAGGGCTTTATCAAGCACACAGAGCAGACCTTTGGAGCTGCACATCCCACACGTGAAAAGGTCAAGAATGCCAGACGAATTGTGGTCAAGGTGCGCCTTTGTCAGCACCTTTTACCATTAATGCCCTGCGCATGCTTGCACGCCTACAAGTATGCAAATGCTTTGCAGGTCGGCACGGCAGTTGTTACTCGTGGCAAGGATCAGAGGCTGGCCTTGGGCAGGCTGGGTGCATTGGTGGAGCAGTTAGAAGCCCTTGTCAGAAGTGGCAGGCAAATGATTCTAGTCTCATCTGGAGCGGTCAGCGTGGGTCGACAGAAACTCAGGCAGTCGCAAATCCTGAACAGCAGCCCTCTGGAGATGCAGATCTCTGGACCAGCAACAGTATGCAGTAAGGCTGCTTATCTTTTCTATCAAACCAACATCATCTGCAGCAAAACTGATTTGCAATGCTAACTTACAATGCCTTGGAATGCATACCAGCAAGTTCAGAAGGTTCCTGCAGTCCCACTAAGCATTGATGCAGCAGCTTCCTGTCTGTTGCCTTTCATGGCTGCCTCATTTTGCTGGCTGCCACTCTCTTGTCTTACAGGACATACTATACCTCAGCAAATAACTCGATCAAGCCCCATGTCTCATGTAGGCAGCCTGTCGGCTTGATCGAATTACTTGCTGAGGTAGAGCATGACTTGCAAGGCAAAAGAGTGCGATCGACAAGAAGAGGCAGCCATGAAAAGCAACAGCCATGAAGCTGCTGCCTAAAGCCTGGTGGGAATGCAGGGACCTCCTGAATATACTGGCTGGCAATGCCTTTGAATGCATGCCTACTATGCATGCCTATTACGCATGCCATTAATTGCGTGTATATTATGCATGCCTAGTATGCATGACTATCATTGCAATAGCTTGGTCACCTTAAGCATGTCCGTCAACACCGGCATGATGCACACAGGTTCTGATCTGAGTGTCTTCTTGCTTGGTGCCACTCTTTCGCCTTGCAAGTCATGCTCTACCTCAGCAGATAACTCGATCAAACCCATGTCTCATGTAAGCAGGCTGTAGGCTTGATCGAATTATCTGCTGAGGTAGAGCACATCTTGCAAGGCGAAAGAGTGGCAGCTGGCAAGCTAATTCTCACATTAGCACCTTTGTGCACCACAATAGTGATGACACACGAACAAGGCCCAACTGATGCATAGCATGTTCTGTGATGTGTTTAAGACCATCTGGCAGTAATATCATCAAAAATCAAGCTGTTTCCTTTGTCACTGAAGCTGTGGACCAAGACACGCGTCATGCATGTGCAGCTTCATGCAAAAAAGACACTGCAACTGAGACACAAATGCAAATGAGATTCAAAGCACAGTAAACAGTAAGCCTGTGGTGTGGTGCAGGCCGTGCTGCAGCAGCTGCAGGGCAGAGTGGGCTCATGGCCCTGTATGACTCCCTCTTTGGTCTGATGGACTGCCAAGCAGCACAGATTCTGGTGACCAGCAACGACTTTGCTGACGCGGACTTCCGCAAGAACCTGTCAGCTACCACAGAGGACTTATTGAGCATGAACGTGGTGCCTGTCTTCAACGAGAACGATGCCATTTCAAGCAGGACTGCTGCAGAAGTGGTGAGACTACAGCTAACTTGTGACAGCTTTGTGGGTTTGTGATGTAGATGGTCCAGGATATCACACGATGTATTTTTGCCCTGACGTGACTGCTTGTTTGCATGGCGGATCGCATCACCCTTTGACATGATCTCACGTGGCATTGTTACAGGGTGTTTGTCCATTATCTGTTTTACTGTTTAGGTTTACTTGTTTTTTCCGCAGGAAAGACTACGGGTTCCTTTCTAGTTATGGTCATGTAGGAACAGATTTGCCCAAAGCTACTCAGCATGAAGCATGCTGTTTTGCCATGTTTGCACAGCTGTTGTTGACATGTGGATGTGCCTGCAACCCATTTTTGCTCTGCACATCAGCAATTCACCCTCAATCAAGAAGCATTCACCAGTTTCAATCATAAAGAAACGGCTGTCAGGGTCTGCCTGTTGTCTCAATCATCAGCAGGACCATTGTGCCCCGATAGACAAGCTCTGAAGACTTCGTAAACACTCAAAAGCAGTGCTTGCTGTCTTGCAGGGTGCTGCAAGTCCCTTCAGAGACAACGATGGTCTGGCAGCCTTGCTTGCTGTGGAGCTTCAGGCAGACCTACTGGTGCTTCTGACAGACGTGGATGGCCTCTACACAGGACCACCAACCGCTGAAAGCTCTCTGTAAGCTGCTGCCTGTTCCTGAACCACATGCTGCAATGTTGGTGCCCCCGTGCACATAAAGCACCTGTGTGAATGCAATCATTAGAACCTGTTTGAACACACAGACCTGACCTCATATTGCCATTTTGTCGTGTGACTGTTACTGAGCATGGCACAGATGCTGTGCTTGTCTATGAACTCAAATCCCTGCCTGCAACTTGAGTCTTTAATTGAATCAGATCTGCTGAGCTGTTGACTGTGTGCTGTACTCATGTTACAATCATCCTGATGCTGTACTGCACCATGCATTGTGCATATAGACAGTGACTTACAAGTGCACTGTCTGTAGGATGATTGAGACGTACTGCCCAGCTGTCCATGATGAGCTGGTCAAGATTGGTGTCAACTCCAAAGGAGGAAGAGGAGGAATGACTGCCAAGATGCAGGCAGCTTGGATGGCAGCACAGCAGGGCGTCACCACTGTCATTGCCAATGGCAAAGCTTCTGATTCTCTCCTCCAGGTTAGACATCCTGTACAAGCATAAAGTTTGAGCCTTCATGGATCATCCTGCATCATCCTGGCTGAGGAATGACTGATTACTTCTTTGCACCCTGCATTATGGCCGGACATGTATCATGCACCCTGGATTGTTACTGGGCACTTCTGATGCACCTAGATCATGCGTGCACACTTCTTATGCGTGCTCTGTTGCAGCATGGACAATCATTGTCCCGTCCAGCGCCGCACCACTCTCTGAATGTGACTGATAGAGAATCTGCTTCAAGCCGCTGAAACAAAATGGGCTGCAAACACAATCCAAATCTGGGTGAAGAAGTCAGTGAGCATCGTTTTTGGCGGTGTACAGCATAAAACTGTTTGATCAAGCATGTGAAATGATGAAGAAATGCTGACTGTCTATGTCTAACAAGCATGCAGCGGCAAAGTTCACTGATCATATCTGCATGCATATGACAACATGGTATACGCCTTGTCTGCAGTTGGTGTCAGGCCAGGCAGTGGGCACGCTATTTGACCTGGAGGAGAGCAGATACATGCAGGAACGCATGGAGGCCGAAGCTCAGGATCAAGGTACTTAGCCTGCTTTCAACCCCTCAGGACACATTTTTTAACTCAACGAAATTCATTTGCCATCCATACACACACTCGTACATGCAACATGAATGTGCTGCTCTGGCATTATCACTTGTACTAGCGATGTGGGTTACATCAGGTTGCCATCTCCCATGCAATGTGAGTATCCTTGCAAGCTGTGAGACATGTTGGCAAGCTGTGAGACATGTTGGATGTCAATGATTGAGTGCCCTGGCAAGCACTTTGTTTTGTGCATTGTCTTAGCAGAAGTCCTTAACTCTGCCATCAGGAACCACACCACTGACATACTGTACACAATGAGCTGCCTAGGCCTTTGGCCTGTCTGATGTACCCACTGCCAAGCACTTAGCAGCTGCAGGCCAGCATCATTTCGGCCTTAAGGACAGTCTGAAACAGTGCAATGTGTCACTCCATCTGACTCCCATCATTTGCTTCTATAGTTGACGATTGGGCTGAGTTTGCCTTTTGATTGTCCGCTGCCTTCCAATTCTGCCTGTCAATCCTCTGCTGCCTTCTAATCCTGCCTTTCAATTGGGTGCTGCAGATCCTGAAGCCCCTCAGCAGGCCCCCAACAGCAGCAGGGAGCTGGCAATCAAGGCCAGAGATGCCTCCAGGACGCTGCAAGGCCTGTCTAGTGAAGCCAGAGGGAACCTGCTGCACCAGATTGCGGACGCCATAGAGAGCAGTCAGGAGGTCATTCTGCAAGAGAATGAGAAAGACTGCCAGGTGGGCACTTGCATCTGGGAGCCTTCGATGGTTGACTGGTCATCAGATTGCTCACCACAAAGTCATGCATCAGCAATACACACAGCAGAGAGGCAGGCATGCCTGCTCTGTATTGTTGCGCCCTCATGTTGCAGTACGGCTATGTCAACCACTGTCATACATGTATTGTATGGTATGTATGATGTAAAAGTTTACTTGTCAAGCATATAGCTCAACGTGATGCTTGACATTTTTGCAGATGTCACAATGATCTGGTGAGGGCACCCTACGGTCCCCCTGTGTCATCATCCATGCAAGGTTGTTATCCCATCCAGAGTTTTGCAGATGCAGCAAGCTTTGCACCTCCTGTAAGATGTTCATCCTTACACAGATTGCGTGTGTCACAGTCTCAGACAGAGCATTCAGGCTTGTGCTATACGGAGGTGTTTGTTTGCAGGAAGCCAAGGGCAAGATCAGCGAGCAGCTCATGCAGCGCTTGAAGCTCAAGCCAGAGAAGATCAAGCAGCTAGGCGCCGGCCTGCGCTCCATAGCAGCCCAAGATGAGCCAGTAGGCAAGACTCTCAGCCGAATGGAGATTGCAGAGGGCCTGGAGCTGGAGAAGGTAACAGCCCCCATTGGGGTGCTGCTGATCATCTTTGAGGCGCGGCCGGATGCCCTGCCCCAGATTGCTGCCCTGGCCATCCGCTCTGGCAATGGCCTGCTGCTGAAGGGTGGCAAGGAGGCCGCCAGATCCAACGCCTGCCTCCATAAGATCATCACTGACTGTATTGCTAAGGAACAACCTGAGGTGTGCTTTGAACCTCTTCAGGCTGTTGTGCATGTAATGTGATAGTGCTTGTGGTATGATGACTTGCATTGTGATGACTTGCATGAGCTTCATGCTGTCAGATAATGTCCCGTGCGGCATCCCATGTGGTGTCCTGCCATGTACATCACTTTTGCGTTCCTCGTGCTAGCTGAATGTTGTGATCCGTGAACGCACCCATTCCTGTTTGAAACAACTGAACCATAGCATGCACAGCATTGTTGGTTTTCGAATCCTGTTGTTTGTTTGGTGTAGGTTGGCAAGGATGTCATTAGCCTGATTACCACCAGAGAAGATGTGGACAACCTGCTGAAGCTGGATGACGTCATTGACTTAGTCATCCCCCGAGGCAGCAACGCCCTGGTGACTCACATCCAGCAGAACACCAAGATTGCAGTGCTGGGCCATGCTGACGGCATCTGCCACATCTACATTGACCCAGACTGCGACATTGACATGGCCTGCAAGATCTGCATAGACTCCAAGATTGACTACCCAGCAGCATGTAATGCTGTGGAGAAGGTTCTGGTACATGAGGCTTTGGCTAAGGATGGCAGGGTAAGCCCTTCCCTGCCTTTTGCTGGCTGCCTTTCCTTGCTGGTCCTCTGCCTTTCACTGCCTCCTGTTTTGCCTTTCGCTGACTGTTTGGTCTGCCCTGACCTGCTGATGGTGACCATTCATCAATTGCATAGTTGTCATTGCTCTGTGTCTCCACAGCAACACATCCTTCAGCACCTTCCTGGCAGCTTCACTTGCCTGCTGCTGGCGGGCAAGGCTCATGGGGTGTGGCTCATGGTTTCCGTAGTTTGAAAGTCTGCCATGCATGCTACCTGTTTGTGACGAGGCACAACCTGTCATGTCTGCAGTCATCCCAGGCCTTCAGTGTAAGCCTGTTGAGTCCTTCTTGTATGCATCAGTCCATGCAGAGGAACCTTTGCTGCCCTTGTCATTTCAGCCCTGTGACTTCTTTTCTGTATCTGTGCTGCAGCTCTTCCAGCTTCAGACAGCTCTACGTGATGCCAACATTGCAATCTATGGTGGTGAGCGCTCCAGCAAATACTTGAGCCTTCCCAAGGCTCCCAGTTCAAGGCATGAGTATGGGACAGCTGCCCTAACCCTAGAGCTGGTAGAGAGCATGGACGATGCCATTGACCACTTGCATGCAAATGGCTCAGGCCACACTGAATGCATCGTTACCGGTAAGTTCTGGCACTTAACACCAAAGGTGCATGCATCCTGAACACCGTAACTGTCATTGCACAGAAAGCTGCTGTCGTGCACCAGTTAGTCATTGAGTTCCGCTTGGACAATGAACACTGTTGACTTGCAGCTTTCCATCGACATATTCAAAAGTGCATTGGCTGTCCTCACTCTCTTGGTGAGGGGCTGTTGATGCCAAATGGTGTGTGCTGCAGAGAACAAGGATACTGCTGAGGAGTTCCTGCGAAGGGTAGATGCAGCGTGTGTCAACCACAACTCCTCGACGCGCTTCAGTGATGGATTCCGGTACGGTCTTGGAGCCGAGGTGGGTATCAGCACCGCCCGTATCCATGCCCGGGGCCCCGTAGGGGTGGAGGGGTTGCTGACCACCAGATTCCTGCTGAGGGGTCATGGGCAGACTGTAGAGAAGGATGCTCACATTCGTTACACTCACAAGCCGTTGCCTCTGCATTCAGAAGACCGGGCACCTGTAGCTGGGGTGGCAGGAATGGAACAGAGCAATGGGAGCCAGGATGGAGCTGATAGGGAAAAGCCAATAAGCAATGGGCAGCATTGAGAGTGTGATCAGCATCCAGATGCTGCTTCTAATTGAGTACAACTTTGTCTGAACAAGTTTCTGATTGAAAATCGATATTCAGGCAGCTTTCTGCACTTTTCAGCGAGCTTGGATTTGTTGCTCAGCTGCAAGTATGCACGCTTGCAAAATTGCTGCTGTGAGTACACATGTTTGTGTGGTGCACCAGCATCGATTTATGTGCAGTGATGTCTTACTTCTGTGTGCTCTTGAACTGATCTTGATGCTTTTCTTGTTTGTGTGTCATAAAGCTCACCTGCAACGGTCAGGGTCCAAGTAGCAGGTTTTCACATATGCTGTTGTATTGGATGCAGATTCATTCGTGGCTACAAAGGTTGCTTATGTCCATTTGATGAGACTGTTAGGCAATTAGAGTTGAAAAGTGATCAGCTCAACTTGAATGATCTGGATGCCGTCATGGCACTGGCCTGACATGGAGACGTGATTCTTTCGTGTCTTGCCAGTATCTCAATACTCTGGTTGTAATAGGAGCAGCCTCACGAAGCCCTTCTGGCGGCTGATGGGGCACTGGATGCTGCAGGACTGATTCCCATGTATGCTCACTGCAGAGAACTTATTCTCACAGGAGCACTACCTTTGTGCCTGCCCCTCAGACACTCGCACAATGAAGCCCAGCACATTGTCTCACTCAGTGCAGTGATGCAATCTGACATGGAGTGACGAGTCCCAGCCAAGGTGCTTGACCAATGCGGTAGACCTTTCCTGGAGCTCGTCAACCCATGTCAGAGTACATCGCGACACTGAGTCTGGCAATGATTTGCCATGCAAAGCCAAGCTGCACACTAGCCTTGTATCTGCCACACTCAAAGATCAAGCCTGGCACAGGGTCATTGACTAGCAAGTGCCCTACACTCTCAGCAGCGTAAGCTAAAGTGTACCCGGGTGAATGAGAAGCACCAAGACATGCTAGCATTGAACTTCAGCTCCTACCGCATTACACAATAGCTTGCTGCGCCCAGTAACAGTATACTGCTGACTGCAGCTTATCAGCATGGCAAGCAGAGAGTCAGTTCTGCTTCATGCAAAGCCTGAGCCTGACTATTAGTAATGTCTGCACATCATGAAGCCGAGTCTGCTCAGGATTGGATTTTTAAGTTCATTCATTACAAAGGTAATGCCATGGCTCAGTAGAAGAATCCCAACACCTGCAGCATATTAGTACAAGGTCAACTGCTGAGCAGAGACAAAGGCTTACAAACACGCAAGGATTAGCTCTGGCAAGAACAACAGCTTGCTTTGCACACAACAGGACAAGGGCTGCAATCAGCAACGCCCTGTCAGAAAGACCATGCAACATATTGCACAAGCTGCAATAGTCCCAGCATGAGGAGGAGACTAAACTCAGGCAAATGGAGGGCTGTTGGCAGCCTACCTTGCCTCCCATCTTTTTTCGCCTCGCCTCCTCATGGTCCATGATGCCTACACTGGTTGTCAGAATGATCTTCCCGAACTGCAAAGGCACATCAAGCTCACTTAGCCTCGTGTTCTGCAGCTGCCTGGTGAACACACTGCTAGCAGTATGTCTTAAGTGCTGCTGCATTTGCTGAGTAGCATTGTACGGCTGCACATGCAGGGCTGCAGCATGGTGCAACCGTGTTGTCACCCAACCGAAGCAATGCAGGTTTGACAATGTACCAACGCCCAGATGCTGTGTTCATAGCTCTGACCCACAACAGCACTGCAGGAAGGCATGCACACCAAGATGCAAGCGCTCAAATGCTCAAAGGGGTAGACTTACCAGACGGGAAGGCAACAACCGCGCTACCCATGCCTCAATCTCACCGTGGTTTACATCGTATCGTGGAGAGATGACTCCACATTTGTTGAGCCTGTATATAGTGTTTGTACTCAGCAACAGATTGAGACCATAGCCTGCTATCCAGTGAGCACTTGTGGCTGACAATAATGCCTAGTATGCTGCTGCCTACCTGCCATTCAACTCCACCACAATCTTGCCACCTCTGTGGTCATCTACGTACTCAAACTCCCCAATGTACCCTGCACATCAAGGAGCTGAGATGACGAACATCGATTCGACCTTTGCTGCTTGCTGGCTTATGGACATACTAGTATGCTGATAGTCTATGCTGAGACTGCACAAGGACGTGAAAACTATCACTGCTGCAGGAAGGCTATACTGCCTGCTGATCGTCGACACCGCACATCAGCCGGCTTCGGGTGCTGTATGAATCAGTTGTGCTGCTGGCCAAGTCTAGCTACTCACCGTGCTTCATCATGACTTGCAAGAACTTGATAACCACTTTGGAAGAGGGTCTGATCAAGACTTGTCGCTTGCCACGCTTCTCTGCGTTGTACATGGTCTTGAGGGCATCGTGCAGCACGCTGATGCGCACCATTTTGCCAGCTGCCCCCTGCAACTCCTGCTGCAACGCGCAATTCCGAAAGAGACCCAAGCTAAAAGAGCCGCCTGTGAGTCATACGACTCTGGCAACGTTAGGTTTGGTATCCCAATTGTACGCATCCAGTTTTTATACGCATCCCGTCCGGCATGCTTCTCTGCAATATGCTCATCCAGCTTGCAACTGGACAACCCTCCGGAAACGTATCTGGCAACGCTCCTAAGCTCAAAAGGGCAGGATCGCCGGCTGGCAACACCCGCAGGCGGTTGAGTCGCTTGCCGAATAAGCAGTGTTACCCCAGATAGCTTGACGACAGAGCGGGCACAGCGTCTCCCAACATGACGGAGACATTGCGTAGGGGTTACTCCGGCATGAAGGTAATTGCTCCCGGATGGCTTGGGTGTGTTCCCTAAGCATCAAAGGAATCTCACGGAATGCATTGCTGAGGGGCCTGAGTGGGCCTGAGGGTTATGAAGGACAAATCAGTGACCTTCAGTTGGTCCTTGCTATTCTACATGCGGCATTTGGTCAAGGGATAACTTTGTCACTGGACATAATAAGCAAGTGTGCTTGTGTGTCTATGCAGTCCATCAAGGACATGCCGGTGCTCCAAGATGGACCTCCCCCTGGAGGCTTCCCATCAGTCAGATACGCCCGCAGAATTCCCAGTACTGGACCAGCTGGGTTCACACTGTTTGCTGTGACAGCTTCAATCATGGCATATGGTTTCATCAAGGTCTGTACACCCCCACAACACTGGTCGGCCTATGGCAGCACTAGATTTCTCTGGCTTGCAATGATCAATGTAGACTTGTGCTGCAGGTAGGCCAAACAAATCATGAGAGACGAGCAGCCAAGGCAGAAAAGAAGGCAGCACGATTTGCAATAATGCCAATTTTGCAAGCAGAAGAAGATCGACGGTGAGCTGTGGCTACATGCAGTGCATCTCGTGTTGCCAACACTGTGTGTTGAGTATATGCCACAGCTGTGCTGTATGAGTTGATTCAGTGTCCCTGTAGCCACAGTCATATTTGAATGGCCATTCACTGCTTTTTTACTCTGCATTGTGGTGCAGCTACATAACTGCTGCAGGGACAATGTACAGTCACAATTATGTAGTTGGTACCTTGTCTACACACCCACCTGACCCTCGAAAGACCGCAGACTTGCTTGAAAAGCGCATGTATGCATGTTCACCTGTGTGTAGCTACAATCTTTTGTGCTTGCCCAGCGGTGCTGCATGATCTTAAGCCCCATGCGCCTTACAAGAATGACTGAGCAATGCTCGTATGCATTGTACAGGTATGTTCAAGCCAATGAGGCTTTCATCAAGAAGGAGAAGGAGCTGATGAAGAATGTACCAGGCTACAAAGCCGGCGAGCAGTTATACAGTGGTGGCCGATGGATGCCCCCTGCGCCCCGCGTGGGTGCTTGGGGTGGGGCATAAGCCTTCTTGTCTGACTTCATGCTTTGTGGGCAGCATTGGCAGCGCAATTGCAAATCTGGCTTCCAGTGATGGAAGCAGACAATGCATCAGCTTCATCTGCTGAACAGAATGCAGGTGTTATATAGTGCTAAAGCAGAAGATGCATGCTGCACAGCATGCTTGTGCAAAGCAGCGCTTGATGCATTGAGGCACCACGTGTGCAGGCTGCTGCTATTTCTTCGATTACCTTGATCTAACCTAAAGCGACTTTAGTTTGCATTTGCGTAGTGCAAATGGTTCTTCAGATGTAGTGACTGCTCCAGCAGAGTGTAGATTACCACTTGAATGTTATGAAAGTTTCGCTGCTATGTGCTGTGCTGCAAAGGAAAGATTCGTATTTTTGTCTGTGTCAGCTGCTCTGCGATGGCCTTATGTTCAAGAATTTAGATTACTGTGACTCTGTGGGTCAAGGTTCAAGCTGCGCTGCCGCTATGCATGGCCGCTGAGCGTGCGCAGATTGAACACGTATCTGCTTGCTGTGCTTCTCAACAATAGTTTCGTGCAGAATTCTTTGCGCGCTTTACGGCCTTGACGTTGCTGAACGCCATGTCGTCACTGCTACCTCGGGTAAGTCAGTGTGCGATGCAACTTGCCGCCTCACGAGAAAGATACAATGATGTTTCCCATAGAACCACGACCAGTTGAGCACCAATCATTGCCACAAACAGTTCGGTCTTTGTGCCTTGCGGCTTTACTGGTTTCTGAGATCACAGCGATGAGCGGATATCGTCAACAGTGCTGGGACTTTCGAGGAGCTGTGTCAGAGCCTCTTGAAGTTTGCGCTGAGGAGAAAAGGGTCAGTAAGACTGGTGCCAATGGAAAGAATCATACTTTGCTGAGATGGCGTCAGAGCTATGCTTTCAAAGGCTGAACTGCGCACAGGTACTGGGACACCACCTGTCCAAAGGCGCAACAGCATTATTCCAAAGGGCTCAGGCAACGGCCAGCTGGTCAGTAAAGGTGCTTCCAAGTTTGGAGGAGGACAGTACAATGCACAAGCGTAGGCCAGAAATTGAGCATAACATAGAGCAGTATTTGATGAGGTGTGATACCCTGAGATCTGTGAAATGCAGCATTGTGAATCTGCAGATGGCTGCGGGTTTCATCATTGCTGCAGCTATTGCATGACTAACAAAAACTTCTGCGGTCATCATCTGATAAATGAGAGCTGTCTGCATCTTGCTGTGCTGACTTGTCTTTGTCATGCGTATGCAGGCACATGCATGGTCAAGCTTTGACTATGGGTAACCTTCCAGAAGACCCAGCTATTGTAGATGGCCTAAAGACAGTCCAGATCAAGAAGAATGACTATCGCAAAGGCTTGGTGCCCAAGCAGGTCAGTTGTGGGGAAGCAATTGGCCCCTGGTTCCATTGACCCCTGCATGTTTGTTTGGGCAACATACCAGTGGACCATGCACTTTACATCATCATGATGTTTGTCGGCAGCAGCTGTGGTTCTTACAATGTAGTAACACGTATGTCCAGACAGTCTGCATCTACGCATATTGCATTTATGTACAGTGAGCTCAGTCAGATGTGGAACTAATCAGGTGCAGGACAAGAGTGTATCTGATCTTGCTTTGCTAAACCACAAAGCCCACTGTTCAATGAGTACTACGCTTGCAGCTGCACTCACTCAACACAGCTTGAAGCCTGTTGTACTGAGAGGCCCCTGAATTAGCATCAGGCTGCGCTGTTGTTGCAGGACAATGCTGTGCATGCCACTCATCCTTTGTCAGCTGGCAGTGTACTAGGCGTCTACCGCAGCATGACAATGTTGCCATCAGAGGAGCTGCATTTCAGGCACCACCCGCCTGACAGCTATCCCAAAAGCACTGCCCATTGGCGTCAGGCCATTGATGCCTATGCTGCAGAGCTTGCACCTCCCCCGCAGCAGACCTGGGGCAAAAAGCTGCTGCGTGAGGTGTTTGACAAGGCCCTGCAGGTGTGCCCCTGGGGACTTCCCCTGGGGAGAAACGCGGCGCCCCTGAGACAGCATTTGCCCTGGCTTTGCAAATGCTGTCTCAGCTTGTTGAGAATGGCTTCAGGGGCGCTGCCTTCCTCTCCAAAGAATGTTGCCCACCACTTCTGCAGTCACAGCAGATTTGCGAAAATGCTGCTGTCTTAATGGCCGCAAGGGACAATTTGCAATGCGTTATGCTCATTTGGTCTCAGCATGACTGGCACTTGCATATGTGTTGCAGACAAGGTAGCAGTCCTTGCTGGCCCATGAAAAGGGACAGTAAATGTGGTGTGACACAGCTAGACTCCATGAGAGGCTGGGCAATGCTTGTGGCTTGAGGAGGAACTGCATGCCTTGTTGCACTATGCTCATAACATTGTGATGAGTCCTCAGCATTTGGGCATCACTCCTAGCAGTGCACAGGCTAAAGTGTGGAATTTAGCATTTGTTATGCTGATGCCAAACAAAGCCACACCTGGCTCATGTATTGCATGAGACATGCTATGCACAATCACTCACAATACACAGATCAGCCGAGGCGCTGTTGTGAGGACTTTCTGCAGCATCTGCTGCCCATGCTGGAGGTGGCATGTCTTCTTGTGCATTCTGGATGTGACATGTCATAGTGCATCACTAATGTGTCTGTGCATGGTGCAGGGCCAGCAACTGGTGTGCTCAGGGTTTGGCTGCAGCAACATGTTAGCCTGCATCAACGATGGGCGAACAGATCCCATGAGTGCTGAGGAAAGCAAGCTAGACAGAACAGCTAACGTGCAGCTGCTTCCTGTGGCAGTGTGCCGCTGGCCGTTCCTCTTCATGATCACCTCTGAAGACGTCACACCAGGTGGGTGTGTTGATTGCTGACTGTACCCATATGTAAGAGTGCATGTGGAATCCCAGGTGTGCATGCGCCATGCATCCCTGATGGGTCTACACAGAATGGGTGTGTACTCAGCATCAGCAGCATGCACTGACTATATGCATGGCAATGAGATGCATGAAGCAACAGCTAACAGGAACAGCTGTGCTGACAAAGACATGGGCAAGGCAGTTGACCATCAGTCATATCTCGCTGCATTTGCTGCACATCATGTATGCAGTGCTTGCATTTCATTGCATTGACTTGATGGTACCCCTGACTGTTCAGGCATTTGGAATAAGCTTGCAACACATGTAATCAAGCCATATGACACTGACCATGCTATGCATGACACATGCTACAACTGCAGGGGAGCTGTATCTAGACTATGGCAAGGGCTTCTGGGATATTCAGCGTGACCGCCTCATGGAAATTGAGGCCTGGCAAAGGGAGCTGGACAAAATGCTGCAGGTGCCACATCAACCCTCATCATGATGCTGAATGGAACTGCTCTCAAGCACAGCTGTGCATCTGCTCTCTCTTAGAGGGCATTCAAATTGACAAATCAGCGTGCGGGTTGTCGTTAGTAATCACTGTGAACGGGATTAGCATGTGATTCACCATCAGGTTAACATCCGTGCATTAGCGCTACAGCTTGAGAGATCAAATGCTTTCTTGTTGGCAGCTGTCCAGCTTGATCTGATGTCTGTCATGGGCTTTGACTGTGCAAGCATCAGCATGCTGTCAGTCATTCAGCCTTTGTGCATGACTCCTGAAGTTTGGGAATTATACTGTGCTGTCAAGGTTGTGGGTGTTGGGTCATCATGTGATCTTTGCTCATGACTGTATGTCAAACTGCAAATGTTGAAAGTAGCCATATCCAAGATGTGTTGGTGCTCCGTGTGCAGAGGGAAAGGCAGTTGCAGCAGTCACGAGGGGGCAGCAGCTCTGCCTTGCAGGACACTGCTTCACAGGTAACACCATCTGTAATCACTGGTCTAATATGCACCGTAATCCCTCCATGCGACATGCAGTGCTGCCTTGCTGTGAAAGCATGAACAGCATGCAAGCTGAGACTTGTTGGAAAGCTTTGCATGGCAACAGTTCATGTGCTGCCCCCTGCCATTCTTGTACATTTTCTGTCTACGTCAATGAATCTACCGAACAGAATGCATCGCTTGAATGGTGCAAAGATGCATGCAGCGCAAGGTGCAGGCACCGTTACTGTGCTGGCTTGTACCTACAGTTCCTGTCACAGATCTGTCTGTGTGGCTGTCTGTTGCTCTTGATGTCGCTGCTTGCCTGTTGCCACACTCTGTCTGTGCCTGCCCTGAGTTGTCTGAGCTGTGTGGTCGTTTTTGCTGCAGCAGCAAGCTGCAAGGAGCAAGGCTGGCTCCAAGAGGCCAGGACAATCCTGTGATCTGAAGCAGAATCCAGCAGCAAGCAAGCAGCTGTGTGTCAGGTCAGCCTGCCGTGGCCAACTTACTGACATTACAGCGTGAACAAGCATGCGTGTTCTGCTACCAATCAGGCTGCATGCTAGCCATGGTTATGCAGCAAAAGCTGGACCATTGCTTGCATTTTCAGTGGACCACGGTTGCCGTGTTGAGCGTAGTGCATTGCTGGCTTACAATCATCAAGCATGGACAAAGCAGCTGGGTCGGGATACAGGTCAAAAGCATCTCAAGTTGAAGAGTCACAGAGCGAGTCAGCTAAAGAGGCTGCTAAGGCAAACACAGCACAGCAGACAAACAAGACAGCAACTTCAACACAGCAGGCAGAGCAGGCAAAGCAGTCTCAGCCAGCACAGCAACTCAAAGTGGCTCAGCAGGCTAAGCAGGTAGAGCCAGAGCAGCTGTGCGAGCAGTCCCAGCAAGCAGAGTCAGCTCAGCATGCCGTGTCAGCAAAGCATACAAAGCAGCCACAGCAGGCAAAGCAAGCAGAGCAAGCAAAGCAAGCAGCTCTATCTCAACTAGCAGAGCCAGCTGAGTCTGCAAAGTCAGGACAGCAGCCAAAGCAGCAAGCACTAGAGGCCAGGCAAGCAGCGCTGTCTGAGCCAGCAAAGCATTCAAATTCAGTGCAGCAGGTCAAGCAAACTCAGGCTGTTCAGCATGCTGGACAGGCACACACAGCTCATGCTGCAGGGCCGTCCCTGTCAGCAGAGCAGTCCTTGTCAGCAGGGCAGTCCCTGCCAGCAGAGCAGTCGGCGCAGCCTCAGCAGGCAAAGCAGCCTCAGCAGGCAAAGCAGCCTCAGCAGGCAAAGCAGCCTCAGCAGGCAAAGCAGCCTCAGCCGACAAAGCAGTTTCAGGAGGCAAAGCAGGTTCAACTGCCTGTGCAGGCTCAGCAGGCACAGCAGCAGCTAACGGCCAAGGCACCAGCAGCTGGTGACGTATGGCGGCCTGTAGAGGGCCGTTACTGGTGCCCTGATCCAACCTGCCCCAAGAGCTATTTCCAAAACAGCGCCAGATATGCATGCATCAGACAAAACAGCTTCAATGGATACAGCTCTGTTGATTCTGTCAGGTGTGATGCTACCCTTGTACGTGCTTCTCCACCTGTCTTTCTGACATCTGAGCATGAAGTGGTAGCCACATGGCATGAAGAACACTCAGCGTGCTCTGCGGCCATTGTGATCTCGTAGTCCTAAATGCTCAGAGTTCAGGTCAGCCAGATGTGCATGCATGTCTGTGTGACAGCACGTGCTCACACAGACTTGCATCTGCTGTCATACAGGAGACATATGGGGAAGGCGGTGAGGGCTGATGTAGGCCACCTGGCATTGAGTGCCATCCAGACACAGAAAGTCTCAAGGAAGGCAGGCTTAAAGGATGCTTCCATCAGCACAGGCAGCATCTATGGCGCGGGTCTGGCTGTATCTGGTCCAGGCAACCAATCTGGCCCTAGCAATGTTGCAGCAGGCTGTGGCAATGCGACAAACGTGCAACCTTCACAAGAATGTTTACCATGCGAAGCCAAAGAACCACAGGGCAACTCTACTGCTATCCTTGCTGCTGTGCCTGCTGTGCCTACTAAGGACCGGTGCATCCCTGCTATGGATCAGGGCATCCCTGCCATGGATCAGGGCATCTCCATCAAAGATCCTGGCAGCACCACTGAGGTCGAGGGCAGTTGCACCGAGGACCAGGGCATCCCTACAGAAGCGCAACGCATCCCCAGTGAGGGTCCAGGGGTCTTGATGAGTCAGCTTGCCCCAGCAGCTGTGGACTGTGTGCTACCAGCAACTACTGATGACAGCAGTGTGTCTGCTGGTGTTGAAGCCCATCAAGTTGGCATGTCGCCTTCATCTGCTGGCCAAGGTATTGTTGATTGGCTTGTTTTTGAACCTCTTACAGATAACCTGCGTTGGCTGCCTTTTGATCCCCAAAGGTCCCCTTGTTTGGCTGCCTTTTGAACCCCACAGATCTCCTTGTTGGGCCGTGTTTTGAACCCTACGGGTCCCTGTGTTTGGCTGCCTTCTGAACCCCACCAAATCCCTTGTTTGCCTGCGTTTAACCCCCACAAATCCCTGTTTTTGGCTGCCTCTGCAGACTCACCTTGCCTCCTGCATGCTTGACCAGCGTACACCCAGTACAGCAACCATGACTTTATTTAGTGTTTAGGGTTTATATAAAATATAGTTACCCAATTGGTCCTCAAACAGCTTGACATGACTGCAGCTATGCACACCTGCACACATGTCCATGCAATCTTCACAACATGGTCACAAGGCTTCCAGCAAATGGCATCGTACTGATGCTTTAGGTGGAGCCATTCCAGATGCAGGCATGCAGCGTACTGCGCCTGAATGCGCTTGTGCCTGCTCAAGCACCTTGCTGGAAGCACAAGCGCAGGCACCTGCTTTAGAGCACTCTGAGCAGCAAGATTTGCAAGAAGCAAGTATAGCCACTCAACTACCTGAAGCTGCTCAGGTATTCAATGCTGGCTGATCAGACAGGTATTTGCATCTTTTGGATCTATCTATTTGGACTTAAACGGTCAAGCAGAGTGCACAGACGCCCTTGCTGCACAGCATTGAGTTGTCTAGGGCAACGCAGTACTGCCAGGTGCTACTTCAAGCAACATGTGCGCAGACAATGTACAACTGTCTAGCCATGCATGAATTGGACCTGCTGGCGTTTGCCAGTTCACTCTCTGAGCACTATGCAGTGACAAGCCAACCAGCATGTCAGCACACAACAGTCCTCTGCAGTACTTCATACCTGTTGCACTGGCATGCCTTTTGACAGCTGCACATTTTGCTGAAGGATGCACCAGCCTCAGGCGCAGATGACAGCCTCCTTACCCCAATCAGCCCCACATGCCTTTCAGCCAAGGCAGCAGCCAATATGCAGGCAGACAGGGCTGATGCTCACAGCCCTCTCACAGGGCTAACCCTTGAGCCCTCTGTTGCTCACAGGGCAACAAGGGAATCAGAAAGCAGCGCCCTGCCGGTTTGTGCCCAGCAAACTCTGTCTGCAGTAATCAGCGCAGCTGAAGCTGTAGCTGCAGCACTAGAGGGTGACAGTCACCTTGACCATGCTGCAAACAAATCGTGCTCCGCCGGGATCAGTCTTAAGCCCAAGACAGACGTCAGCGAGGCTTCCTGTTTGGGGATTGAGACGCAACCCGGCATGGATCTCAGCAGAATCACCAGCACAAATGCCAGCACAGCATTCAGCACTGGGATCAACACACAGCGCAGCTTGGGACTCTGCGTGACCCCTGACATGCATCACAGCGTGAAGCCCAGCATGCACCATAGCATGCAGTCCAGCCTGCACCATGGTTTGAATCGCGCAGAGCCCAGCAGGGCGCCCAGCGCGGCCATGTGCACAGACCCTAGCATGCACCCTGGCATGGACCCCCAAATGCACCCCAGCAAGGATTCCAGTGCACCCTTGTGCACAGACCCTAGCGTGGAAACTCAGTCTGGGTTCATGTCAAATGAATGTCTTGTCCGCAGTGCTGTTTCTGACTTCAATCTCACTTTCCAGCTCCCACCCACTCTCAGTCAGGCACTTAGCCTAGCTACAGATCCAAACCTGGGTACTGGCTTTGACCCCCAGCCCCTCGCCACCCCTGTGGCTAAACTCACCCCCAAGCCCCTCCCCACTCCTGTGGCTAAACCCACCCCCAAGCCCCTCCCCATGCCTGTGGCTGAACCCACCCCCAAGCCCCTCCCCACCCCTGTGGCTAACCCCACCTCCAAGCCTCTCCGCACGCCTGTTGCTGACAATAGCCCCAGCCCCAGCCCCCGCCCCAACCCCAGCCCCAGCTCAGGGTCTACCCCTGAGCCAGCCACGCCCCTTCCGAGACTCAAATCATTTGATTTGTTTCTTGATCAGTTGCCGAACAGCTCCAGAATCAGCAACAGTCTAAAGCTGATGCTCAACTCCTCTCAACCCCTTGCAGAAGCAGAGCACCAGTCAGTGTCAGAATCCTGGGCTGACCATGACCTTGGTACGGGGGGGGGGGGGGGGGGGGCGGGGCGGGGCGGCGGGCCGGGCGGGCGGGGCGGGGGGGGGGGGCGGCGGCGGGGGGGGC
>JAABUK010003853.1_pt1 | contig 24957 bp, 27 predicted proteins | sample 5559141 | NCBI WGS metagenome assembly JAABUK01 (sample SAMN10711869, study PRJNA513367) | rock metagenome | isolation source: Antarctica rocks | place: Antarctica: Victoria Land, Pudding Butte nord | collected 2016-01-03 | reverse complement strand
AAGCGTGCCTGGCTGAACAATGCAAGGAAGGCTGAGAGGCCGGCAACATCTTGAGGGGGCACCAGGCAGTCCTTGTGGGGTTGCTGCCCCTCCTGCCCCTCATCACCCTGCTCACTGTACCGGCTGCAGTACTCCCGCATGGCCATCAGCATACGCAGCCAAGACACCGGATTACTGTTGCCTGCACCCACATACCAACATAGGCTTGAAGAAGAAGAAGAAGAAGAAGAAGAAGAAGAAGAAGAAGAAGAGGAGGAGGAGGAGGAGGAGGAGGAGGAGGAGGAAGAGGAGGAGGAATAGGAATAAGAAGAAGAAGAAGAAGAAGAAGGCTGCCTCATGGCATATATCTGCAGACCTATCCATTGGAGTTCGCTGTGTCACAAGCTGTCACAATTGAGGAAATGACAGCTGCTGCAGCTCCCACAAGCTGGTTAAGTGGATTCACTACGCACGTAGTAAGCATTGTCAGCCGCAAACGCTGACTACTGTGTCGAGCTGATGTCTGAAGTGGGTAACCCCTCCTAGGTGTCAGCACTTGCAGCCCACAGCTGTGACATTGTTCCCATCAGAATCGTGCAAGGAAGAGAGTACAGCTGCTATCTGAAGTGCTGTGGTACTCCCGCCCAAGTATGTCAGCAGTGCAGCCAGCAGCTGGACCACTGTTGCCAATAGAAGCATGCAGATGTAAGCTATCGTCACTTGGATGATCTGAAAGTGCATGCCAAATTCAGCCACCAACTAGCATGATGGCAGACGACCCAAAAAATGAAGGTCAGCTCTTGCTGCAGATTGCCTTGCTGTACAGGGCACAGTGCTGAAGCAACAGCGACAACGATTCCATCCTTGCAAAAAAGAGCAGTAAACCAAAATCTATTGTTTTCAGTGATCGTAACAGAGGTTTCCCATGACGGCAGCCCAAAGTATTCTTGGGACATGTAATGCCTATCCATTTGAGGTAGTATCTTTCTCTTTCTACTGACAAAAAGGTGAAGAGTACAGTGCCGAGCTGTGTATTGACACAAGAAGGTTGCAGGAGAGACTCGGTGAGTAAGGGCTGATGCTTGCCTGCGTTTGAGGTGAGGAGAGACTCAAATACGTTGCGAGCACCTTCTTCACCGGAAGCCATACCGGTCAGCAGGTCCAGCCAAGCCACTAGCAGGGTGGCAGACTCCTCCACAGCGCTCTGGTCCCTCAGATACTCCATGAATGGCAACACAATGTCAGGCCTGCAGCAAGGCCACGCAGACATGGGTGATGAGGGGCAGGGGCAGGGTTTCCCTTGGGGCTATGGCCTACGGTTATAGCTCTGGGCTGCCGCCTTAGGAGGCTCCCACCATGGTTGGTGAAAGGCATAAACCGTTTCTTTTTTTTCTGAGGAGGGACAGCAGCATTGCTTGTGCGCAGAGGTTAGCATGACAGAATAACACAGTAGAGACACAGATTATGAATTTAGCCCCCCCGGCATGCACATCACACTGCGGTGATAGCCCTACTCAGGATGACTGTCAGCTTGAAAGGCAATCAGAACTCTCAGATGGTTCCCTGCTCAACCTTGCATAGTATCAGGGCTTCAACTCCCCTTCTATGCAGTAAGGAGGCGTTCTGATCAGGACTCACTTGATGTTTTCGTCAAGCCACAAGTCTGGGTACAGCTTGTACAGGCTGGCCAGGCAGTGAAGAAGACTAGGAAGGGAGTCAGCTCCTTGCTTCTGGGTGTGCAGCGTCCTGGTCTCCACTTCCCTTGATCTGGCCAGCAGTGCTGGAATCTCATGGCTCCTGCACCACAAGAAAAGTCGAGAGAAAAGGGAAAAAAGACTACACTTTTCAGCATCAAGTTGATGTAGTATACCAGGCTGCCCCGGCACAAAAAAGGTCGAGATTTCTGTGGCAGAGCTGCATTGGTATGTGGGCATGTGTGTAGTCTGTTGTTCAGCCACGTGCTTTCCATAAGGCTAGAGGTGAGTGCCATGTGTGCAAGCAGCTTCTCTACTATCCTGTCGTTACATGTTGCTTACACCATGTCTATTTTGGCAACCAAAACATGCACCACAAGGAAGGTTCATTTTATACCTACTATGTTGAGAGATTTAGGTGCCATGTGTGCTTTTTGCACATTACAATCTTGCAAGATACGCACCACATGCAGGCTGCATGTACCCGTAAATGCTGCGGAAGGCAGGACAGTCTGGCATAAGACCAAAATCCTGTTTTGCAACTTTTCCAAGACAAAATTTGGATACTATTCCAGACTGTTGTGCCTTCAGCAGCATGGACACGTATGAGCACCCTGCATGTGCATGTGTTATAAGTACTTGCAGGAAAGCATGTGTTGTGTCTACTTGCAGGAAAGCATGTGTTGTAACTACTTGCAGAAAAGGCCTATGTTGTAGCTACTTGCAGAAAAGGCCTATGCGATCCGCTCATGAATGCACATACCTGGCAGCATTGAGGAACTGGATGACAAGCTTGTGAAGGGAAGAAGCATAGTGCTGCTTCTGTGCAATGCCTTCATCCACAAAAGAATGGCTGCTCAGGACTGCTTCATGCACAAAGTGAAATACCCCATACTCACAGGCTGCATGCATGACCTTCTGTGCACGCCCTGCATATCACAGTTCAGCATCTACAAAATGTGGTGGAGTGGACCCAAATTAGGCTTGCATTCAGAGGGCATGCACACGTGAGCAACACAGCAGCAGAATGGGATTTGACTTCAGTCCATATTGCAGCACCAGCACTGGCAGCTTGGCATCTTGGCACGCAGCATGATCTCAATACAAGCAACACAAGGGGATGTACTGTTGTACTCACAGGTGAGCTTCAGCAAGGCATTTCACACCACCTGCAGTTTGAAGCACCTCTCTAGGACAAGACACGTACAAGATTGCAGCTGTCAGGCCCGGCCGCATGTCACTGCTTACCGTGAGTCTGGTTGTTGTCATCGCCAGTGATGTAGATCATGACGCCCCACGCCAGCTTAGCAACAGCGTGGAACCCTGACTTGATGTCTTCGTCACCTTCAAAGAGCCTCTTCAGCTCCTGATTGCTGGCAAGCTGACCTGGAGAGGCAACATACACATACAGAAGAAGAACAAGGAGGAGCAGAAGGAGGAAAAGAAGAAGAAGAAGGTGCAATATGCGTGTCAATCAAACGTGCCTTCCGGGACGTATCATTTCAGATGAGTTCTATAGCCAAGGATTGTCATGCTCATTGCAAAGGTTTTGATGCAACATGCATGCTGCCATTGACGCATAACGCGACAGGCCCAACCCACAGGAGGACCATTGCTTGGTACAGCTCAAGCTTTGTCAAGAAGTGCTTGGTGCCATGCATCAGTGCAGCGCAATGTTTGTTCAGAAGCTACACAACACAATCCCAATACCATAAAACCGTAAAACACACTGCTACAACTCAACCCTGCAGCAAAGTTGCTTTCTGAACAGGCTCAGATTGTATGCGGGAAAATTTGGCTTACCTAGTGCAATCTCATGGTTTGTAGAAGGAGCGTCATCCGTGCTTGTGGTGATGACAGGTGGCAGGATGGCATTCAAGAAGGCTATCAAGATAGTGTAGGTCTGCTTGAAGCTGGCCTGTTTTTCCTCAGGGGAACTCTGAGCATTCATGCCTGCATGATGTGTTTGCTTGTCAAAATTGAGCCAACAGGCCTTGCTACCAACAGGCCTGATCAACACAAAGGGTTGACAGATCAGGAGCTAAATTTGTTTGCTTTGCATGGTTTCAAAATGGCTAGGCCGTCAAGCAAAAGGAACTGATGCAGCTTATCTTTACCCTGTATTGCCCAAATATGAGTGCATGCAGGCAGCGATCACCTCTCATCATGCTAGTCAGTCTTTTCAAAGGATACAGAGTCCATTCATATGTGCCACTGGTAAAGCTGACAAAGACTCTGCAGGATCACTCCAAAAAAGGCACTTCAAATCTTGTGCGTGGGTTTGAGCAATCAGCAGCTATGGTGCGCATGTGTGCAGAAACACAGAGGAAACTGTGTTGGGTAGCTTGCAGGACACAGGGTATCACAATCTGTTGAGTGTGTGGAACAGAGACAAAACAGTGAGCGTGACAAACCTTGCAGACCATCAGCCATGCCCAACAGCAGCTTAGCCAGACCAGCGGCTTCTTCTTCAGGTAGAGCAGGCTCAATCTGGCAGGCGTACACCAAGCACTGCACGCATCATACATGCTGCTCAGCTCAACTTGCTCAGCAACTCAGCACGGTGAGTCAGCATTGAGGCAGATACTGGCAACTAGGTTAATTCAGGGAAACAGATCATGTTGAGTACTTTCAGACACAGTGTCCAGGCTTCTCCAATGCCAGCAAGATCTTGATGATAGTCCCTAGAAAGGGTTGGACCATGCTAAAAGCAAGGTGAGGCAGAGGTCTGAATGCAGCTCACAAGAAGGCTGCATCATGGCAAGATAAACAGCAACACATTCCTGGAAGATAAAATTGCCTTTGTAGCATTGTGTGTCTTTCGCAGTAGCAGGTGAGAAAATGTGGACACAACGCAGTTCTGAATTGCAGGCCTGCATGTACAGATGATCTAACTGGCAAAGATGATAGCGGGGGAGCTGTGTTGCTCACAAGTCAAGCAAATCCCTTGCTCCTTGTTCCTGCAACGCCCAATGATGGGACATTACAGTACAGCACATCGTGTAAGGGCATGACTTGACATGCCTGGCAGAGACACTCCAAGACAGGTCAGCACAGTGTGCAAGAGCATGGGCTAGCAGAGACAGGTCACCACAGTGTGCAGGAGCATGGGTTGACATGCCTGGCAAAGGCTGGTGCGTTCCTCAGCCATGCACACAGCCAGGTCCACAGGCGCGCCCTGCTCATCAATGATAGTTGGCAGAAGCTTGCAGTCAGCCTGCTGCCCCTGTACACAATGAACTTTTTGTGAATGCATGATCGATATCAGGATAGGTTCATGATGCTATCAAGTGGCTGCCAAGCACCAGTCGTGATCTACCAGGGCTTCGAAATCAAGGCGTAGGCAGAATCACCCTGTACCCTGCCATTAGCAATGTGACTTTGACAATGGCGACACAACTCTGATGCAAGGATGAGTACCTGAATCAGCTGCAGCAGGTGAGTGAACATCTTCCTCTTGCCGTTCTGCTGCTCTCGTAGTAGTGCCGAAGTGTACTGGAATACTTGTTGCTGAACATCATCCAGTGTCTCAGTATCTTGCAGTGCCTGTGACTGCAGGAGATACCACAAGCAAGACAGCTGAGCTCTGCGCTCTTCATAGTAGATTGCTGCTGCTGCTGTGGCGCTGGCGACACCTCTCTGCAATGCAAACAGTGAAGACTTCACTGTGCTGCTCTAGTCTATGAAGACCATGCGGAGTGTACTGCCATGGCCCAGCAAGTCACCTGTTGACCTGCTGCAATCAGCAGCCTCACACACTTGTACTCGTCAAGATTAAAGGTGTTGCTCAGGAGGATGGTCTGCAAGCACACTTGGTCAGTGAGATTTTTTGACGTGCAGCAACGCATTGCTTTGCGGATGCATGTGATACATACCTCCTGGATGTCATGAGGATTCAATACTTCTAGCTGGCCTCCAACAGTGACACTGCCAGACTCCACTTGCCTTCTAGCGTCAGTACTTTTGGCCTGTGGTATGTCAGCTGCTGTCAGCTGCATTTATAGACTCAAGAACCGTTACTGTATGACTGTTGTTGTCTGACCTTAGGTGTCAACACATGTTGCAAATAGACGTCAAGATCGCGAAGCTGCTGGCCGGTGGTAGCTGTGTCACAGGCCTCTGCGCCTGCTGCAAGTTCTTCAACAAAAGCCAAAGCATGCTGCACCGTCTCAAAACCCATGTCTAAGGAGCGCGAGAGCCGCGTCGCTCTGTAGTATGTCGCAAGCTCGTTAGGCTCGAGAGATCCGCCTCCAAGACATGCACATCAGTGATCTAGTCGCTACGGGGACCGCGACTTGCGGGAACGGCGGCAGAAAGGGATCAGCAAATTTCAGGGGCAAATAGCCCATGTCGCGCAGCCCGCTCCGCAGGAATGCCGCATGGACTGCAGGCCTTGTGCAGTGCTTCTGAAGACAAAACGTCGCTTGGCTCTGGGTTGTGGAAGTTTCCGGCCCAACGCTCAAGCGCACAGCAGAGCAATTCTTGCGGTACGATTCCTGTATAACGGTGTTTCGCTGCTAGCATTTGCTGATGATCATCAGCAACCTCATACCTTGCACTTCGGAGTTGCATGCGTGTAAGATCAGGCTACATCTCTAGGGCTGAAACAGGCGTGTACAGCAAAGCCCTCATTGACGCAATTCGGAAGCGTAGCATCAAACTAGAGCAGTACAGATCTGGGCTCATCAGTCATCATGACCTCGCCGTCACTTGACATTTTTGGTGCATGGCTTTGAGGGGTATATGTTTGGACACAACACAGATCTGCAGCCGCTGCCAGTTGAAAGGGCTGCAGGACTAGCACAATCGACAGACGATGGGGAAAGATTCACAGACGTAGTTGACTCAGACCCTGCAGCTTTGCAACTGGAAAAGCGCAGCCTTCTTGCAAGTCACAGGGGAACAGTTTCAGAAGGTATGCTGACGCAGGCCTGCTGGGCAACATGAAGCACAGCTACAGCATACAGTGATCTTGGCTTTGTTGCAGATGTCCCTGATGGTCCTCCAAAACAGCAGCGGCAATACTTCACAGCAGCCATGTTCTGCTTGGTTGCAACCTTGCTCTCGGCCGACCAGAACTTGCTCGCGCCAAACCTGACAGCAGTCGCCAGAGACTTCAACTTCACTGATGCTCAGCGGGACAAATACCTTGGGGGTGTCATTTCAGCTGCGTTCTTCTTGCTTGGGGCGCCTGCAGCTTTGCTGATCGGGTACCTGTCTGACACCATGAACAGAGCCAAGCTGCTGTTTTGGGTGGTCTTGCTGGGTATGTTCTCATCACCTGTTGGGGCCTTAAATTTCTTCTGGCCTGAAAACCTCTTCTGAAAGCTTGTGCTTGATAATCAATCCCTCCCTGTGCCACAACTCACCAGTGCCCAGCATGACAAGATTCCATTCCAAACAAGGGCAGACCACAATCCAAGCCTTCCAGTAGCCAAACCTGCCTGGTGATGGCAATCATGGTCTGCAGTGTGCAGGCGAGGGCCCATGCTTGCTGACCTACTTTGTCACTAGCTACTGGCAGCTGTTTGTGTTGCGGGCCTTGACAGGCATCAGCATTGGCGGCTGCCTGCCCCTAGTCTTCAACCTGCTAGGGGACTTGTTTGATGCTCAGCATAGAACCAATGTGCTGTCAGGGGTGCTCATTGCCACAGGTGCTGGCACAGCCATTGGGCAAGCACTTGCCGGGCTCATAGGTAGTGTTCAAGGCGCCTGTGTTGCATCCTGTGTCGTCCGCTTCTCTGCAAATTGCACGAAGCATTACATGTTATGCATGTTGGTCTGTAGTGTCTTGAAAAGTGTCTCTTGCAGTTGGCAGCATTCTGTCAGTAGTCTGCAGTGTATTGATTGGTCAGTACCACTCAGCAGTGAGGTCAAATGCCACATTACAACTCTGACTGCAGATTTGGCAAAATATGATGTGCACTGTATTGTCCATTTATTGTGCCTGCGTGAGTCTGTGCTCAGTGCAATCTGTAAGCATATGTTAATCTGAAGTCCCTGCTTTGGGCACAGAACCAATCAGACATGCACTTTGTTATTTACCGCCTGCCGGGATGTTTTGTGTTACTTGGTTTGTGCAAGCCGGCTTGTTTCATCGCCCTCCATTTCTGCAGGCCCTGCAACAAATTGGCGCTGGCCTTTTGTCATTGTGGCTTTGCCCAGTCTCTTTGTGACTGGCATCATGCTGGCAGTAGTCCAGGAGCCCCCAAGGGGCATTACAGAACCAGCCCTTCAGGTAAAATGTATGCAGAAACCCCTAATGACATACTACTGCTGCCAAAGCCAAATTGCAAGAGACTGGATTTGCCAAAGCACTGTTGATAAGTTGTTTTGTCAAGCGCATTCCTACTCAATGTGCAGTCATGTTGTCATTTGATGAAGGCTATTCATCTTTGCTAGCATTGACTTGGCCGTACGCATTGTCTTGGTGTGCACTTGCCCTGAGCCACTGCGCAAGTGCACTGCGGCTATGTGACAGGAAGTCGTACATAAGCTGACAAGGTGACCTCAGGCCGTATTCTGCAGGCATCTTACAGCATTGATAACGGTAATGACAATGATATTCCTGAGGTCTTTGGCGTACATGCAGGCGGAGTTTGCTGCAGATGCCAACTTTGTGTACAGCGAGCGCATCACCATGAAGCAATCCATTGCGCTGCTGCGTGTGCCCACCAACATGTATGTCTTCATTCAAGGCTTGTTTGGATGCTTGCCCTGGGGTGTGCTGCTGACGTACCTGACAGACTACTTGGCACAAGACAAGGGGCTCTCAGTGCCCACAGCAACCATGGTAAGCGTTGACTCATTGCACAGCCTTTCATTGTTATTGTAGTGTTGTTGCTGCTGCTAGTGGTGCTGTACTCATCTTTACATATGTGCGATGAGCGATTTCTGTCTCCTAAAGCCATTCAAGGGCTTCTACCTTTGCTTGGAATTTAAGCAAGCTAGCCTGCAGCTCCAGGGGCATCTCCACGCTATCGTCCTTGAGAATATTCAGTGTTTGCACAACACATGGATGGGTAACAGCAAAGCAGGTAGCTGGCCACCATCGTCATTGTCTGGTAGATCAAACTGCCTGATCAAAGATCCTCGGCTCCGACATCTCACGAAACGGTATCCACAAGGTTGCCCAACCTCGTGTGCTATTACCATTTGGACTGGTCCGTTGAGACGGATTTGGCCGGGCCAGGACGGACTTCTTCACTCGTCGTTTGGCCTAAAGGTTGTCCCATACCTGGCCTCTGACAGGCAGGCAGGGCACCAGTATTAATAGCAGCTGCAGCAGCAGTTAAGACTAATGCAGCGGGTGCGAGTTGACCTCTCGTAGGTCCTCATACCAAGGCGCTGGGTAGCAAGTACCAAACAAATTGGGAGGAACGCCTGTCTGCTTGCAGGCAGGTGAGTTCTCCGCCAAATGAAACAAAGTCTCCTCCAAAACAACCAAACTCTCTCCCAAACGAAACAAAGTAAATACCCTTCATCAGTATACACAGTCAGTCATGTCATGACTGTTCTCTAGAACAGACACATCACCCACACATGATTGCCATAAGCTAATCTCCCAAGCCTGCATGAGCATGTGCTTTAGGCAAAAGGCAACAAAATTTGCAGACTTGTCATCAGCTTGTCAGCATATTGTTATCGTGGCAAAGCAAGGCAGGCTTTGTACCACTTCAATCAATGCAAACCTGAGCTTTGTTCAACAATACCAAGATGTGCTGCAGCTGGACAGTCAGGCAGAAATGCATCAGAAATCTGAGCCAGGAAACACTCAAAATTTTGATGCATTTTGGCCCAAAGTTTAAGCTTGTATCTTATTGGCTTCTAAACCAGTTTCATGACCTGCACAACATAGATCGCAAATTGCTTAACACAAGCTGCTGTGTGCCTGGCATGGGCTGCTGTGACTGTAGTATGTTACAATATCAACTTGTATGTCTTTGTTGTGTTCAGCATAACGTAGTGATGCCCAGTTTAGCATAGCAGACCTGCTATTTTGCAGTCAGCCCAAGATGCGCTGCAGAAGATGGCAATTTCCATCTTCTGCAGTGCATTTTGTACTTCCTGCAAAATAGAAGGCCTGTTTTCTGTGGACTATGAGCTATTTGTTGTCTGCAGCTATTGCAGTGACAGTGCTGGAGGTGTTGCTGTAAAACATGGGACGTATGCTGCCTTGCCCAATGCACAGTCTGATGTACAGCCTGCAGGTCAAAGCAGTTTCAATCATATTGCGTCGCGTGATTGTCAAAACTGTCAAATTGGTAAAGCTCATAGAGGTGCGCAAGACAGACAGCTTTGGAGAGACGGGACTTGTTTCGCACATACCTAGCTCATCATGAGCTGAACATTATCATCATTATTAGTGTTGTTACTATTATTACTATTACTATTGTTATTGTTATCATTAGGCCAAAGGACCATGAGCTGCCTGCAATACTGGCTGTGTCTGCACCTCCATGGTTCTTCCAGCAGACTCAACAACATCTTTGTTTCCCAACGCAACGCTGACAGCATGGCAATATGGCTACACAGGATCTGCTGATGATAGTGATGCCAATTTGCAGGTGACTGTCTTTTGGGGTCTAGGAGGGGGCGTGGGGGCTGTTGGAGGGGGCGCCCTTGGCCAGTGGCTCTACAATAACATCAGCAAGGCTTCAATGCCTTTGTTCACCGGCATCACAGTCGCCTCAGCTACCCTGCCCATGTGGTGGCTGACTAACGCCAATCTGCTGACCACCCCAATCTTCTTCACTCTACTGTTGGCAGTCACTGGAGGAATGCTATCCAGCACTGCTGGCCCGCTCAACAAAGCCATGCTGCTGAATGTGAATGAGCCTGAGACAAGGGGTGTTGCCCTTGCATGGCAAAGCATGACTGATGACCTGGGCAAGGGGTTGGGACCAGCTCTGGTGTCAGCTTTGATTTCTGCACTTGGCAGGTTAGCCTGTCTGCTACTTTCCTGAAAATGATGCTCAATCATGCATACACTGATGTCTTGACCGCATGTAGGCATGGCAATTTGAAACACGGGGTGGCATGCCATTTCAAGGTGAAGATTGCAAACATGCAAGGCTCAGCATGCATCTGACAGCAGCATATGTTCATCAGTGATCCTTAGTTGCCACATCATCGGTACTGATGCCATTGCTGATGTCTCAAGTCAAAATAATTGCATGTGCAGGCAGTCTGCATTCAACCTAGCCATTGCTGGCTGGTTACCCTGTGGCGCCTTGCTGGCCCTGGTTGCTGTCAGTCTTACCAAAGATGAAGCTGCAATGCAAGCTAGACTGGCACACAAAGTTGACAACCACATCCCACATGTAGACAACAGCTTGTCATATTCAAACAGCAACACGTGACGTGCCATCTGTATCAGCTCCATCTGCTGCTACACTCTGTGTCTGTGTGTTGACAGAGCAATGGGCGGTTCTGCAAAACCACTTGATCCAAGGGTGAAATTTAGCGTTGCGTGTAAATCAGCAAATTTTGGCAAAACCTACGCCACTACGCCGATGACTACTTTGCAACAGTGTTCTGCTTTCTGACCTTCATGACATAGCTCCAGAGCACATTAGATGTTCTAGCACTTATAGGTAGCCTGTATTGAATAGCATCAGAAACTGCAACTTGGACCTTGCTGATTGGCCGTGTGCTAGATACCATCATGTAGGCTGAAAATTGCCGATCATACTGTAGTCACTTTCAGCTGGTTCATGACAAGGCTGATTCAGAAAGTGTTCAGACAGGCGTTTAGCTGCGTTTCATTCCTATTAGGTGTCGCCTACCCAGCATTGGGCCGAATCTCCTTTTAGGTACAATGTTCCAGCTAGTCATTACACCCTTTTCAACCCCCGAATTTGCAGAAGCCTTCCTGCTTGGCTCAGCTGCAAGTTTGTTTTATTGATATGTCTGACCAGATTACTAATCCGCCGGTAATCCGCAGGTGCTATCTGCGAAGCTGTGTAATGGACGTCGCTGTGCAGTGGACGCATTTCCTACCGACGATGCACATGCGTGCAGCAGTTTGGACATTGGCACCCCAGTTGTCCCCGCTCGCCGGAATTGGGAACGGAGTCGGCGACAATGACGGTCAAAGTTGCGATCATCGGGGGAGGGGTGAACGGGCTAGCCACCGGAATTAGGCTGCAAGAAGCAGTGCCGCAGATCCACGTGCAGATAATTGCCGAACTTTTCGGTGATGACACCACCAGCAGAGGAGCCGGGGGCTTGTGGAAACCCTTCAGTCTAGTTGAGTACTGGAAACACATGCTGTTGCAACCGTTGAGCCATTTGAGAAGTCCATCCAATGGCATGTATGCCTTGTTCACTTCAGGCGACACACCTTCTACCGACGTGATCAAATGGGGCGAGGCTACTTTTCAGCACATGCTCAAGCTCTTCCAGTCCCCAGCAGCGTCAGCAGCTGGCATGCAACTGGTAGATGCATATCAACTCTGGGATGTAAGCCTCATCATCAACACGTATTGATCTTGCAGCCCTCCATCATGCATCCTACCTGCGCACTACACTGAGTGCAGCCTGCTCGGTGGTGCTGTCAATATGATTCTGCACAGTATGTTGGCTGTCACATTTTTCGTAGGTGATTGTCAGGCCACGATTGGTCACTGCAGTCCTAGTTTGAGACCAGGGATGACACAATGCACGAGAAAATGACCGTGCTGCAGAAACCCATGGAAGAACCTTTCTGGAAGGAGATTGTCCCATTTTTCCAACAGCTCAGTAGAAGGGAGCTAGACATGTTTACAGGGCATCCTTGGACACATGGCTGGAAGTACACAACTGTCATCTGTGACTCGCAGCTGTATATGCAGTACCTGCACAAGCAGTTTACACAGGTGAGCCCCATGAGGCGTATGTTCAGCCATGCAAGCTTGCCTCAAAAGATGCTGCTTCAGAGGCAGCTCATGATGCTGTAAGGCATGTCCACTGCTGCGTGTTCAGCTTACTCTTTCACAAGTCCATCCTCATGTCCATCAACTGCCAGTTAGCAAGTGATGAGCCAAACAATCTGGAGGTCAGATTCAGGGCTTTTGTTCTGGTCAAGCTCCTGCTGTCATGCCACATTCCACATGCTTATGCAGGCAGGGGGCACTGTGCAGCAGAGGAAAATCAATGACTTGTCAGAGATAGCGCAAGAGTTTGATCTGGTAGTGAACTGTGCAGGACTGGGCTCTAAAGAACTGTTCAAAGATGACAAGCTGACACCTGTCAGGTGGGTGCCTGTCTGTGCTGCAGCTTTTGTCTGCCCATCATAGCTTCAGTACATACCAGCTAGCTGATGCCTTGTGCTGCCAGTCCAGATGGGCCAGTGTAAGGACAACAAACAATAGAACAAGAGTTATGCCATATGCATGTATATGTCGACAAAGCCATGGCTGTTGCACTGCATCAGTCCAATGAGTACAACTAGGCTATCCAGCCCTTGGGGCCGGAAGTGAACATGCTCAAGCATTCATCTTGACAGATTGCTGTCCTCTTGGACAAACTTGTGCCAGCTAATGAACGTGCATTATCATGCCAGACCAGGCTGTTTGCAACACCGCATTGCCTTTTAGTAGGTAAACATGTTCTCCAGGTATATACTAAGAATTGTACTGTAGGGGTCAGGTGATCAGGGTAAGGGCTCCCTGGGTCAAGAATTACATGAACAACAATGGTCAGTTTTACATCATCCCCAACTTTGAGACTGTGGTCCTAGGCGGCACGACCCAAAGGGCAACTATGACACCACTATAAGCCCACAGGTAATTTCGGTCTTTCTCTTATCTGGTCAAGAGACTGTCATTGCTGTTGAGAAATGCCTCTCTCCTGCTGACATTGTACGCTTTGCTGCGGGATGACAGACAGCAAACCAGAAGCAAACAGAATATTGCCAGACACTCAGCACATTCAGCAGGGTGTTATGACACACTGATGACAGTTACACAGAACCACACATAACCCTTGCAGCACTTGTAGGGAAGACAATGAGCAATTATTCAGGCACCTGTGTTGTACAATGCACACATTCATGCAGCTAATAAGCACTGCATTCAGCTTATGAAAACACAATGTCGCGTGTTACTACGACTCAGAAAGCAGCGCCTGGGCAATGCAACATGTGTGCACGACTAAGAAGGGCTATACGTCACAGGCATGTGAACATGCTGAGCACAACATATTTTTCTGACAATGCAGTGGGCAAAAACACCACGTGCTGTGAGGGATGTCAATGTAGATCATTTGTAGCATGCACACCCTCAGAACAGACAGTCCATGTTCAACAGAGCTCAATTCTTTCCTCTCCTGTTTCATATCCTTGTTGTTGCAATGCAGGACAGGGAACGCATCATGGAAGGCTGCTGCAAAATGATACCAAGCCTGAGGCATGCTGAGGTGGTCTCTGAGTGGGCTGGCCTCAGGCCGGCTAGAGATCGAGTTCTTGTCAGTCTGGATTACCAGCAGGTATGATACTGAGCTGTTGCATGTATGCAAGTTCACGTGCAATAGTTGTAAAATGGCAGAGGATCAACATCAAATGTATTATGATGAAGCGCATGAAACTCGGTGTTCTACAGAACAGAATTGACTGGTGGGTGAAAAGTGGAGAGAAGCTAGTGCCGGTGTCAGCATTGACCCATTTGTATCATGCTTTCTGCCTGGCTGGTTCATACCCTTGTCTGACCCATCGCTGTATTGACTTGTACCCCTTTGGTACCCCTTTGGTATCCCTTGGGTGCCTCTTTGGTGCATCCCCTTGTTTGACCTATTCACTTTGTGCTCATACCCAGCGTGCATGGGTTTAACCAGGAAGTGCAGCACTCAGGCGGCAAGCATGGTGGAGTTCCGTCGATTCTGATGATTGCATGGTGAATCTAAATCATTGCTGATGACTGCATGGTTGAGTCGAGTCAGTGCTGATGACTACATGAGTATCAGCCTGATGCTATTCTAAAGTCCTGTTGGCTCAGCGCTGGGCTGCTGCCTCAGGAGGTTCATGTTATCATCACAAGAAGCTGTACAATCTTCTGTTCTATCACCACCATATTGCTCAAGTTTCTCAGCCCTGCTGCTGCATGGCGCCTAAACTGTGTAGTACTGGTTGATAGGGTTTGCTTTTCTTGCAGGTGACAACTGTTGACGGGCAAGTGAAGAGCCTACCTGTGGTACACAACTACGGCCATGGTGGGGCTGGCATTACACTGCACTGGGGCTGTGCTGCAGATGCAGTCCATCTGGTCAAACAGCATCTTGAACAGAGCCATACAAGCAAATTGTGACCAAGAGTCAGAGGCAAGCTGCAGCGGGTGCAGGAAAGGGTGTGTGCCCATGTGGTCAAAGGCAACGAAAGGCACTTTGACCACCAAGTTGTAGCAGCCATCAAGGTCCTTGAACGGAAGCCAGAGTGTGTGTATGGCCCCTGTGATATTTCTTACCTGTTTTCCTTACCTCAGGCTTCTGCTGCAGCTTGGTCAGTCTGACTTACCTAGCCTCTTTTGATACTGATGCATGCAGCAGGGCACATTCAGGAGCTGAGCTGAGCAATGCTAGGTGCAAGAATGCATGTGAATGACTAGGCAGGCTATTGTCAGGTTGTGCCTTCAAATCAAAGTGCATCTCTATGTGACAGTCTGTGCAAACATTGGTCAGAATGGACAGCTTAGCTGATTGGATGGTCTGCTTATTGCACACATTTCCTGGGTAAAGCTGCTACTACAATTTCGACAAGGTTCTAGCATGCTGCAATAGGCTATAGCTAGCTAGCTAGCTAGGCATTAGATCATCAGAACATGATGCCTAAAATTTGATTATGTGTAAGTCGTACATGCCGCAAATTGCTGCACAAATGAAATTTGCAGTGCTTTTGGAGCTTGGCAGCTTCAGGATGTCAGAAAAAAGCCAGAATTTATATGCTGCCAAGTTCTGACCCAAGCATATTCAAACTTGCCATCTCTACTGCGGGCAACACCAAAGCACAAAGTCATTGTCTACTGTCTCATCAATGATGCTTTGCCAATACTGTACAAGATTGCAAAGGTTCTGGCTGCGATCGCTACTTGGTTCATATTGCATCTGGCAACATTGATGCTATTGTGAATCTTGTCAGGGTGCAGGCTGTATAAAAACAGCACAGCTGACCAGTGACATTTGCAGACACTATTGTACTACATAGCTTCAGTTCAGTGCCTGGTCTCTCCACTGATAGCTGTAGCATTGCTGAAAGCTACTCCACCTCTTCTGCATCTGGTGACGAAGAAGAGTCAGCTTCTGAGTCAGGAGGCTGCTCTTCCTGCAGATGTTCTTCTTCCTTGTCCTCTTCTTCCTTGTCCTCTTCTTCCTTGTCCTCTTCTTCCTTGTCCTCTTCTTCCTCATCCTCTTCTTCCTCATCCTCTTCCTCTGACTCATCCTTTTCCCCTTCAGCCTCTTCCCCTTCAGCCTCTTCCCCTTCAGCCTCTTCCCCTTCAGCCTCTTCCCTGTCATTGGAGTCAGCTTCTGAGACAGCCTCGAGAGCAGTGGGCACATTGCGATCATCAGGATGAGTCCTCTTTTCAACATACTCAGCGTAAGATTGTGCCACTTGCTTTTTGGCTGCAAACACCTCAGGTCTATCAGCCTGTGATGACTCAGCCTCATCCTGCGCAGACAGAAAGACCGTAACACAGAGCAGCATTGGCGTTGGCAATTGCTGAGTTGCTCATCAGCTCATAGAGCACCACAGTGATATGCTTATGTAGCCGAAGGCATGGTAGATGCATGTATGAGTCATGTGTCAGACATGCAAGACAGTATGTACGCATGCACTGTACGCCTGTGCATGAGTTGCCATCATGGATGGCATCAAAATGCTGCAACAGGTTGCTCTCAAAGGTTCCAAACGGCCTGATCACAGCCTGATGGCAATCACACACACACTGAGGCATTGTGGCACATATCCTTTTGAGATTTTAACTTACATTTGTATCGTCATGTCCGACGTATTCAGTCATGAAACGCGCAACATACAGCTTAGCAGCACCATCAAGCTGTGCACAGAAGACAACCATGGCAAGGACCTTGGTCTCCACGATTTTCATCCTTTCAGCTTCCTCGATGTTGTGCATCAGGAAGTCTAAGAGTTCTGTCCCAGAGCTTAGCTTGGTGTACTGCTGAAGCATGTCAGCAGCATCCTTCACAGCCCATGCCTGCATGCATGCATGTTCATGTCTCAAGATTTTTGCCAGATTGAATGCCATGGTATTGAGCATGAGCTACAGGCCAAATGCAGGCTTGTCCATGTCTTTGAGTGCATCATCAAATTGCATCAAATGCTTGACAACAAGCATATGTATTGACAGTCTATAGTCAGTAAAACTTAAGCGCAAATGCAAAGCAACCACCAGTCCGGTGATTTTGAAACATCGGTGTTGGTTGTTGTATTGGTACAGCATGTGCTTTGCTGGCTTATTTAAGGCAAGCAGTTGAAACAATGAAGAGGCACACGCATCGTCATTGTAACACAAACAGCTTTCAAAGTGAACTTCGGAAGCCTCCACAAAATCTTGTGCTCAAGTTTGTCAAGCTAGGGTTGCAAACTGCAGTCATCATTGACTGTCACAGTGGTCACACAAACACAAGACTGCAAGATCTTGTGGTGCATGACTTCAGCTCACCTGGTGCTTCTGAATGGCACGTACTTCTGCTGGCTGATCTTCCTGACACCCACTCCAGCCTGGGTCTACAAGCCCATCCATCTGCAGGCCAACATGGCTTGTACAGTCATACCGTAAAGGCTGTTTAAGCATATCAGGTGCCAGTTGGTTGTCGCAATCAAGCAAAGTACCTTCAGCTTGAGCTGATGATTTGTTGAAACATTAGCAGACTGTAGTTGCACAAGACTTAAGCAGTAGCTCAATCCTGAGCTGCATAAGCACTAAAACTGCATACACTGGGTGTGGTTGAACTTCAGGCAACTATTGTGTTGGCTGGAATCAATTGCTAAATTTAGATTTAAATGTCTATGCATTCTGTTCCGCTGGCGTCCTTCATAATGGCATGCAGTGTGTACATTTAATTTAGGGTTTATCTGCATTCAAGATGCAGCTCGTATGATGCATACCGCATAGGACTAAGTCTTGCCATGTATGTGGGATGCAGTCTCACCGGTGTCTCCATTTTCATAGTGATGTGGTAGCTCATACTTTCCACGGATGGGTATGCTGTATCCCTCCATATGTAGACTTCGTCTGACACTACTTTCAGTACCGAGAGCATTTTCCTGAGTTGCACTGGCTCATGTCTCCAGATGCCTGGCAAGCTCACCAGTTCGTCAGCTGTCACGAGAATGGCTTCCAACTCACTCAAGGTGTGTGGCCGGCCGCAGAAGCTAAAAGTGCACGCTGGCACATCAAGCTGGGCGTCAGTGTGCACAGCCAATTCAGCATATTCGACCCATGAGGCCGTGGTGTGCGTGACGTTGTTCACCAGGTCCATGTCGACGCCGGCTGTCCGCAAGTCGAAAAGCAGGCGGGTGCCTGGGGTACGGAAGCCGGTCTTTATGAAGTGCAAGACACAGGCCTCGTTGTTATCCTCCATTGCGTGCTGGGTGTGGAAAGACATCCTGATGCGATCTCGCTCTGCGACACTTGCTGCGACAGTTGCTGCAGCAAGTAGGGTCAATATACACAGGACAAGTGGTTCTGGAAGAAACGGCGGTCAATTTTGCACATACCTGTGCAGTGTTAGTTGCGTGAAGCACAACAGTCTATGCAAGGCTTCCAGCAGCTGGTCCAAGCCCTTGGCGCGATGTCAGCAAACAGGATTAGGTCAGACGTGTAGCTTGTGAGTCAGTCTGGCAAGCTCTGCAGATGCCTGCTGACAGTCACCGCCAACAGAGGTGGCCAGCAACAAATGGGCCTTTTACGCAAGAATGATATCAGCCCGACTAGTACTAGCAGCGGCTGATTGAGAGCAGACAGCAAGGGGTTTTGTCCGCTCAACACGCCTGTACGAGAGTAGTCTGGGAGGGACCCAAAAAAAGCCATGGAATCCGATCCCAGGGCCTGAAAATACGGATTTTCCGTGTACTTTAGAGCGCTCAGTGTTGAAGTTCAACTTCTGCAGAGTACCAGATCTCACACGAGTTGCAGGGCGTGCCATCTGTTGACAGGTGTGCAATGATGTCGTGAAGCTGCAAAGGTCCATCGTGAGCACATGGATGAATCAAGAGTTAATTTGGTCCAGGACCTTTTGCAACAACTGGCACCGTGCTGTATAGCTCAAATGTCTATTGAACACGGCAATCCCAGGGATAATGCTCTGATAATCTATAGCCTAGCCTATTGCAGCATGCTAGGACCTTGACTGCTCCAGTCATGACTTTTGCTCAATACTAGTACACGACATTCCTGATAACCGAAAAGCTTGTCAAATTGAAATAGCAGCTTTACCCAGCACATGTGTGCAATAAGCAGACCATCCAATCAGCTAAGCTGTCCATTCTGACCAATGTTTGCACAGACTGTCACATCGAGACGCACTGGGATTATAAGGCACTACCTGCACAATCTGACAACAGCCTGCCTAGTCATTAACATGCGTGTTTGGGCCTAGCATTGCTCAGCTCAGCTCCTGAATGTGCTCTGCTGCATGTATCAGCATCAAAAGAGGCTAGATAAGTCAGACTGACTAAGCTGCAGCAGAAGCCTGCAACTGCTGGCAGTCTTCAAAGGTAAGGAAAAGCACAGGGCCCATACACACACTCTTGCTTCCGTTCAAGCACTTTAATGGCTGCTATAATTTGGTGATCAACGCTGCTCAGTGCTTGAAACAAACTGGTCCCCTTGCAACAACTGTCACCATGCCGTACAGCTCAGAGGTCTATGGGACACGGTGGTAGAGGGACAGCAGCAGCATCTTGCAGCCATTTCAGCTGCAGCATCTGCTTTGCTGTCATCCTGCTCTCTGCCTCAGGATGTGTCAGGCCGGACAACAGCGTCCATGTGTTGCCTATGTGTCTGCATCTGCGCTTGGGTTCCAGACCTCCTGCTGCACCCTTGACAGCAAGCATCTGCTTTGATGTGCACCCATGGCTGTTCTTGTTGATCTCACCATTGGAAATGGCCTGCACATGTGCCAGTTGAAATCAGCCTGACTTCAGCAGCAGCAGCAGCAGCATTCTAAAAGCTTCAGCAAGTTGAATGCAGTTTTGTGTGGCAAGTGCGCGTCCACACATGAAGCCAAAAGGGGCTGTAGTTGCAACAGATAGTGACAACCCAAAGCAGTGCTGTAAGGTGTAATGGTGGAGCAGCCTTGTTCATGGCAGTGTGCAGGGGTCTGTCTTACCCACTCCTTGTGCTCCCGTTGCAGCACAGTACGCATGAAGGACTTCTGCTCCCCATCCTTCTTCAGCTTGATGTACTGCTCAAGGTCATTGTTCATGGGGCCAAACATCCATTCCCCATATTGCCTCTGCCAGGCTGCGTCAGCGCTGGCAAGCAGCTGGAACAGCACTGCACCCACCGCATGCATGTCATTGGGCTCATCCTGCATTGGCTTAGGGGGTCCCGCGCCCACATACTCGACCAGCTGGGGCGCCCCATAGGCTGATGTGAAAGCCATGTTTAGCACGTGGTCTGCAGCACAAGTGTTTCTGAATGACAGTGCTCTCTTGTATGTATCAGATGTGCTTGCCTGACCATCTAATGCAATTTTGACATGGTTACAATCTCCTGTCTCAGTCAGGCCGACGTCACATTGTGCTGGCAGTGAAGGAAAGTCGGGCCAGTGTTTTACTGTGAAAAGCAAGTTAAACAACGTTCTCCATAATGCGCATCCCAAGCGCAGCGTAAACATCTTGTGTTCCGCTGGCTGGAATGTGTCAACAACAAGATGCTACCGCTGAGTCTGCATCAGCAAGACAGAAGCAACAGCAGGATAGAAGTGGGTGCTTGAGTGAAAAGACAAGCAAACATTTCTACCACCACAGTACCCACTATGCAGTTAGCAATGTACAAGCAAGAGGGTGGGTCTGACTGCCTACCTTCACTGTGCAAGCGGCTGTTAGCGAAGTCAATGAGGCGGAGGGCCACCCCGCCGTCCCCCCAGACAGCCATGATGTTGTGCGGCTTGATGTCTCTGTGGCTCCTCTCTTCATGCAGGTCGTCCAGCATCTGCACCATGACACATGAAACACATGTTAACGCAGATGTTGATGCAAGCACAATGCCCAGGCCGTTCAGTGCTGACAGCACCTGCCTCTCACACACACACAGACTGACAGAGACATGCACACACACACACACACACACGCACGCACGCACGCACAAACAGACTGACAGAGACACACACATGTACACACACAGAGACAGACACATGCGCAAACATAAACAGACAGACACCCGCAGACAGACAGATGCAACTTGGAGCAGCAGCAGTTGCTGCAATGTGGCAGCTGAGAGCAACAACTGATCATGCAGGTGGCAGTGTGGCAGCTGAGAACAGCAAAAGATGACCTGTGCGAGGGCATACGCCACATGCATGGTAGCGTGCCACACCCAGGCCTTTAGAGCCTTCAGCTCAGAGCCCTCCAGGCTGCCCACGCGCTGCTGCACAGCTGTGCACACTGCCTGCAGATCCTTGCCAGGCACCAGCCTGCACATGACCACAGTCTCTGTCAACATCAGCAATACAACCCAACATTGAGGAGTGCACTGTCATCAAGAGGGACCAGGGTTGAATCCCAGTCTGCATGCCAGTGTGGCAAAGGTGTGCATGCAAGGGGTCATGAGCTGCGCAATGACATGTGTATGTGTGTGCATAGCAAACACAGAGCACTGCCTCATGGGTTGGAAGATCATTTATGATGGGGTAACAGCAGTTGCTGTGTGAACCTCAAGGCTGATGCGTGTGGTAAAAACATACTGGCTGTAGCACACATAGATTCCACACAGATTATCATTGCACACATATAGTATCTTGTCTGGAAGCAAGCTCTTGTTGCGTGTCTGCAGAAACACCACATACGGGGTCCTGGCTCTGTGCTCATCATGCAATTCTATGCTCAAATGCACATCTCACAGGTGATCAGCTATGGACCTCACCCAATGATCAGATTGGCGCATGGCCGCATCTTGCGCCTGGAATGTTTGCGCCTGGGCTGATCGCTCTCCTCACTCTTGAATGAGCCGTAGAGCTGAGCCACATAAGGCTTGCCCCCCGGTGACTTCAGCACAACTTCCTCACGCTCTGCCAGGGCTTGGTTTGATCCTTGGTCCACAAAGATCATCTTGACCGCCACGTCTTGGCCGGGGATCAGAGTGCCCAGATCAGGAGAAGGCTGTAGAGCATGCAGCTCAGCCTCACACCTCACCCTGGCTCTGCATGTGCAACACACATGTAGATGTAGACAACTAGCCAAAACAAGAAAGATGCCTTGTGAAATTGTCAGAAGTAGTGTGACAATGCTCAAATTGACTTGTTGATACAGAAGCTTCTGTCTGGTAGAGTCAAGGGGGCTCGCCCACCTGGCCGTTTTAGGTCTAGTTTCAATGATGTTGCATTGCGTTATGGTCAAAACTGTCAAATCGGTAGACCCTGTAGAGATGCGCAAGACAGACAGCTTTGGAAGGACAAGACTTGTCCTGCGCTGACCTAGCTCATCATGAGCTGGAAAGCGTAAGTGGTATTATTTTTATTATCATTATCATTATTATAATTATATTTATAATTAATATTGTTATAAACTCATGAAGAAAATCCTCTTGAAAGTTCACACAATCTGTGCATTTGCAGCTTGCCTACATTTTAAGACAGTACAAGCTGGGCAACACATGGCACTGATGTGCCGGACAGACTACAGACAGCTCTTGGTTGATGGCAGTAAGAAAGCTACCTGTACACGACAGCAGTTGCGCCAGAGGACAGCTTTCTGGCCTTGGCGTCCTTCAGGCGCTCCAGGCGCTGATCACCAGGGACCACCTCATACTTGCTGTCGGCACACCCCTCCACACCACTCTGCAAAGCCTCAGCTGCACCAGCTGCAGCCGCACTGAACGGTGCTGTGCTGCTGGCAGACTCAGACACTGCTGCTGCCTCGACAGCTGCTGTTGCATGTGCTGATTCTCTGACTGCAGAGCCTGCTGCTGTTGCATCTGGCGAGTCTAGAGTGGATGTGGACGCTGATTCGTTCTGGGCAGAGACCTTGGTCTTGGCTGACCGCTTCTTGGTCTTGGGCTTGGTGGAAGTCTTGCTACTGGTATCCGTATGGCCTGCAGGGTGTTTTGCTGCAATCATATCTCCCTCAGCGTCTGCTGCAGGGTCTTCCGATGCAGCCCTTGCCTTGGATTTGGGCTTGGTCTTAGACTTCAGCTTAGATTTGGGCTTGGCTGCAGGGGCAGCTGGCACAGACTCTGCCTCAGCACTCACGCCAAGGTCGTCAGCTGCAGCCCTGTCCCCAGAGAAGCCGGCAGAGCCTTCTGCTGTGCTGACAGCAACTGCTGACTCAGGCAGAACCACAGGGCTGTTGGGTGCAGCCCTGGCGTCTGGAGAAGCAGAATGCATGCCAGCAGAGGCAGGGTCTGGAAGCACATTGGCAGTGGCTACTGCAGATGCTGAGGGTGGACCAGCTGTGGTCTTTGTGGCAGATGGGTGGAGATCTTGGGAAGCACTAGCTGTGGCAGGGGGCACGTCGGTGGTGGTCTCAGCAGCTGCCACATCTTTGACTTCAAGGATGGCGGTGGCTGCAGGTGTCTCCTGGCTAGCATGACCAATTGCAGGGGGCAGATTGGTGGTGGTCTCAGCAGCTGCCTTGTCTGTGCCAGCAGCAACCTCATCAGTGATAAGTTCCAGATCAGCAGTGCTGGTGTTGTTTGGCCCAGCTGTGGTGGGAAGAGCTGCAGCTGTGGGCGTGCTGCCAGTGGCTGTAGGCGCCTGAGCAATGCCCTCTGCCTTCAGGAGTGCCACCTGACTTGTAGCGGGACTGTCACTATCCTGCATGCCCTGAGGGCTGTTGGGGCCCTCAACAGGGCTGCTTGAAACAGCCCCAGGCTGACCGCTCTTCGCTGGCATTCTAAAGCTGTTGACTGCCTGCAAGCCCCTACTTCCTGAGGGTTGACCAGCTGTGGTCTCTGTCATGGCTGGATGGACATCTTGAGAAGCACCAGTCACAGCAGGGGGCACACCAGTGGTGGCCTCAGCAGCTGCCACATCTTTTACTTCAAGGCTGGCGGTAGCTGTAGGTGCAGTCTGGCTGGCATGGCCAAAGGCAGAGGCTAGACTCATCATGACCTCAGCAACTGCCTTGTCTGTGCCAGCAGCAACTTCATCAGTGAGAAGCTCCAGATCAGCACTGCAGGTCATCCTGGCCCCAGCTGTGGCGTGAACAGCTGCAGCTGTGGGCGCGCTGCCATTGGCTGTAGGCGCCTCAGCATGGCTCTTTGCCTTCAGGAGTGACACCTGACTTGTAGCAGAACTGTCACTGTCCTGCATGCCCTGAGGCCTGTTGGGGCCCTCAACAGGGCTGCTTGGAACAGCCCCAGGCTGACCGTTCTTTGCTGGCATGCTAAAGCTGTTGATTGCCTGCATGCCCAAAGGGCTGTTGTAAGCCTTGACAGAGCTGCTTGAACCAGGCCCAGCCTGACTGCTGTCTACTGCACCAGTGGGCTCTTCTTCTTCCACAGGAGGAGATACTGCATGCGTACTGGATGCACTGCTGGTAGTGACCCCTTCCAAGGCATCCTTGCTGGTCTCAGTCAAGCCATCCTCAGCATTGGAGGTGTTGGGTGGAGCATGGAGTCCCTCACTAGCAGGTGATGGCGTCAGAACCACCTCCACATCCTCACTGATGCAAGACTCCTCAGCTGACACTGGCTCCCTGTCAGGTGCAGCGCTGCCTTCTGAATCAGCTGTCAAGGCTGACTGCTGGTCATGCTCTGCCTTGGTTTGAGCTGATGAGGAGTCCACATGAGAAGCAGCAAAGGGCTTGGAGGCTTGACTGCTTGGCAAGGCCTGCTGTGAGGAATTGTTGCCCTCTGCCTCATGATGAGCTGAAGGGCCCTCTTGAGCATCAGCTGCCTGCTGCAAGATGAATGAAAGAATGAATGAATGACTGAATGAATGGGTGGGTGGGTGGGTGAGTGGATAGCTGGATGAATAGGTGGGTGGGTGTGTGGGTGGATAATGAATGGATGCATGCATGAATCAATGATTGGAGAAACAAATGAACAGAACAAACAAACAACACAAGACCAGGCAGGCTGACTGCAGCTGTCACTGACTAGAACCATAAGCCAAAATTGTTTACCTG
>JAABUK010003852.1_pt1 | contig 24959 bp, 28 predicted proteins | sample 5559141 | NCBI WGS metagenome assembly JAABUK01 (sample SAMN10711869, study PRJNA513367) | rock metagenome | isolation source: Antarctica rocks | place: Antarctica: Victoria Land, Pudding Butte nord | collected 2016-01-03 | reverse complement strand
TAATAAATAATTATCTAAAGTTATTTTAAGATATTAAATTACTATTATGTAATTAGAAAGTAATAGGTAATTATAATCTAGATATAAGAATTCTAATTTATAAGGCTTTAATAATTAACTTATATTTTATATTAATACTTAATAAGAACCTTTATCTAAGACTATAAAACTATTAATTATATTTAAAATATATATATTTAAAATATTACTATTATATAACCTTATTATTATATATACTTAAGAATATATTATCTTAACCTTAAGTACTTCTTTATAAACCTTACTAAGTTATAAGGCTAATAAGGTTAAATATTATTATTTAATTATATATAATAATAACTTCCCCTATTAAATAATATATAATAATATTAATTATAAGAGTACTAGAAAATGCCTGTAAAAATCCAGATTTTTACGTACGTTAGGGATTTCACCTCTGCTACCTGGCAATCGGGAGTCTTGGCGTAGTCAGACACATGGATTTTAGTGGGGGAACCAATGAAATCAGCCATATCTTTTGCACCAAATGGCCGATTTACGTCATTCTTGGGGCGATTTGCTCCGTAGGCCCATGCGCATCATTTGCAACATTTGGATATGTATCATAATGAGTGGACGTTGATTGGTTAGTAGGTAACAGGCACAGGCACAGCGGGCAAATCGGTGCCAAGACATATGGATTTGGTAGGCAAATCCATGGAATCAGTCATATCTTTGTCGCTAATTGGCCGATTGACGTCATTTTGGGGTACATGTGCTCCGTAGGCCTATGCGCATCATTTACACCATTTGCATATGTATCATGATAGGTAGACGTTGATTGGTTAGTATGTTAAGCATTACTCAGGCATTGGCAACGTTTTGGCAACGTCTTGGCGTAGTCATGTCGCATGGATTTTGGTGTGCAAACTCATTGTCTTACATATATCTTTTGTACCAGTCCCTTGATTTACATGAATTTTGGTGCGTTGGATACCTGAAAATGACGCGCATCTTTTCATATTGATAGAATAAAATCATATGCCTGGGTACATACGTGCGTGCGATGCGCAAAAAAGTCGAGTTTTGATGTTCGTGCTAATCCAAAAGCGGTTAAATAGGGGCACTTCTCTGGCAATGTATTGGCTGAATCCATTCAGGGTCCCAATGTCCGGATTTTCTATTATACTAAAGAGATATATTAAGTAGTAGTATATATATATAATATTACTATTAAGTTCGCCGTTATTAGTAGTAGTACGTAAGAGTTATATAGGTAATATATATACGCCATACAAATACCTGCCCCGCAAATTATGGCTAGGGGGACTTTAGTGGGGGACTGTCCGCTAGTTGGGTCGACTTCATCCAGCGGGTCAACATTTAACTTCAGTCACGAAGAACTTACTCCGCATAGGCAATTATCGGTCTTGGTACTATATGGAATCCGCAAAAACAGTTGGAACAGCATTTGCTGATACCCTTTTATCGAAGCATTCGAACGGCGCGACACCCAGAGGGTTTGCCCCAGTGATCGGTCTCGAATGCGCTTACTTCTCTGATCGGTACGATGGCTCGTTCGAATGACGAGGATGTGTTCTCGCTCCATGCTATCCTACCAAAACGGCCTCCCTTCGGCTCTCATGAAGGCCTTGTGGAAGATGAATCTACGGATTCAAACGCAGTCACAGGTTCAGATGGCTCGAAAATACCCCAGACTGAACGCCCAAGTCGTTTGCCTCTGGTTCTGCCAGCGTGTTTCACTGATGCAGACGACAAGTGCGACGAAATACTCCCACTCGTCAATACGCTTGATTTGAACGAATACTTTCGACACGACCTTGAGATGAGAACATTTGATGGCATTCAGGAGTACCTGTGGTCTGCTACCCGGTACAACATCGTGGAGGCTCTCAATGAACTCATTGGCTTGTCCTACTCGGTTGCTATCTCTGAACAATCAGATCAGCACCTAGTATCTAAGGACCAGCGCTTGTATATCAAACCCTTACCAGAATATCTACTCTGTTATTCTGTTTGGGAATCCCATTTATGTAAGGAGGAAAAAATATACGCCAGCGCCCTTGGCCTTCTACGTTCGTACTTCTATCTCGTCAGATCAAAGAGTGATCTTACGTTGGCCCACCAAGCATCGCTCATTCCAACCGAAATTACATGGCAACAATGGACATCTTTCACGCGAGCCGCGTTCCCTAAATGTGCTCGTGACTCCTGCCATCCTCGATATAAGTATGGAGTACTCGGAGCTTCAGATTTGACCTGGTTATTGAGACTATGCCCTGAGACCCGCAGCTTTAGACATTTTCGACAACAATGGATGGTGCAAAATTGGACGCCCTCTGGCTATGTTCGAGAAAGTACTAAATGGCTGCTGGGTGCGCTTGTTTATATTACGGTTGCTCTTACAGCAATGCAAGTCGGCCTTGCGACTGATCGGCTCCACGGCTACAGACTTTTCCAAGAGGTCTCTTTTGGACTCACCATTTTTTCTATTCTGGCACCCCTTGCTGTGCTTTTCGTGGTGTTAAGTATTACTGTAACCGATTTCGTGCATATGTTGTTGATTCTGAACAGATGGAAGCGTCGAAGCAATCATAATTTGGTGGATTAGGTTCATGTGCACTGTATTTTCTAGTCTGGTGTGCGCTTTGGGAACGACTTTTGAGTAATGAGCTCAGGTGAAGATTGGAAATTTCTCAAAGGGAGTGTTGAGAAAGAATTCCGCCGCATTTTCCCATGAGATTACCTTACCCTACTACATGACATGTATCCTATGCCGGACCGACTCGCGTTCATGGATTGCGTGAGTATCTGCACACACCGGGCTTCATATTCTCGCAGGGAGCTGTGGGCCTTAGATCTTCAAATGAAGATCAGCGTCCAAAGACATCAGCAGACTGACGGACTCCGGAAATGGCCTGCCTCCGTATTTCTTTGGCACACAGCCTTCATCACAACGTTAGTCTCTCCGTCGCAGGCACATGCCGTACCTCCCCCTTAACCAGACCTGCCCCCGGTCTGTCAAACCCATGCACAGCCGCAATATTGATACACCAACGTTTCACCATGGGTCCCTCAGGGATTTGTTATTCGTCTCCCCAAGGACATACGTCCTGTACTCTACACGATTTCCAAAGGCATCGATCGTGCCCTCACGGCACACCCAGACTGTTTGGTCTGTACCCACCTGCCGAAGATAGAGTCTTCGACTATGTTCCACCGCGAACGTTAGAGATCATATACAAGCAGGGACTACGAAAGCTTATCATTTATCAGCGACAAACACTTCCAAGCTAAATCTACGTCAAAAGATTTCGAGACCGATTTGACGATTTCATTCCTGCCTTTCTAGCTGCAGAATGCTAATCACGCTCTTCCGTCTAAAGCGGAAACTCTCTTGCAAGTTAGCCATCAATGGGTATTCTGCACATGCCACATGGTACTTGCAAAGCACGGAAACGCTCGCACTGGCGAAATGCATCCCAATACCTGAGAACACCAGCCCAGCACGTTCGGGTCGGCTTAAAGTCCGACGTTTGTCGTCACTCTCTGTCTTGCCAGCGGACACAATATCTTCCGCAAGCGGTCATCTCTATCTTATCCGGCGGGTTTATATATTTCCCTTCCTACATAAACCCTTCTAGCCCTTCGGCTTTAGCTATTACCTTAAGGTCTAACTACTTTATACCTTTCACCAAGGTTCCTAGTAAAACCCGCTGTTGTTCCGTCATCTGGCGCTATTACGCCAACTGCTCCCGCTGCAGCTCATATATCTTTATCGAACCCTGTACTGTGTGTCTCTGCTCCTATCTCCGCCTTCAATTCGATGTCGGTGTCTTCGTGAGTCGGTTGTGTCGCATTGCCAGTCTATTGGCTGCCGTCGTGCCGTTCTTACAGTCGCATGTTTGCAATTGCAAATTTGTTTTGCTTTTGACTACATCCAGAGCTGGGCGCTCATAGACCGCTACCTATGGCGGCTTCCTCTCCAGTCTGCTAGTCCTTGTGATAATGGGGTTGTTTGTTCCGCAGTCCGACATGTAGCTGCTCGAGTGTCACCGTAAGAGAGTCTCCTGGTAGATTCTGAAGCATTATGACTTTATTGTCATCATTGAATCTATTGCTGGCTAGCGATTGCTAGTATGTCTATTACTGATGGTTATCTGAGGGGAGCTTTATCTTTTAACAGTCACATGATATATCCTAGATGGACAGATCGGAGGATCTGACACAGAAAATATACAGCAAGAGAAAGAGGTGTCAAGGGCAGCAAGTTGCACTTTGAGAGCAATAGTTGTTACTGGATGAGACAAAGATGACCACGATTACTGCCTTGCTGTTCTAAATGTGACTGCTGGAATGCAAGACTTGATATGAATCAGGAGTTGGACTTGAAAAACGCTTGTGTGAGAGCCGAGAAGGCCTTGCTCCCAGGTTTCATCGGTGGAAAGAGCTAGCGAGGAAGTGGCAGCAAGGTAGGCATCATTACCGAGTGAGCAGCATGCCGCAGCTGTTGAGATTCAGGACATAGCCCGGAGGGCGCCATGAGAGGCTCTATCAAGAAGTCACCTCCCCAGCGATGAACCGTGGCGTTTGCTGACAGCAAGCTTGGTGAATTGGCTACCGATCGAAAAACCTTCGTAGAAGCTTCATGATGAATAATTGAGACTCTTTGGTAAATGTTAGCCTTGGAGCGGCAGGTATGTGAGGTACTGATGTTGTCACAATGCCAAACCCCATTGCCACCAATGTTCACCTTGGTGGAAATGGGGAACCAACCCACGCCACAGCCACCACCCCTCTTGCGCAGGACCAAAGCCCAAGGACCGTAGAGGGCTGAAAGGTAGAGGCTCAACCAGCCACATCCCACCTCTCGCATATTCATCCAACGCGAATTCAAAGGTCAGCCAGAGCCAGAAGACCACAAAGGCAGGTTTCAACACTCCATCAAACCTGGAATATTCGCATACAGCTAGAGTGATCATGTCTTGCACTACCATTCCAACAGGTTGAAGCATGAAGGCGAAGAAAAGCTTCAATGATGACGTGGCAGGCCATTGGGTGTAGCATCCACACGCGTGCACCATACCACTCAAAGCAAAAGCGACGGTGATGCGTAAGGTTTTGGCGATTGCACTGGATCGAACAATGCCCAAGCGATCGACTAGCCATACGCCAGGTGACGAGAGCCCGAAGCGGAACATTTGATGCCACCATGAATTCCAAAAGCCTTGTAAGCCGTTATTGAGGATGATCTCAATGGGACCAGGTGCTGTGCTATACATCCATGGCTCGCTAAGGCTTCCGAGGATGCTTGGACCGAGAATGTGGACGCAGAGAAGAGGAGGGATGTTGAAGACGGCTAGGTTAGCGAACATGAGATTGAGGAACGTGATAAAGATATGGTAGGTATGAGATATGCTAAGGTAGCTTTCTGATGGGTTAATTATGCCCCAAAAGTATGGATCTGTCTTTCCGATGATATTGAGTACGTCTAGGCCAAGGTAGATGAAGATGAGCCATAGGGCTGCTTGGAACGGACGTCTTTGGGTCGGGCGCGCGCGGAAGCTAGAGATTGAAGGGATGCAAGTTGAGCGCCAGGACCAGTGGAGGCCGCGGAGACTGGTTACGAGGTCTAGCGTCCAGCCAAATCGTTTCCAAAAAGTGTCTGGCATGGCTTCCCAGACGTAGTCTGGATGGCCGGTCTGTTGTCCTGGTTGGAGATTTTCTGGTGCGCGGTTTGGGTTCGAACTTTCTGGGGCATGGTATACCTCGCGGTTCTGCCGTGTATCGCGCTGGTGCGACTTTCGTGACGTCTTGACCAACCTGTAAAAGTCCTGATGTGGATTATGGAATATGATCAGAGTGGAAGACCACACTATGCACCAGGATGACATGATGCCTATTAAGACACCGTAGTCCAAGCTCAGCGTTCTGCAACCACTCATGATCGCAATGGAAAGCCAGACGATTGCGGTAAAAATGGCATACTTCGACTTCCGCGCCAGTCGCGTTCGAGAGTAAAGCAGATAGAGAACGAGAAGGCCATAATTGGACACAGAGTATGGAAAGATGAATGGGAGAAAATTTTGAGATGCAATCGCTTGCTCCCATTGGATCTGATATGAATCGATCACGTCTTGTGGTGATGATGGGTGGTTCCACATAGTGGTAGGTGAGATGTGCAAATTGTACACACGCTAGTCACGAATGGAATTGGGTTTGGTGGGCAACCGGCCTCCCATGCCACGGGAGGATTTGCAGTATATCGTTTGATCTTCGAAGTCGTGTTGTATTGTGGGTTGGAAGTTTCGTTCAAGGAGATGAGATTTGGGACTGGGGCTACATGTCTCTAGCTCGAAGAGGTTAGCTTCCACGATCTTGGCAGCAACCTGGGATCCTTCAGCTCCTGCTCGCTTTGCTGTTATGTGTCTGCAGCAGCGGAGTATAATCAGCGGCAGGGTTGCTCAGGGCAAAGTGGTGGACGCTGGATCGGACTCGATGCCATTAAGAGAAGTCGTATGCTTCAAGCTCAAATCTCCAAAGGTTGAGTTGCGACGATGCAAAAACCGAGCCTGCATTAGTGTCTGCCAGTCCTTGGGCTCAACTATACCTTACCTGCTCCGGTTGTGAATCTTATTGTCGAGACAAAATAAATAAGGCCGTATGAGTAGCTCAGCTCAGTGCGGGGATTGAGGTCCATGTGCGTTAGGAGAGAGGTTTCAATAGATGAGCAGTGAGTCAGCGACGAAGAAGAAGTGTAATTGCGAGTCGTCGCTGAACCGGATGTTTCAGCAAGGCATATAGAAAGTGTCATATGGAGTCCGCTCCGGGAAAGGACATGATGGATCACGACGCCTATGAAACGTTATGTCGAGCATCGCAACGTATGGCCATCAAGAGGACACTAAGGAGAACGCTGAGCATGAGCACAGGCATTGTATAAAGATGAAAGCCAGAGTTGCAGGTATAGATGTTGATGAAGAAGGACGATCACGATTTGGATTTACTGTGATGAGCTCCACCAGCAGCGCTAGGTCTCTTCCGTCTAGCGTCGCGGGTATACCTTAGCGGCCAGAGGTGGGTTGTTTATACCGTAACAATACCGTAGTATTACAGTTTTGTCTTAGTTAGATACTCCTAAAAGTATATCGCCTTAATATAATCTCCTAATATGTATATATTTTTAACTTAATAGTTTATAGAATTAATACGTAGATAATTCTTTATAAAGATAATTAAACCTTAAATTTTAGCGTAGTATTTAAAACCCCGCTTTATAACTAGAGAGCCGTAGAGCGTCCTTACCTATCCTACGTCGCCTACGCCCCTTATCGCTTAGATCCTCCGTTTACCATATAAAATTCAGCTGAATCGCCTAAATCTAGTTAGATTTCATAGAATATTAAAGGGATATATAGCCTTATACTCCTAAGTAGTAGGCTTAGTAGCCTTAGTAGCTATTAGGAACTTATACTTATACGTATATTAGTAATCTAGTAACCTATTATTCCTATTATTTTACCTGGTTTAATACTAGATATAAGTCCTAAGCGTATTTAGTACTATATTTCTTAGTATATAGCTAGCCCTATTAGGGCTAGGCTAGTAGAGATTTTTTATGCTAATATTTAGCTTATAAGCTAGTAGGTATTAAGTTTTAAGCTAGTATAGACTAGTACTAGTCTTATAATTAATTTTAAAATATAATCTTCTAAGCTTTTATATTTAAAAATTAATTACGAGACTAGTACTTATCTATACTAGCTTAAAATTTAATCCCTACTAGCTTATAAGCTAAATATTAGCATAAAAAATCTCTACTAGCCTAGTCCTATTAGGGCTAGCTGTATACTAAGAAACATGGTGCTAAATACGCTTAGGGCTCATGTCTAGTGCAAATTTCCATTTTGACGGGTCGCTAGATTGCCGATGTACGGTACGAGACTAGGTACGTTAGCCTACTACTAGATACGGATTATAATAGAGACTGTAAATATACGGCTAGTATATAATACCTCTAAGATCTTAAATACTTAAAGTTTATAATGTTAATTAGTCAAATTACCGTACTAAAACCGTTAACTATCTGCTACCGCCTGTAGACCGTCCGAGTAACCCACTGCTGGCCGCTAAGGTAAGGTATCTTCTTGGTGGCATAGCCCAGTCTTCTTAGCTCATCATCTGCCGAATTAGTACTTCACCGGCTGTGACACAGACCGAGCTTGCACCTTCATCGGGTGTGCATAAAGGCTCAGCATGGCAGACACTGAAATTCGGCCTTTTAAGGTCCTCCGAGCTGGCTAGCTATCTGTTGGCTACAAGCTGACTGTCGCAGATTCATATCCCGGATAATGAACTTGATCTCCTCCAGCGAAAGCTTGAGCTGACACGCCTGCCACCGAATCTCGACAATGAGCAGTGGGCAGAGGACAATGGAGTGACCGTGAAACTAATGAGAGATACCATCAATTACTGGCGCCATACTTATGACTGGAGGGACGAAGAAGCCCGATTGAACCGGATGCCTCAGTACACAACTACCATCAATGTTGAAGGCTATGAGGATATCAACGTACACTTCGTCCACTGCGTCTACTCGGTGTTTAGTTCCGTAGATGCCATACCCCTGCTGTTTATACACGGTTGGCCTGGCTCATTCGCAGAAGTGTCAAAAGCGCTTCCAGGTCTGGATCAAGCAGGCTTTCACGTCGTTGCTCCCTCACTTCCTGGATATGGATTCAGTTCGTGCCCCGCAAAATCAGGCTTCACGATGTTCCACATTGCGGAGTTGATGCATAAGCTCATGTTGAGGCTGGGATATACCAACTATGTGGTGCAAGGTGGTGACTGGGGCGCAATGATCGCCTGCACCATGGCTGCCTACTATCCAAGCCATGTCAAAGCTCTGCACGTCAATCTCCTAGACGCCGAGAGACCGGCTTTTCAGTCTGAGCCGACATACACAGATTTCGAAAAGAGGTCTCTTGCACAACACAAACATTTCGACGAGAAAGGTTTCGCCTACTGCATGGTGCAGAATTCGAAACCTCGCACTCTTGGATTCGCCATGCACGATTCGCCTGTAGGCATGTTAGCCTGGATGGCCGACAAACTTATGACCTGGTCTGACTCGTATCCCTGGTCTCCGACCGAGCTGGTGACCTGGACACTTCTTCATTACTTCCCAGGACCAACGACTGCCTTTCAGATCTACCGAGAGAACAGTGCCACTGAGATGGTCAGCGGTCCTAAGGCGAATGAGTATTTGAAGGTGCCGACCGGAGTCAGTGCATTCGCAAAGGAGGCTGAGATGGTTCCCCGGTCTTGGGCCGAACCCAAAGCTAATATCTTGTTTTGGCAAGAACATGAGACTGGCGGTCATTTCGCCGCTTACGAAAAACCTAAAGAATTAGTTGACGATTTGGCTAGATTCTTTGGATCTGTCTGGGAGGATTAGCCACATGACACAGCAGCTTGGCCAGGCGTCCCGTGGTATCATTTTCGAGCTGGTCATGGAAGAGGCTCGCTTATTTCGACTAGAGAAGACAATGATTATCATGTCTCGATATTCTAACCAGTGCTCTCCAAAATCACACTCAATACAGAGATAGGGTTTCCACCAATTTCAATACGCAGACTCCTCGATATTCTGCTGCCGCACCCACGCCAGTGAAGGGACACATTGCGCATTCCACCGGCAATACCTCTCCAATCTGTCGGCCACTCCCCGCTGACCCCAGTAAAACTCTATCATGTTCTTACAGCCTTCATTGTTTGCCTTTGGCGAATTCTTTGAGGCTCTACAAATAAATTCTTTTGGTAATTCACTTGTTGCATCTGCCTGCGGTTTTTCAATTCGATGCCTTGTTTCCTTCCATCCACTCGATCACATAGCTCTAACCGAAGATGGACCAGACCTAGCTCATAGCAAGCGATTCATATCACTGTATCTCAGCAGCACTGGCCGTTGGCCTACAGCCTCCTAAAGCACGCCCCAATGGCATTCCAACCTTCAAATCCGCGGCTACCGGAACACCTCATGGCGCTGCTTTCACGAACTGAATCTCCACCCAAACCAGCACAGGGAGCAAGACCTTGGCCTTAGCCGAAGGCGCACGCCAAGTCACACGGGACTTTAAACAGGTTCATATTCCTTCTCTTAGGACTCTCGAACATCACCGTACGGATAGATCCGGTGAAACTGACCATGAATAAAGTTGGCGTCATGGCCTTTAACATTGAGAAGTGCTCTAATCTTGTCATGAATTGACAATTTGGTGGAACTGTCCTGGCTTCTCTCAAGCTACAATAACCGAAGTACAGAGGGCCTCAAAGTATGCTCATGTCCGATTGTTCTACTTACATATATATCCTGACTTTGGGTGGCACCATTCATCCCAAGGCGTTCGTGCATGGTGTACTCTGAAGGAATGTCCTTGCGCGCCGACTTTGGCCTCCGTTGAGGTATGTAGACCGTATCATTAACTATCTTCCTTCTTATGTCTCCTATGATCAAGGCAGCTGTACATGGCAAGTGTGGAAATCAATGCATGATTTCCATATAAATGTTTCCAGGATCTATGTGCCAGAGACATTGACTCCCTAAAAAGTCTCTCAGCATGCACACTCAGCTACAGCAAGTGCTCTGATAGTGGTCATGCTGACTCCAACCCCCCAATTAGTGAGGATCTTTTCATACAATATCACCTTGACCCTGACCACAGTCACTCATTCCTTGTCAACAAAACCACAGGGACGCTGAACGCTGAATTCACAAATCCCACAACCAGCAGACTCGAAGCTGAGCCTGAATACAGCACCCCCAATAACATGCCTAGCCTTGCAAACGAAAGAGCAAACACCTTCAGCGTCGCCATCCCAGACTCCTCTTCCCCGCCCATAACCAACTACAAGCTCCTCACTCACAACAACTTCATCATATGCAACAGCGTCTCCAATAGTAACAACAACCCTATCACCGACATCACGCTCCTCAAGTGCGCCGGTTTCGAGTTCAGCTCCAACCACAACCGAAAAGCAACTTTCAATTCTACCTCTGAAGCAGCTTCCTCTCCACAACCCAATCCCCCACTCCCTCTCCCTAGGCTCCGCCAAAGGTATCTATAGCGCTAGCAACCATATCAACCCAATAACCATTTCCTACGTCTCCTCCACCCTCCCCGATGATTGCATAGCAATTCACGCCTCCCATCCCCAAATGCAAGCTACCGCCCCACCGCAACCTCCTCCCTCGCGCCAAAAGCCGAGACTGCCGGTGGCGACTACGCGAATAGCAGCTATGACCCCCTCATTAGCTATCACAGTCAATACAACCACGCACCGCTCGCTCGCAACCGTCGTACACCACTACCCCTCTAGTCCGTAACACCATCGCCCTCAACTACATCCGCGTGACAAACACATTTATTTCGTGGATGCGGCGTCCCAATTACGTGACGATGACGAGCGTGATGATGGAATGAATGGAAATTCGGATATCTCGATATGCGGGTTGCCGATTTGGTATACCACGGCGGCGGATTTGTATAGCGGTGTTAGCAGGGTGGTGTTGGGTGTTTTGTATGCCGTGATCAAGGATGTGTATCAGAGTTTATACGCTGTGGCCTGGAGGAAAAGGAACTAGTCAACAGTCTAAAAGCACTGTCCTCAAAGGTTGCTCGTACACCTGGGTTCATTTACATGGGCTACTTTCTTGGACAAAATGTCAGGATGGTCGAATAATTCTACTGACTTTGGCACAGAGAAGCAGGGCGCCAAAGCCCTAGTTTTTTATTAGGCTTGTGCTGTTGAGTCCTTTCTCCTTTTATCATCTGGTGCGGTTGCGATGTTTGGGGATGTGAGGTTTGGAGTATGGTGAGGGGGCGCGAGGTTTGGGGGGTGGTGTTGGGGATATGAGTCATTTGCAAGGGGGTATGGTCGGTGTTGATAGTGATATCTTTGCTTCTCGCTGGCGACTTGGAAGAAGATTCTTTTGTAAGGCTGATTCAGGGTGTGCGTGGCAAGAGGAGACTTGGCTTCCTTGAGGATTCGAAACGCATCGTCGGGCTACAGTCCTGGCGTTACTGGGGAGTGCCGAAACGGTGGAAAGTCTCCATCGCATATTCATAGCGTCTGTATTGTCATACTATCAGGGGTTGCAGGAGAGTAATAGACATAGGGTCACTGGTGCCCTGAATACAGATTTTCAGCGCTGAGTCAATTATCTCCATGACGAGCCTCAAATGAATCTCGCTACATGTCGGGTGCAGCAGGCTTGATATCCCGAGACATGATCTTGTCCACTTTTCTACATGAAGCAAAAGGTCCGACGCATATAAAACAGATAATCTTCCAGGCTTGATACCACTTCCAGCCCATTTTCTCTCCGCCCTCAACCATAGCAAAGCCAGCGCATAAACCATCTACTAGCTGATCATGTCCCGATAACGGCTCCCAGACGCCCGACGCCAAAAACATGCGCATGCTCACCCCTTCCTCCCTTCATCCCAACCCAACATTGAGAACAGATGCGCCTTGAAGAGGTCTCCCACTAGTAGGCTCGGAATTCGATGATGCCAGTGTAGATCAAATACAAGCGATCACGTTAATAGAAATAATATTATCGGTGTTTGAGTACACCTCAAGCACGATCGCCGCTTGGCTGGCGAACCACTGGAAAAGTATCTTTATGTCATCGTGGCGCTAGTTACTCAGAGTACATTTGGATCTTCGACTTGAGTTTGGGGTGTTTTCGAGTGTTGACGATGTGTCATGCAAATAATTCGAGCTGGTTTGGGTTGCCGGTTGTTTGTAGCTGATGTACAACATAGATATGTGGGGATGAGTCAAGAGATGAATAGCAGTTACTTTAGGGGGAGAGCCGAATTAGCATAAGTCAGGCAGTATAATCGATGGCTTTTGTTTTATTCGGTTCGTCTCGTGATATGATAAGTGTAGCCTAATAACGATGTTGTTCGTATATGCCACCTTCCATGCTGTACAGGGCTCTCTCCAAGGGAGAGAAGTATCCGGAGCCCCTGGAGTTGCATTCTTGTCAATTTTGGCGATGTGCATATGATGATTGACACTGATCTCGATGAATCACGAAGACAGAAGGTATTAATTGCAACGGTGCGTGTGAAAGGGCGTCTACAAAGATCAGCTCTAAACCGTATAAACGCAATCCGAAGATGTCGGGACTGAATCTTATGGTAACGATCCAGACCGCAGGCAAGCATGCGAGGTGGCTCAATGGTGGTCTGAATATTGAGATAGCGTGACGAGACCGATGAGCCAAAGCTAGGAAGCGTAGCAGGCTCCTGACAGGGAGACCGCCGACCTTGGGTCTTGACGTACCTCAGTGGACGTAGATGCTTGTTACTATGCTGCTCATATCTGGAGACCGGTAGCTTTCCTAGCTGCGACACTCCCATAAGCAATCCAAACTCATGGACGGTGAAGGAGGAAGATAGTCGCTTTGGGTGACTGATACCAGAGATGGCGGGGGTAGAAAAGTATCTGTAGTCAGGACGTTGCACAATGGGGCGGGTTGCATGAACAATGCTCCCTGATTTAGCTGCGTCTTTCAATATAAGTGAGAGAGTCGAGCGTGACTCAGTTTAGTTTAGTGTAATGAGGTTCTCTTATTAGGCTGCTTCAATTCACTTGCAGCTCTAGAGCTACCGTAGATCGCATCTGAAGTGCACTGTTAGTATTGATTGCACGATAACAGACTGCAAACCCTGTAAATCGTCTGGAATCGTTGCTAGGGGCTCCCTTATCCTGTTTTCCCGCACGCACTCGCAAAACGTCAAACACAAACTTTGAGACGTCAGCAAACTTGCCAACTAGCCGCATATAGCACTGCTACACCTGCATAATCTCCATTTGACCCTTCATCGTAGTCAGAATGTCTCAGATCCAGGGACAAGCAGCTGGAGCGACCGTCTTTGTTGCCTTAGGGGACCGGCAGGCCCTCGACAGATTGCCGGAGCTGAAATACATCCCACGCAAATTCTGGCAGGATTACATCAACATCCACGACCCTTTGCTGCCAGTTGCCGCCAATCTCGGCGTCAGCAAGCCATCCAATGATCGGAACAAGCCCAGGGTTGTGACATACGTTGTCGGGCGGTGCCGTTCTGCCTTCGACAGTCAGTCAATATGTGCACTTACCGAATATGGAAGCGAATCTTGCCAGTCAAGAACTCGTGCCTTTGGTGAGCAGTCGTGAGATTATCTCCAACTCCCATTTCCTTGCTGGCTAAATGTTAGACGTGCTCACCCAGTCTCTTTCTATGATGGGATTTCCCTTGCCCGTTACTCAGAGAGTTTCAGAGTCTTCAGTCTACTATAGAGCCGAAAATCCGAAGCATTTATATATATCGCGTGCCTGCACATGGCCACAGCGTTGCTATCTCTTACTTTCTAAATCACCTTCCCATTATACCCTTCGGTTCTCACATATATAGATAGGCACATCATCAACTGTGGAGACCTCGACGTGCATGTTCCCGTACTTTCAAGATTAGGTCACATCTCCAGGTATGTCGGCCGAGCAGCAATGCTTGACTCCAGTCCAGTTTGCACACTCTCTTTCTCGGTTTATCCCTTGCCTCAGGCTATCAGCATCGACCCAATCCCTCGACGCTGGTATTCAACCTGTATGCACAGCTTCTGCAGCTTCCGCATCTCCGGTATCGCCGCGAAGTCTTCTTCAGCTTCGTTGAGGAAGGTGAGGGAGTCGGCTATAGTCTAGAGGCTCGTCTGTGCGGGCACGGTTTATATAGCTGTCTGTTGCTTCCAATAGCGATGCTCGAGTGTTCCCCGACACGTCTGGTTCTGCCATTTTCACGCCTTCTTACATCATCCTCCCACATAGCATGCCCCACAAATCTTTCATCAGGGTCTCCATCATCTCATCGGTCACAATGACATCAAAGCCAAAGCCAGGCGACCAATACCGCAGCCAAAGCCTGCGCAGGAAGAGCTCGCGGAAGTGGTGTGGGGGGTGTTCTCATCAGCCATCGGTGTATGGGAATGGCTCGTCGTCCCAAGGGCTGTCAACCGACAAGGAGGCAGCGGAGGAGGAGTCGGCTGTTGTTGCGGAACGGATGGGCATTTCAATGGTCGCTGGCGGTTCAGAAGTAGTAGGAGCGCTGATCTCTGAGCAGACTTCCCGGTTGTCCTCCTGCCGTTGCTGTGGACATTGGGCTATCCTGAGCCACCGAAGGTGTGAGACAGGGGACGAAGGGTCAGAGCCTGGGGGCTCAGTGCAAAGCGAGCTTTAATGAGGCTGATACTGAGAGAGTAGGAGTTCTCTGGTCGATCGGGGAAGAAGCGCTAAATGAACCGCCAAGTCTAGGCTGCTTCCGTCCGGCTAGGGGCCTAGTAGAATAGGCCAAGTACGGGCGACAACTACTGTACTCATCTTATGATTGAGACTACGTGACTACGAAGACAGCTCAAGACTGGCAGCATGGTCCCTCTCCCCTTGTTCCTTATCTCTTTCATTGCTACCTTGCTGCTTGAATTCGGTTTACTAAAGAGCTTTCTGAGTGAACTCTAACATGTCACCATGCACCCACGTCCACATTGATCGTGTCATATTGCCCTACGAGATCATGTGCAAGCAGGGCAAATGGGAATCCTCAGACCGGCCTCGGAGAGTGATTTCAAACTCTTTGTGATATCGCTGATGTCCAGAGGATAAAATCTGTCTACGCAATAGAAGGAGAGACCGGCCGCAGCTTCGAAGTCATCCATCGGATCGCTCTGGCAGTCCACGATACGGTCAACTCCAGATCAACTCCTACCAGTCTAATCGGCAATTGAATTGTCAGGCGTAGGAGCTGTGTCGGGGTTGGACACTATTACGACTTCAACGTGCTCCGATTGAATGCATACGCAGATTTGGACTCGCCTGAAGAAGGATTGAATGGCTATTTCAAGTGCAAAAGAGCATCTACACTGAAAAGGGGGAGTCAAAAGGCCTTGTTGATGGCAGACACTGGCCACTGGCCTGTGTCTTTGGAGGGAATGATGTTCTGTGGTGTTGGCGGATCACCCATGGACGAAATCTCAAGCTTGCGGCTCCATCAGCTGGAGCTGTGTGAGGTGATATTGGAAAAGCAATGGAACTTGCGGATTGCTTGGGCTATCTACTTGAAGGGACCAGGAAGAAAGCTCGGACCCATATTGACCTTGATTGTCTGGACCCTTCTGTTGGGAAGGTCAACAGCTCTGTAGTACCAGGAGGCCTCGATGAGACTATTCTACTGCCTTATTTAGAAGTCCTGTCCAATGACCGTCTTGTGCTTCGTTCAATGCTGCGGATTAAAGGGTGAGGACTGGAATACGGCACCCTAGATGGCTTTTGGGATGCCACTCGCAGCTCCACCAGTCACGGCGCCGAGTGATCGTTGTGAGCGCTAGCTACTCGGAGCGTACTTCCAGAACGTACCTCTTTCACTGGAAGGTAAAGGTACGCCAATTTCATTGGCTTGAGATCTGAACGATAAACCAATGATGAAGGATACTATATCCATGGAGAAATATTGGAACAGGACTTGTCTTCACAGAGCACTGGGGTAGATTTCCACTGCAGTGCACTCTTTGACTGGCAACATGTTGTGGACATGGTGAGGTTGTCTACACAGTCCTATTGTATGCTGGTCTTTAATTCACAGAAAACAAATGGTGGTCACTTAGCCATATGCGTTCAATATCATTCATCAGATTATCGCGTACGTTATCACAAAACTGTCTCTTGCACCAACATGAATGGCCAGATACCATTCACACACATCTCTCAAGTCCTACTTCGTAACCTTGGATATAGTGGCTCCGGCCTGCCGAGAAAGGTCAACCGGGACAGCTCCTTCTCTATATTGCTTGACATATTCTTTGTGTTCAATGTAGCATGCTATTGACGACCGGTACTCAGCACGAGGCTCCTACAACATCGTGTACACAGTATCGTGTTACGCTTATAGAGAGTCGTCGCATAGTTTTACTGCATTCAGTCCTGTTCTGTGTGCTCCTGCACGTCTGCTTAGAGCCTGACTCCCGCTGTTCCTTATGGTGGTCTAACTTATCAAAGGATCTGTACCAGTGGTGGAGGGTGTGAAGAACGATGTACAGAACTCACTGATAAAGCTGAAATAGACGAAGAAGGATCGCAGGCAGCTGAATGATAACTGATGGAGACTTGCATCGTGTGAAGAAGGAGATGATTTCTTTGTTAGCCACTAGAACAGCTCAACGAGAAGAAACAGAGACCGAACAACATGCTGCCCTTGATCCATTCCTGGATTTCCAAGGGACTCAGTTCAGCGCATCGGTTCTCAATTGTGGGCATTTTGAACTGGAAGCTGCGGTCCTCTGGGGAATTAAATTGGTAGAAATGACTGTGGAAAGTGATACAAAAATGGCCGAGGAGACCATTGCCGCAGAGCAAATCGCGCTCAACGATGAAGAAGCCGTCTTGTTCCATCATTACATCAAGTATCCAGGGCTGCTACTATCCGGAAGTAGATTTTCCCAAATCAGGAAGGGATGATGGCTACGGTCGCATCTAAGGATCTGGTCACTTCGAAGCAGGAGAGCAATACGCATGTTGCTGCGAGTCGGTCCGTGAATACCGCTGGGGGGGTTGCAATCATTTCCGCAGAGTAGCATTGATCGAAGGCGGCTGATGCTGCTTGGGAACATATGGAGGATCAGCATCTTGAATTCGCAACAGCGCAAGGAGCAAGTGCTGCTGATGAGACAATAGAAGCTGCAGCTGCAGCCTGGGGAGAGGGTGTTCTGAAGTTCGTGAGAGGAATGTCTGAGTATGCACTAAGAGGCTACAGCATTTTCAGAGTCAGGATAGATTGTCAAAATGAGGATTTCCTGTCTGAACTAAAGACGTGCCAACTGCATCGATTTATGATCCTCTCTGACTGATCACAGTTCAGCCTTCTCCTAATCTGTTGACCAGCCCTATGCCGTCTCTGCAACCAATCATTCCTCGTTGTCATAATCTGTGTGATTTTTACACGTTCTCATAGGGTATAAAGTTTGATAGCTATCTTGCTAGATGTAGATCTATCCCGGAGTCTTGGAGTCAACATTGATGAGATTTTGTTGCAAGAATCGTGAAGTAGAAGTGTGGAGCAAATTGTAAAGACATGGTTCCTACGGCGTAGGAAAGGGTAGTCTAACTGGCCCTTGGAAATTAGGGCATCCGCCCCGGAAACAGTCCCCGGAGTTGCCTCAAATAGCGCTCCCGGTGGAAGGAACCGGCACTTAGGGCCTTGACCTAATCCGTTAGCGTTCGGCTGTCATCCTTGATTGCTTCCGATGCGGACCTCGACGACCTCGATAGCCATCCACGCCGCCGATGATCAAACACTCATGATCATTGTGGGCCATGCCACCGACAGTGACACGACATGGAAGCTCTCCTGGAGCGCCTCTCAGATCCCACTGTGTCCTTGCCGATCGCTCTCCTCATCACATACCTCGTCTATAACCGTCTGACGGCGAAGACACCAGTGCCCGAAGGTTTGCCATGGGTGGGGAGAGACTCGAGCAAGCTGTTCTCGAAGAGTAGGGCAGCGTTATTAAGCCTCAGCAACGTTCGCCGGTGGCTGAAGCAGGGATATGAGAAGGTACGATGAGACTGGGTAGCAAATCATAGTCGCTCACCCCAAGCTGACCTATCATGCAGTACTCTAAGCAAGGCAAAACCTACATCTTTCCCATTTTTTCCGGCCAACCAGAGATCATCGTTCCCCGCTCCCAAGCACAATGGCTACTCGACCAGCCCGATCACATCCTGAGTACTTCGGCTTACCACTACGACGTCCTCGAAGGCTCGTATACATTTCTCCACCCTCACATCCTTGAAGATCCATACCACGAGCATGTCGTGCACAAATACCTGCCCCGCCGATTGGGCGCAATGGTACCTGGAATGTCGGACGAGATTTCAAGCGCTTTCGACGACAGCTGGGGTACGGATACGCACAGGTGGAAAGATGTTGTCGTTTTTGACGATATGATGGCCGTCATACCGCGGGTGGTCAATCGCATGATGGTGGGGTTACCCTTGTGTCGGGATCAGGAATACCTCTCAAACGTGAAGAGCTTTGTCAACGATGTCATCACTGCTGCTATGATTGTCCTACCCTTTACTCCTAGGTGGTTGAAACCTGTTGTTGGACGGATAGTCACCATACCGAACACTTACCATTGGAAGAAAACAGCAAAGTATACACTCCCGCTCATCATCGAAAGGCTCGCCAACATCAAGAGCAAGAAAGAAGATTCCTCCTTCGCATGGGACGAGCCTAATGACTACATTAGCTGGCACATCAACATGGCTATGGCCGAAGGTCGTCAGGATGAATTGATGCCCGACATGATATCTCGCCGCTTGATGCCGATCAATTTCGCCGCTACCCACACCACTACGTTGACCATCACTAATTGTCTCTTTGACCTTATCTCCTCTGATCCCTCGAAACATTACCTCGAAGGTATACGGGAAGAGGCGGAGATGATATTGGCCGAGGAAGGGGGACAGTGGACCAAAGCTGGATTAACACGATGCCATCATGCAGACTCCGCCATTCGTGAGAGTATGCGCATCTCAAATTTCATGGCAAGAGGTGTCTTGCGGAAAGTCCTTCCGGAGCAGGGTGTGGAGAATAAAGTTGAAGATTGGCGAGCTCCCAAAGGTGCTTATATCGGGCTCGATATCCACAATGTTCAACACGACCCCGAGATCTATCCTGTACCAGAGACATACGATGCGTTCCGGTTCTCACGGCCGAAAGAGGAGTGTGAGGCAAGCCGGGTGGACTCTGACACGAAGGAGGGAGAAGATCACCTGAAGTCAACGAATACGGATCTCATCACGACATCTGATTCCTTCCTGCCTTTTGGACACGGCCGTCATGCATGCCCAGGACGTTTCTTTGTCTCGTTGGAGCTCAAGATGCTATTGGCTTACATGGTAATGAATTACGAGGTGGAGCCGCTCGCGACGAGGCCCCCAAACACATGGTTCGGCCAGTATCATATCCCGCCTCTCAAAGCCAAGATAAAGGTACGCAGGAGAGAGGGTACCGTTGCGAAATAACATCGTGGTACATTGAACCCATACGACTCACACCGGGGTGGAATCCAACTCTGCTAGACCTGCTCAGGATCGAGATTGAATCCTGACGTGTTGATTTTCAAGCTCTCTGCTTATGACTTTCAATCACGGCAGTCTCGTAGCAAGCTGTCATGGCTCTACATATTCACTCTGTCATATTGCCTAAACTTTTCACGTGTCCTAGATGTTCATGGTGAGCATATCCTCCGGGACGGCCATCAGACTTCTTTCCTGCCGTTCGGGTATCGGCGCCAGCTTCAAGCCCGAATTACGTGGAGGGTGCCGTATATGCATCGATTCTCCGACGCCGTCACGACTCGGAAGACGATTTGCTGGTGTTCTAGACCAAGGCCTCTCAATTCATGCTTCGCGTAATCCTCATGGATAATTGGGAGCGTTACGTGATATACGACCCTTTGCGGCTTACAAAAGCGTCTACCGAGGATGCTGTTGGCTGAGTTGCTTGGGATTTCTTTTTGGAAGCCTTTCTCGGATCCGGTTGGAGCTCTTGTCTCGATTGGGATTGACTCGTTATTCTCGGCTGGGTTTCCATTGGAAGACTGTAAGTTTCAAACTGCTTACAACATATCTTAGGCTTATTTCCGCTCTTGATGCTTACAATATTCTAGGCTTATTTCCGGCCTTGCACCTTGATCAGTCAACATGCGTCCCTTGACAACCAGACTTACTATGCAGTCGGACTGATTAGTCACTTCACCAACTCACATAATCGGCGAAGTAACAAGTGTTGCTTCGTTTCCTAGCACAATTGGTATTACTTAAAGAGACAGCAAGATGGCCAGCACAACAGCCCACCTAGAAAGTCTAAACAATACAAACAAACAGCCAACAGCCTATTACCAAGCCATAAATATAGCTTAGCAAAGCAAGAGCCCCGGAATGTCTACGCTCGCGGCCATGACGTCCTCTCTCCGTGCAGACGTCTTCCTGGCACCCGCAATCCCAGCCGTACCCCCGATCGCCATCCCGGACAACATCACACCTCTCTGGTCCCCCACAGCCGCAACGCTTATCTCCTCTGCGCATGAAGCTGTCCTAGTCGACCCACTCTTTACTATCGACCAAGGCAACGCTCTCGCAGATTGGATCGAGAATCTCTTTCCCGACAAACGTCTTACTTACATCTACATTACCCACGGCCACGGTGACCACTTCTTCGGCTTGTCTACCCCGCTTGAACGGTTCCCAAATGCCAGTGCGGTCGCTACGAAAGGTACGCTGGCGCATATGGAAGAGCAGATCTCTCCAGTGTCTCAAGTCTTTTGGAATACCTGGTTTCCGGGTGGCCAAATCGATTTCCCTGCTTCCCCGCCTGCTCAAGCCCTTCCATCCCACAATTTGACCATCGATCTCGAGGGGCACACTTTGCACGCTATCCCTGTCGGCCATTCTGATACCGACGACTCGTCCTTCCTTTGGGTGCCGGACCTGAAAATGGCGGTCACCGGCGATGTTGTATACAACGGCGCCTACTCCTACTTCGCGGAGTCTCTGACAACGGCACTTCGAGAGAAGTGGATCGCTGCGATCGACACAGTTAAGTTGTTCAATCCTGAGACGGTGGTCGTGGGGCACAAGTTGCCTGGGGCTGTCGATGGCGCATTTACGCTCAGTGCTACCCAGGACTATATCAGGCTGTGGGATAAATTGGCTGGAGAGGCTAAAGATGCGCATGACATGTTTGAGAAAGTGAAGGCTGCGGATCCGGATAGGACCGGGGAGTTTATGCTCTGGTGGAGTTGTTTGCAGCAATTTCCTGAGAATGGAACCATGAAGGCATGATATATTCAAGAGCGGTCGTAACGCTATTCGTACGCAAGATTGGCTCGGACTGTGCCGTGAGGTATTGAGCGGCAGAGATCATAAGAGATGTGTGATAGGACCGAGTGATCGACATTATCACGAGCGTTCCTTACATTGCTCGGACAGCCATCGTTGATCTTAATGAAGTGTTGACTAGTAACGAGTCCGCTGCTATATTAGCACGCTTATGAAGCATAATTCCCTGGAAACCGTCCGGATATTCACCATTGTAACTCTTGATTCAACCTGACCGTAACACCCTCACATCCACCGGCACCTTGCTCTTAACACGATTTAGGATCAAAGACGCAGATACTGACGCGGTCGAGGCGAAGTGGAGAGCAGTATATCTCTCAGCTTCAAAGGAAAATGAAATTCGGATTCTGAATATGATGATAAAGGCAGCTTCAGCATCGCCATCTACACTTCCTCCGCGCCATTTGCAGCTATAGAGCTCACCCGTCCACGTTCGATTGACATTGACATCGACTATAGTCTCGGCATTGCTTCGTCTTGCTATAAGAGACTTTGTGCGGGTTGGTATATTGGGTGGAGACTGAAATGTGTATGTACCTAGGTTTGATAAGAGAGAACCCAGGCGATACTTGCTGAAACCGGGAGTCATAGACTCATGATTTATTCTAGGAGAAGAAGTTCAAGGCGTGGAGAAAATTGTTCAACTTTTATTATAGACATGTATAGGAACTTGGGAGCGTTAATTATAACTATGTACTAGTACTTTGAAGAGGTTTGAATATAGGAGGTAGAAAATATTAGGAAAAGGGAGGTAAGACTTGATCACAAGTCCATTCGTCTAGTATCACCATGCTATTTAGGGTTGCTAAGAAAGCAAGAAAGTCAGGCCTACAGGCCTCGTACATACAGGTTTCTAAATGCCTAAGGCTAGTTGGCTGGCTCGTAGGTCGATCTAGCTAACTACATTAGGCTAGCACAATATAGGCTTGGCAACGCATTCCTTGAAACGACTTCAACTTTGGAGTCGTCTCCTCTACCTCTAGATTCACAATGCCTCTTGAATTTGGTGACTTGCCTGTCGAGATCGTCCAACGCATTGCGTCACATGGGCCTTGCGAGTCTGCGCTGGCTCTTGCACGGGTCAGTAGGAGTCTGCACAGAGCGTGCAATGATCGTCAAGTATTCAAGGCCATCTTGAGAAACTGCAATGGCTACGGGGGTCCGAGTTGGGATGCTGTGCCTTTGTCGAATGATTCTCCGACATCGTCGTGGGCTCGGTACGCTCTTGCAGATTCCATTGCCCGAGCATGGGCCGCTGGAAATGAAGTGGACCGAGATGAGGTGCCTCCGAGCTTCGCCGCATGGTCGCCTCAGCTCATGTGTAATTCTCGTGAGTCTTCTCTAGATATCCTTGAATCGGCGATGTTGAGGTCTAGCTAGATCCCTTGCTCCGCTCCACAAACCCCGCGACTCTCTACAGCGCATACGAAGCTGCAGCCGGGGACGGCGCATATGCTCTAGCGCTCTGTCTCACGTTGACGATGATGTCGCAACCTCGTCGCGAATCGAGATTCTCAGCGCTTCACCAAGATCAGACGGCGTGGGACAATACTCAAGAGAAGCTCAGAGAGATTTTGCATGATGGTTTTCCTACCATTAAAGACGGAGCCAGGGTCTCAATCCGCACTGATCGTACTCGGTACACAATGGATCGAAAGCAATGCGCGCGCGCCGTCTTGGCAGTGGGCATCATGTTCGAGTTTCTTCACCAAGTCGGCTACACGGAGGATTTCGATATTATTCCCACTACAGGCGATATCGATTTCCATGCCACAATGACCCTCCCATTACCTTTTCCCCCTCACGCTCGGGCAGCAATGACGTCATGGCACCTGCCCAAGATGACAAGTCCGGCATTTTTCGAAGATGGAACATGGACGGGCTTCTATCAGTGCTCGCTCGGTGGTAGACATCAAATCAAATGGGACCCTCCAATGCGTGACATTCATTTTTCTGCGAAGACCAACCCTCGTATACCTGGACGAATTTTCCTTAATGGCAGGGGAACAGACTCCGTTGGTCCGTTTCGTCTTTACGGCTGCGTCAATAGTGACAATGGGGTATTTAGCATGACCAAAGAATACAGCGAGCACCATAGGTGGCACTGGGATGGTTTCATGACTCCATTCGGACTTGTGGGGACTTGGGGGTACAGTGGATGTGGCGGATGGTTCTGGTTATGGAAGGATGCATGGCGACCCGCACATTTTTGGCCCGCCAAATTTCGACTGTACTACACTATCTAGGGCTATCTTCCAGACTACCACACCCATGTTTTAAAAGTACCACACCCGCAAGCGCCCCCCCTGAAGAGCCCCAGGCCATAGACCAGCGGCCCCAAGAGCAAACAGAATCCTGGACACGGAGACAGTACTTCAAGGAAACGTGATCAATACTCACGGGATGGAGCATCATATGTTGTAACAACAGACCCAGGGGACATGCACACGAGGTTTACATGTGGTTAGATGCGGCTGGTGCTTGTGCTCACGGTGGCTGTGCTTTATAGGTAGTGTATACTTAAACATCATGATGCGGTCTTTGAGCGATTTACTCTGACATTTCCCTCTAAAGAGAACCATTTCGGGGTACGCAACTCCCCCAGGTACTCACATATCACTCGTTGCCATGGCTGTGTTCCTACTCGCCTTGAGCAGGAAAGCCAAATCCATAGTGCATACATATACAACAAGTGTAGCTTCCAGAGTGCTCCAGAGCCCCAGAATTGCAATAACACCAGAAGGTGCGCCTAAACATACGCCACCCAGTTAATCAGTCAAAACGATTAGGACACAACAGCGAATATGATCATAATCAGCATCATCAGCAAACATCATCAGTCCAAAAAACCAACCAAGCGTAGCACCTACGCCCCTACCCCTCCCCAGAAACCGCCGTCAAAAACCCCCTCCCCAACACCCCCTCCCCCTTTACCCCAATCACAAACTCC
>JAABUK010003851.1_pt1 | contig 24960 bp, 29 predicted proteins | sample 5559141 | NCBI WGS metagenome assembly JAABUK01 (sample SAMN10711869, study PRJNA513367) | rock metagenome | isolation source: Antarctica rocks | place: Antarctica: Victoria Land, Pudding Butte nord | collected 2016-01-03 | reverse complement strand
CAGCTGCTCTGTTCTTCCCCCCCCCCATCTGCAACCCCAGGAAGTCAGAAGCTAGTTAGCGAGCGAACTGATAGATAGATCGTTTGCGGCGTAGATCCCTGGGCTTGTAGCCTCAGGGTGTTAGATATATATGCTGCAGGGCCATAGCAAGTCTGGCGACGGCTTCTTTTATCCACCCCAAAAAAAAAAGAGGGGATCTACGCGGGAACCTGGACCAAATTCAATCTCACCAATAATACAAAGTCAACTCGATGTCCTGCTACTGGCCGTGCTACTGTGGTGTGTAGCACGGTTGATAGTGAGTCTGAGAGGAAATTCGTCCCGGTTCCAGGGCACGATGGAAAAAGTTACGGTGGGCGAGGTCTATCGAATAAGAGGCTCCATTGCTTGCTGAGTGACTAAAAACAGGTGAAGATGATGTATTAACAGCTAAGACTCGCACTGCAATGCCCATATACCCCAAGCCCGCAAGGCACTGCTTGGGACAGCAAACACCAGCTCCGTTACTTCTTTTCGTTCTCTTTGCGCATCGATTTATCGGTCGCATAGAACAGAAGACCCGACTCGACCACGCTCTAGATAAAGCAGCTAGCAAATGCTACAAAGGGGATCACACTCTTCCTCCCGTCCCACGAGTCGACTTGTTTAAGCAACGCCGAATTCCTTGACATCAGTCTTCTTATTGCTCAGCGCCAGAGGAACAATACCAGAGACGTGCATTTCGGGACCAAAGACGTGCATGTTCAAGCCTAGCTCCTCTCCGACACTCTTGATGTTCTTGAGACCTTCCTGATAGTTGGGACCAGCACGTCGGACCCATATCTGGACCTTGTGCTCGTTCAAGACGGGTGCAACCTCTCGGAGGGCGCGAATGACACCTTTGAAGGTGGTGGCGACGTTGGTGAAGTTGGCGATACCACCGCCGATGAAAAGGATCTTGCCGTCGGGATGTATCGGGGCACGCAGCATTAGGTCGAGGACAGTACGAGCGTAGTTGAATGTCTGCGACTCATTTGGAGCGCCAGAGTATTCACCATAGTTGGCAAGCTCGCTCACGAAGCCAGCCGAGGCAATGGCGTCAGCATAGACCACTGAGGCACCACCGCCAGCGACAAGAGTCCAGATGCGACCTGCGGAGTTAAGGATGGTCAATTTGAGTGATGCGCCAGTCTTGGCATCCATGTCCGAAATATATTTCTCCTCTTTGCTGAGCTCACGACCGAAGGGTGCGGGAAAGTCCATCGGTGGGCCAACATCGACGGTGACTTTGCCGTCAGCCTTGACACCTGGGAGGCCAAGGGCGGCCGGGCTGCGAGCAACGGCCCATTTGGTGCCGCATTCGAAATCGGCGGTCTGATCGAGCTTGGCGGCAAGATCGAGGAAGTGAACTTCGGCGGAGGTGGCATCGGCGTTGGGGATGACGACCAATGGGTTGATCTCAAGGTAGGTGAATTGGCAGTCAACATAAACGGCGTATAATCTTGAAATGAAATCGACTAGAACATTGTGAACACCTTTTGGCACTTTCTTGAGCAGAGTTGCAGCGATCTCCTCATTCGAAGGGTAATTCTTCAGGTTGACCGGAACAAGGAGCTTCTCAGCTTTTGCGTCAACATCGCCAACATCAACACCACCTTCGTGCGTGAAGAGGATCCAGTCTCCCTACATGTTTCATCAGCACCAAGCCCACTTGAGCTCAGATTGGCTGGCTCACCTCTCTCACGGAGTTGATATTAATGTAGTACTCAGTGTCGGCAGGATGAGGCACGAATGGCTCCACCAGGAAATTCCTGAGGTAGCCTGTGATAGTCTCGACCTTCTGTTCCTTGCCGGCCCTTGGCTCGATCCAAGCTCTGGCCTCGGACCAAGTCTTGTTGAGGGCGAGCAGGCCACTCTTGCCTCGTCTCTTGATCAATTGATCTGGCTTTGCAACGAATTTTGCATCTGGAGCCAGCAGCCACGGGTAGGTAGCCTCGGCCTGGTCGAGAATAGCAGATACAGCAGCATCCTCTGGGAAGTAGAGCGCAGCAAGCTTGGAGGGAGCGTTATGAGTTGCTGCAGGAGGTAGCGGAGTTGGCTTAATGACCGGGGCACGAGTGAGGTGGTAGTTGAGGATGGCCTTGCCGTCAGCTTCGAGGATAGATTTGGCAGACATGGCGGTGGGGAGTGGGGTGTAGTACGGAGAGAATAGACAGCAAAGTGAGTTTCTCGGTGCGAGAAGCGAATATGGAGGGAAGGTGCACGACGGAGTGGTGTAGTTGTCAGGGCAGTAGGTAGCAGGAAGGAGGTATATTTTTTTGGGAGGACAGATCCGGTGGATTGGAGCTGGTATCGGGGATGGAAAGCGTTGGAGAGGTTGAAGCTCCGAACCGTCGACTGCAGTATGTGCAGATTCCTGTTGCCGCTGGGTACTTAGTCGTTTACGACTAGGAGGTGAGAGCGAGGACTGTTTGGTAGCAGGGGAGGTGTTGGTCGTGGTTGGGGCACAGATCTTGGGAGGCTAGGAAATGCTGTGCAGTTCGCCAGAAGTGCGGTGACGAGGATGCGATTCTACAGATTGCCACTGAACACCGAAACACACTCTATTGTGAGGCCGATGCTCTGTTTCTATCTGTGCTGTAGTCGCGAATACTGTTCTCTGCATCCACGCCTCCTTGGGGCTATCTTTGTCACAATCGGAGTCCGATCCGAAGGGGCAGCAGTTGTTCCTCCTTCTTGCTGCGGACCTGAGAAGGGAGCACCACCGGTCCACACCGCAGCCACATCGTGCTAGATTCAGCCAGCCGCAGGGAGCAGTTCCGTAGATTGGGAGGCTGTAGGTAGCGTTGAGAGAGGACCCTGACTATGGTTGCCGGTGGGAGAAAAGAGGCGCTGGTGGTTCCATTGCGGAACTCAACGGGCAAGGATCCTCTCGAGCTTGCCCCAGCTTCATTTTCTCGGAGACAGACATACTACGTACACCAACATGCTACCCATACAGCTCTGTTTGCCATCCTGACCTGCTCATATCCGACTCAACCCTACCGCTGAGTCGACCGAATAGGCCCACCTCTCCCTCCGCTCCTCGACTTTTACTCTCCAGGCCAGGTCCGCTCTCCTTCCTCCCACGCTCCTTCTCACACCCCTCCTCTACGACGCCTGAGATACCTTCACACAAGCATCAAGCTATATTGCCTCCTCCCCTTCATTTCCGCTCTACTGACACAATGGGCCTCCCAGCTCCTCAAGGCTCCCCTCCTCAAAGTTCTCCCAAAATGCCCGCTGCCACTCCCGTGGTCAATGGCACACCGAACGGTGTGGCCCCGAACCCAAACAACCCCAATGAGAACATCAAACGCTTCGAAGCTCCATCCAGATCTCTCAGTCCTCTCAGACACGCTCTTTTTCACAGCAAGACAAGATGTTTCGTCTAGTAAGTGCAAGATTCGTCTGAGTTCACCCAAGTGATCCTAACATGCTATAGCGGCATGCAACCCCGAGCTGTGCAGGGCATGCTCGACTTCGACTTCATCTGCAAGCGTACCACTCCTTCCGTAGCAGGCATCATCTACACCTTCGGCGGTCAGTTCGTCAGCAAGATGTACTGGGGTACCAGCGAGACTCTTTTGCCGGTCTACCAAGACGTGACCAAGGCTATTGCCAAGCACCCTGATGTTGACACCGTCGTCAACTTTGCTTCTTCGCGTTCAGTCTACAGCTCTACCATGGAGTTGATGGAGCTTCCTCAGATCAGGTCAATTGCCATTATCGCCGAAGGTGTTCCAGAGCGAGTAAGTACAGCCGCGTACTGCTTGAAGATCGACACTAACACATCCTACAGCGAGCTCGCGAGATCATGGTTGCTGCTAGGGAGAAGGGAGTTACCATTATCGGTCCCGCCACTGTAGGAGGTATCAAGCCGGGTGCATACAGAATCGGCAACACTGGTGGTATGATGGACAACATTGTTGCCTCCAAGCTCTACCGAAAAGGCTCGGTTGGCTACGTCTCCAAATCGGGCGGTATGTCCAATGAATTGAACAACATCATTTCGACGAACACCGACGGCGTCTATGAGGGCGTCGCCATTGGTGGTGACAGATACCCGGGCACTTCTTTCATCGACCATCTTCTCCGATACCAAGCAGAACCGGAATGCAAGATTCTGCTCCTGCTAGGCGAGGTCGGTGGTGTTGAGGAATACCGTGTGATCGAGGCGGTCAAGAATGGCACAATCACCAAGCCAATTGTTGCTTGGGCTATTGGAACCTGCGCAGGCATGTTCAAGACGGAGGTCCAGTTTGGTCACGCTGGTGCTTCAGCCAACTCCCAGCTCGAGACTGCGAACATGAAGAATAAGTCGATGAAGGAAGCCGGTTTCTTCGTCCCGGACACATTCGAAGATATGCCAGCTGTTCTGTCTTCAGTATACCAGAATCTCGTCCAGCAGGGTAGCATTAAACCGTCGCCAGAGCCAGTACCTCCCAAGATCCCCATCGATTACTCATGGGCCCAGGAACTTGGTCTCATTCGAAAGCCCGCTGCTTTTATTTCCACCATCTCCGATGACCGGGGTCAAGAATTGCTGTACGCCGGTATGCCAATTTCGGATGTCTTCAGAGAGGAGATTGGCATTGGAGGTGTCATGTCACTCCTTTGGTTCCGTCGTCGTCTCCCTCTCTATGCCAGCAAATTCTTGGAGATGGTCCTCATGTTGACTGCCGATCACGGTCCGGCCGTCTCTGGCGCCATGAACACCATCATTACCACCCGCGCTGGCAAGGACTTGATCTCTTCGCTGGTTGCCGGTCTATTGACCATTGGCTCACGATTCGGTGGTGCCCTCGACGGTGCTGCTGATGAATTCACGAAGGCTTTCGATAAGGGTCTCAGCCCAAGAGAATTCGTCGACACCATGAGGAAAGAAAACAAACTCAGTAAGTAGTGCAAGGACTCGGTTTTGATGTTTCAGCACTAATCGAGGCTAGTCCCCGGTATCGGTCACCGTGTCAAGTCGCGATCCAACCCTGATCTCCGTGTTGAGCTGGTCAAAGAATTCGTCATGAAGAACTTCGCCTCTCACAAACTCCTCGACTATGCCATCGCGGTCGAGACCGTCACCACCTCCAAGAAGGACAATCTCATCCTCAACGTTGACGGCTGTGTCGCTGTCTGCTTCGTCGACCTTCTCCGCAACTGCGGCGCTTTCTCTCCAGAAGAAGCTGAGGACTACCTCACCATGGGTGTACTCAACGGCCTTTTCGTTCTCGGTCGCAGCATCGGTTTAATTGCTCACTATCTCGACCAGAAGAGACTCCGCACCGGGCTTTACCGACATCCTTGGGATGACATCACCTACCTGCTCCCAACCTTGGGCAAGGGCGGACCGGGTAACGAGGGCAGAGTTGAGGTCAGCTTGTAGAACATTCCAGATTTGCCCCGATCTGGCCCAATGGAGATTCAGAGAGCGGATGGAGGTTTGCAATTCATCGCTTTGGAGTTTCAAGAGAGCACTGTTCAAGATGGTACTTCTTTTATGTTGTTAGACAGGAAGACCATCCACCTTTGCCTCTGATTGCAGTGTTTAACGCAAAAGGACGGGGCTGTCAAAAACAGAAGATAATATCCAAGGCATTCCCTAGATGAGATTTATAATTTCCTTCGCGTCACCGAGGGCTTCTCATGTTCATCACGCAACCACCAATGCGCTTTGTATACTAACACGTCGCCACCCAACAACACAGATGGCGCGGCATGCTGGGGTGGAATCGCCTCACCTCGTCTGTCCTCAGATGATAGGGTATGTACGAATCCAAACACATGATTTGCCCTAACCATTCCACTAAATCCCTCCTTTCCTCTCCCTCTCAACTGGGCGCCGGTTTAGCCTCAAACTCCAACGTCCGCCTGGTATCATCCCTCTTGGGACTCGCCTTCTTCACCATGACACTTCCGTCCGCCATCCCAAAATAACACGCCACCGGTCTCTGGCCGCCTACCGTCCCCGCCTCAATCGCCTCCGGTCCCGTCCGCCCGCTGAAAATACCTACTTCTAACACGCCTTCTATGGTTTTGATGGCGTTGGCCAGGTGCTCAACTTCCCAGAGCCCGTCTTTGCTGCGGCCGGGGGTGCTGCTGCTGCTGCTGCTATTGGCTTGGTTGGAGTCGGATGATAGGTCTGAGGAGGTGAGAAGGCGGGGGAAGGGTGCGTCGACGATGAAGAAGTCTTGGTCGGTTTTTAATGGGCCGGCTTTGGGGATGTGGCCTTCTCGTAGGTGTGGGGTGGGGGAGCCGAGTTCGCGGAGCCGGGTTAGGACTTGTCGGGCTGCTATGGGGGCTACTTCGATGGGGATGTGGGGCCAAGAGGTTAGGAGGCGGGATTGCAGTTTGCGATGGTCTGGGCATGGAGTCAGCGAGGAAATGGAGGGTGGGGAAGGGCAATTAGTAAAAATTTTAGGGGTGGGGGTGTCTGACCAGCAACGCATATAAATTTCTTCGAGCGCATAGCCACGAGCTTTTCTTGGAACAAACAAGCTCCTCCACCTTTTATGCAGTTGAGGTCCTCATCCACCTCATCTGCGCCGTCGAAGCAGATATCCAGAACTACGTTCTCGGGTATAGAATCGAATTGGATGGGGATCAGTCCGGCATCGACAATCAATTGGCGGGATTGGTGGCCCGTAGGCACGAAGCAGACGCGGGAGACGTCCTGTTTCAGGTCTTTGATAGCTTCGACGAGATATACAATGGTAGTCCCGGATCCTATTCCGACGAAGCGTGCATCTGGGGGAAAGTTCTCTTTGACGGCTTGGATTGCAGCCGCGCGCTTGGATTCTTCGATGTCGTGAGACATGGTGGAAGAGGGACGGGAGGGGATGGAGGCACGTAGGAGGCACGTAGATGGGAGAGAAGAGGATCGAGGGACCAATCGAGGACAGTGAGATTCCAACCTAGGACGTTTGGTAGCACTTCTACTGCAGTATCAGTATTTGCTGTATCGGAGGCCACTTTACCAATGCAACAGCCATTTTCATACCGATGAAATATCTGATCTGCAGTCCTTGCTACCTTCATGAAGCTGGGTCGAGAGTAGAGGGGCTCTTCCAGATCCACACAGCTTTCATATCAAGGTGGCCCAACCGGCAGTCAGCATTGACGATGGTGGTGAGTTGTGGAGGCGGGGCTCTCGGGCCGGCCGCCGGATCTTGGCTTGGAAAAGCAATGACAGCTGCCAAGGCCGATCCTTGGCTTCTCCAATATTGTGTTCAGGTACGAGACCTGTGCGGAGATCCTCGTGATGGATACTGGGTGGTGTTCATTCCGGACTCAGTCCTCGTAGTCTAGCTCCTCCTTTTCCAGCGACGTATCTTCTGTCCCTGCATCATGACTTCCATGACGGTAACCCCACCAGCGATCCAAGCTCCCACTGCCAAAGAGAAGAAGTACGATCGCCAGCTTCGACTTTGGGCCGCGAGCGGTCAGCAGGCTTTGGAAGAAAGCCACATCCTCTTGGTCATCTCAGACAATAGTGAGGGCAGCTCTGGTTCGAGTGTAGCCGGTGTGGAAACTCTCAAGAACCTTGTGCTTCCAAGTATCGGTGAATTCACCATCGCAGACTCCGCGAACGTTACAGAGGCTGATCTGGGAATCAACTTCTTCTTGACATCTCAGAGCTTGGGGCAGTCGAGAGCAGACGAATGCAAGCAATTGCTGGAAGAGCTAAATCCTGATGTCAAAGGGCATGCAGAGTCTAGAGTTTGTGATTCGGCCCTTGGACTGGAGACCTAGCTCACGGAAAATAGCCACTCACGGACCTGCTCAAGGATTCATCTTTTCTCCGACCATACAACTTGATCATCCTTTGTGCCCCAATTCCACGGGAACAGCTCCGGACAATCTGCGAATATGCTCAACAGCACTCAATATCCCTGATTCATCTTGCATCTGCTGGGTTTTACTCCTCATTCTCCGTTCAGCTTCCTACAATCTTTCCCATCGTCGACACACATCCAGATCCAGACTCAATCCAAGACCTTAGACTCCTCTCACCATGGCCAGACCTGCTAGCAGAAGTTAAAGCATTGGGTGATCTTGATAGTCTGGCGGATCAAGATCACGGTCACGTCCCCTACATTTTGATACTTCTCTATTATTTGGAGAAATGGAAGCACAATAACGACGGCAAAGCACCCGATACATTCAAGGAGAAGACACGGTTCCGAGAAACGGTAAAGGCCGGAGCAAGAACGGACAATGGAGAGGGAGGAGAGGAGAATTTTGACGAGGCAGCCACTGCCGTGCTGAAGACAGTCACACCATTCTCCATAAAAAGTGGCTGCAGAGAGATGTTTGAGAAAGAGTCGTGCAGTAATTTGACCACAGAGTCGGCATCTTTCTGGATTATAGCTGCTGCGATCAAGTCGTTCTATGACACACACGGCGTACTGCCTCTCCCTGGCTCACTGCCTGATATGAAAGCCAAGTCGACCGATTATATCAAGCTTCAAAACATTTACAAGAGCAAGGCAAGGAGAGATGTGGCAGAAGTGACTCAATCTGTGCGAGCAACCGAAAAATCCCTCGGAAAGAAGAGCTTGGTTTCAGACGGAGAGATCGAAGCCTTTTGCAAGAATGCTGCTCACGTCAAAGTATTAGAAGGCAGTCTTCTGCCTCGACTTAGGATTGAGAATGGAGATGTGCAGACCAGCAAGAGGGTGCTCAGCGAACTACAGAACGTCGATACTCTGCTCCCAGTCTTGCTTGCTGTCGAGAAGGGCGGTAGAGCACAACTGGACGATATGATCGCGAACGACGACAAGATTGATCTCGAGGCGTTGAACAGCATATTTGCAGAGGTTGATCGAGTAGCGGGGCAAGAGCTTCATAACATCTCATCGTTAACGGGTGGGGTGGTGGCTCAGGAAGCCATCAAGATTATTACACGGCAGTATGTGCCGATCGATAATACTTGCATTTTTGATGGTATCCAAGGGATCACGCTTGTGCTCAAACTGTGATCTGCTGGGATTGGAGTTGGAGCCTGTGCCCGCACGAGATTCACGGCATTTAGCGAGATGGGAACTACGATTGATAAGCATAAGCAAGTCACAGCATGGCTTTGAGCGGGACGCTGCGATGTGAGGAGGAGAAACTTTGAATATTCCCTTACGAATACACGGATGTTTTCGGCTTGCACCTGAGCCATCGCTATCGCCATGCCCATCGACACGGCAATTTCGCGCTCATTTCTACTCAAGGGATGTGGCAGCTTAGTCAAAATGGGAAGCGTGTTCCTCAAAAATTGTCTTGATGCCTACTCCAAAAGATCATGAACGTGCGGTGTAATTCCTCCTTGAAATTGATGGATATGGTGAAATGAACTCATGTCGCCATGTCATACTTCCCCAGTATTCTGATACTGACCGCAGAGCACTCATCTAAAGCCCCCAACAGCAACCTTGACAATTGCGGAAGAAGTTGACGAGGTGACGTTCAAAGACCGAGACGGATTTCCAAATCTTTGCATCCCAATCTGCAAGAAGGCTGGATTGCCACCTATTCACCTTGGCTGACGAGGTGGTGGTGGTGGTGGTGGTTTCCTCGTACTCGAAATAGACCTCGAAGAAGATTGAGCCTGTTGGTCCGAAGGGCTTTGTTGATGATAGTAGTAATCACCGTTGTCAGGTTCACCACTTGCCTTGCGCTTCTCCCTCTGCTGCTTCGAATTCGACTTCTGCAGCTCGCAGATCCGGCACCCTGTTCTTCCGCATCCTCTCAAGCAGGCACAGCCTCTGTTCCCGCATCGCTGTGTCACAGGCAGTCTGTGGCCTTTGTAGTCGACTCCGCTACATTTTTCCTCGCGAGGTGGGGGCGGGTCCATGGTTGCTAAGGTATCTATGTTTTAGGAAACAGAGGGAATGAAGGACTCCGTAGATTGACGCTGATTTCGGAGGGCGAGTATGATTCCTGAGAGCAGTTGTATGGGAAGGATGTTTGATTGCTGATGACATTCCCATCGTCGCTTAACGTATGATATAAGTGTTTGCCGACTAGGTTTTCCATGCTGTACTTGTGCTTGTACTCGACGCGTAAAGCTCGTAGATGGCTCTTGAAACACGTCTATTGCCTCATCTACGTTCCGGAGACTGTCATGAAGCGCACACAGGGTGGTCGACCATACCTGACTTGGTATACCACAGACGGGCCATTGTTTGATGCTATAATCACAGCCATGGATTACCTAGCTTGGTAATGCAGTAACGCATGATTCCGTTGAATCGAACGTTCCCCCACTGCAGTGGGGAGTAGCCGTAAGTCTTGGCAAGATGCTTGCCCGGAAATAGATCAAAAGGGGGGCAAATAGGCGTGAACAATGAATGGGGCGCAGCTAGATAGGTGGAACTCCACGGCCACCGGAACCGTCACTTTTGTGCCCCGTTCGACTGGGGCCTGAATCGACGGCTTGCGCCTCAAACAAAAGGAAAAGCTTTGTGTAGAGTCGAAAGTAATCAAACAGGATTTCCAAATCTACCGTGCCACAGCCGAGACAAGAAGTGCACAAATGAGGCTTATACGAGTGGTTGATTTGATCCACACCATGAATAAGTGTTGCTGATGTGGAGACCCTTTCTGTGGCCAACGTGGAGCCCATCAGAGAATTCTTGAGATTTGGCATAGCTAACGTAAGTTTGGCTTGAAAAAGTGGCTGATGATTTTGAAGCCGATATGAGATTGATGACTTCTTGACTCTCTCGGAGTCTGTAGCCCCCATTACAGAGTCATAAGACAAGTCAGGGATGAAGGCGCATAGAAGGCTCTACTTTTGCGTAATGTACGCCTTCAATAAACTTTGTAGCGATGCGTAGAGGACAAATCTCGGCTGGACGACGGTCAAGAAAGGACATGATCGCCAAGCAAATATATACGCGACAATATCTACCGCTTTCGACTTCGGATTAAATTAAAAGGAGATAGATATCCTTCTCCACTGACCAAACCGCCCTCCGGCCACCTGGAAGTGGCACCGACTGAGGCCCCGGAAAGGTGTTCCGTAGGCTAGGCCTGCTGCGGCAGACCCAAGCTGTATCTCCATCGGCATCCAGTGACAGCAATTTTGAAGCTTAGATTGCCGCCGAGTCAGAATCTGGTGTTGTGCTTTGAAGGGCACAAAGATGGAAGCTACTCCAACGATACTGGCCTGACGACTGCAAGAGTGATCGTCCTTGAATTTGAGACATATTTGTCAACCGGATTCTGAAAGGTTTGTACGTCGTCTTCTGTTTGGTCTTCGTTGTCGACGCAGATGTGTCCTGGCAGATCGACCACAGTCTGACTCACGCGTATAGCAGAAATCTGTTGACAATGATGCTTCTAGACGGAGTATACGCTCAAGAATTGATTCGAATGCTCCCCTTTCTACACACGAAGTTGTACATCTGACGTCCGAATCCCTTCACCACGAAGAATGGTCTTGACATCGTTTCCACAAGCTGGCCCATGTACAGACATACCCCAGCGATGAATCTCGTTGATCCAATTTGCAAACTCACGGACCCCATGCGCCTCTGTACGCACGTACCCAAACAGCCTTGTCATCGTGCATCCATTCCACGTGCCGTCGGCGTAGAGAACAGGACTCATCATCCAAAACTCATAGCTGGGCCCTATGAACTTCAAGGCGTAATGCTTCAGAGTCTTTGCGTCATCTAGTTCCCAGTTCCGACTCAACGTCTCGACACATGTCTTCCGCAATCGACAACGATTGAAGAGAGCCACAGACCCAGCAGCAGCAGCAACTTGCCCATCTCTCTTGAATTCAATGGTGAGATAAGGGCATGTGATGCGATCCTTGATCACGTAGGCGCAGTTCTGCACCTGAGCCCTGTATACAGCATTGAATCCGCGGAGCGACAGCCAGTAGCTGCAGTCCGGTCGCATATCAAATCCCCAGTCAAGGTCAACTCTCTGAGACTCATCAAGGGCGGGAGGAACATCCCAATATGAATCCTTGTCCGGTGTAACAAGATTGGTCTCTTCAGAGCCAGACTCAAGGTCTCCCCACTGTCTACGTTTTTCCCCGACTATCAAGGCAGAGAGTGACCGTTGAGAAGCCTTGTTGTGGATTCGAAGATCAGCCGCGCCGTAATCCACGTCACCCGAAAGGTCCACAATAATGACAAGAAAGAAGAAGGATAAGAGGATACAAAAGATTCAGCTTTATATAATTATATTATCCAAATTATAGTTTAATATGCCGCAACCTCATTCACCTCCTCAGTTAGCCACCAAGATCCCAGCACGACGCCCCGACTCTTAGCGCATCACTCCATTTCGGTTTTCTGCAGAAAATACTTTGGATGGCGCTAATAGGGGGCCACCCTCGGGACAGGAGACCGGCATAATGTGTTCTTTACCAGCTTTCTTGTCGCACCGCTGCAGAGCTATCGGCCGCGACCCGCATATCACGGCCTTGACGTGACAAATTAAATGCCACTCTGCGTATGGCACTTGACGCATATATTCTTCTAGCCCATCTCCAGGCAGGTATGGCTGCCCTAAGACAGGCCGTGGAGCTTCCCAGATGTTTCCCTCTCGTGCGTTTCTCGTCCGAAGGGGACTTCGAGCTGACATTCGCTGTCGTGGAGAAATAATTCCCTTTCCCTTTCGCTGTCAATGTATTCCCTTCAGCTCTGGTTAGCCCTGGCTTTGGGCTCGGCATTGGGGACCTGGGATCAAACATCAGAAACAGTGCCGTCGCCGTTCCCATTACAAGGAAATGCTGACACCCCGGGGCTCTTTCCAATGCCCCCATGTGGGAGCTTCACCTTGGAAGAAGCCACCATCGACCAGATGCAGCAAGCCATGAGGAAAGGCACCTTGACTTCTCAGCAACTGGTGTTGTGCTACCTGCAGAGAACGTACCAGACAGAAGAGTACATCAGGTAAACATGTTCTGTCAGCTTTCCAGTCCGCCCAACTACCTCTGTGGATTTCACGTTTTTCAGATTCAATTCGATCGGAATCGTAATTAATTCTCCACCATAGCTCGCTACTACAAATCAATCCAGATGTATTATCAATCGCCACAAACATGGATGCTGAACGCAAGTCTGGGAAAGTGCGCGGCCCACTGCATGGTATCCCCTTCACAGTCAAGGATAACATTGCCACCAAAGACAATATGGAGACAACAGCTGGCAGCTATGCTCTCATCGGCAGTATCGTTCCGCGAGACGCCCATGTCGTCGCCCGTCTCCGAGAGGCCGCAGCGGTCCTCTTGGGCAAGGCGGCCCTTAGCGAATGAGCCGACATGCGCTCCAGCAACTACTCGGAAGGCTATTCGCCCCGAGGAGGACAGGTTAGAAGCGCCTACAATTTGACTGTTAATCCCGGCGGTAGCAGCTCGGGTAGCGCGGCCGCTGTGGGAGCGAATGCCATTGCATTTTCGCTCGGTACAGAGACTGATGGAGTGGTGAGTAGCTCTCGGCCTGTGGGCTGCATACGTTGCGCGGAAGGGAAACCCTAAGTCATTCTTGGCAGTCATTAACCCAGCCGAGCGAAACGCTATCATTGGTATGAAGCCTACCGTTGGACTGACCTCGAGAGCAGGGTATGTATTCTGTTAGGCACATCAAACCCTTCCCAAGGGCTGGTTGTTGATCTCAGTGTCGTTCCAGAGTGCGAGCACCAAGACAGCGTCGGAACTTTTGGTCGAACAGTCCGTGATGCAGTATACGCTCTTGTTAGCCATCTATGGTGTTGATGCACGGGAGAATTATACCTTGGCCCAGATAGATAAAACGCTAAAAGGCGACTACGCTCAATTTCTCACCAACAAGGACAGTCTAAAGGGAGCCACATTCGGCTTATCATGGAAAAGCTTCTGGGTCTACGCGGATGAAGAGCAGAAGGCTCTCCTCGGGGAACTCCTCTCACTAATCGAGTCAGCCGGCGCGACCATCATCAACGAGACCGAAATCACCAATTACCAAACGATCGTCAGCCCAAATGGTTGGAACTGGGACCACGGCACCACCCGCGGCTACGCCAACGAGTCCGAATACACCGTCGTAAAAGTCGACTTCTACAATAACATCAAGACCTACCTCTCCGAGTTGCAAAACACCGCCATCCGCTCCCTCGAGGACATCGTCTCCTACAACTACGCCAACGACGGCAGCGAAGGCGGAAACCCCTTCCCCCCTCGGCATCCCAGCCCTCTACTCCGGCCAGGACGGTCTCCTCGCTTCCCTGGAAACCAAAGGCGTCAAAGACGAGACTTATCTCCAAGCTCTGGATTTCACCCAACGCTCAACCCGAGATGGCATCGACTCGGCCCTCAATTCCAACGGGAAACAGCTATCCGGCCTCCTCGTGCCCCCAGATGTGGGACAAACTTACCAAATCGCTGTGCAGGCCGGATACCCCATGATCACTCTGCCCGCCGGTGTGCATTCGAATACGGGTATGCCATTCGGGCTGGCGATCATGCAGACCGCCTTTGCGGAGGCGGAGTTGGTTAGGTGGGGGAGTGCGATTGAGAATCTGCAGTTTAGCACGGAGGCAGTGAGTAGAAGGACGTTGCCCCGTTGGTACGGGTATTTGGAGAGGAATGTCCCGGTGAGGAATGTCTGAGCGCTTGGAAAGTTCGATGTAGATTAGGAAGGGGCTTGAGTTGGCGAAAGGGGTTACTTACTAAAAATGGTCCTTCATGTGAAAGAAGATGGAAAGGCAGGAGGAGAAGGACAACGTCGACAGAAAGAAGATATAAGCAGAAAAGGGGGAAAGAGAGAAAGAGAGAACGGGAGAAAGGGGGGAAAGGGAGAGACAGAGAGACGTTCGTGAGCATCTGCTCCCGATTGTCCTTTTGAGAGGAATTTTGCAGAGGCAGTGCGGTCTTGTTATAAGCATGTGTGCAGATGAGCGCAGGAAATGAGAACAGGCAGGAGATCTATTCCTGGAACGATTGGATTGTTCCAAGAATACGCGCCCGCTTATCACATATGCGAAAGAAATTGAATAGACGTAACTGCAACTGCGACTATCAGAGAAGTTCACCCCGTTTCCGTGCTCAAGAACCGAGGAGTGATACGAAAAAGCATCTACGCCCCTTCCGTGGAACTAGGTTACCACGGATTTATCCTCCCACGAGGAGGAGAAGCGCCCTTCGTAAGGTCCAGACATGATGCGGTGAAGTGGTTGGTTGGGATGGAGGTGGTTAGGGACTCTTGAGTAGTTAGTGTAGACTGGGTTGGAAGGTCGGATGGGAAGTAAGTCAGAATATGCGATCAAGTCTGATGGAGATACAGTTTGACGGCACGCTCGAGAACGTAATCGGTAGTGCAAGTTGAACCTCTTCGGATAGGTTTTGGAGACTCTGGTGAGGCACGGAGCTTGTACAGTGTCGGTTGCATAAGTATTGGTGATACCTAGCTGGGTAAAGCGTAGACTTGGCCATCGTTTGGTATCATCATGTTGACGATCCACGATCATGACCCGATATGGTAAATCGGAAAGGGGCGGGCCCTGAACGGGACACTTGGCGTTTGACCTCCTCACTCAGCGCCCCTAAGAAGGGAGTAGCATAATTCGGGGCTAAAAGGACGAGCAGTCAATGAATGGAGTCATCATACTCGTACTGCTTCTTGAGTGAGAGGAAGGTGGTGTTGCTGTGAACGGTTTGTCGGTTATTGCCTGCTGTAGGCGATGCTTGACATCAAGTCCTTGGGTATTGTGGAAGATGGCGACATTCGTTGCCGTTGGCGGTAGCTTGTACCGAGATGGATGGGATAGCGTTTTCGTCGTCGACTAGATCACTGATCTGATTGCATTCTAAGTAGTCGGAGTGAGAGTACTGTCGTGGCATTGTTGACTTCGGCCATCTTTGCTGCGTCCGAACCTCTCCCATAGACTGAGACTAAAACATGTCGGAGGGTTGGAATATTCTAGCTGGAAGTCACGATCTAACAGAGGCCAAGAGAAGGTTGTCCAGCATAGCCAAGACCAATATAAATCGTGATTCGTTTTGCCTCAGGTCTGATCCTTTAATTTCGAGAAAGGGAGAGTGATAGCTCTCAAAAATGGTGACAGGGAGCTGTAGAGTCTATAAGTTGCCAACTCCGAATTCCAGCCACCCAATCCAGTCATTTCCAATCAATACTCTAACAGATCAACTGATGCTACAACATTCTTTCTTCACTTTCCCCACAACTTTGGCACATCCACTTCGGGAAGCGCCTGCTTCCGAGCTCGATGAAGCTTCTGGCGCCGACGGTATGGCAGGTCGTGCCGATCTCTGTGGAAGGCCCGCGTGCGACTCTGAACGTCCGGCGCCCGGTCCCATAGAGGGTCTTATCATTCTCGTTGCAGCTTGACCTGAAACTGAACCTTGACCTTGACCTGGAAGTGAACCTCGATCTTGACCTGGAACTGAACCTTGATCTTGACCTGGAACTGAACCTCGACCTTGACCTGGAACTGAACCTCGACCTTGACCTGGAACTGAACCTCGATCTTGACCTGGAACTGAACCTCGACCTTGACCTGGAACTGAACCTCGACCTTGACCAGAGGGCCCAAGTGTAGGTGTGCTCGTCTCGAAAGAGCCTGTACTTCGACCTTGACCTGGAACTGAACCTCGACCTTGACCAGAGGGCCCAAGTGTAGGTGTGCTCGTCTCGAAAGAGCCTGTACTTCGACCTTGACCTGGAACTGAACCTCGACCTTGACCAGAGGGACCAAGTGTAGGTGGGCTCGTCTCGAAAGAGCCTGTACTTCGACCTGCTCCAGACCCTGAAGTTTCAGCCACCGTTGCCATAGATTGCCGTGCCAACGCTGGTATGGGTCTTGCTCCTGATCCTGTCGGAGGCCTTTCCCGCGACCCTGAAGGTGCTGTCTCCGACGTTGACGAAGGTGCTGCTCCCAACGCTTTTGAAGGCCCTGGCCCCAAGTTCGAAAGTCCTGGGCCTACAGTTGAAGGCCCTGGCCCTGATCTCGTCCAAGATGGCGACAACAACGATCTGACAGAAGAGGGTGCCTTGGACCCTCGTGGAGATGCTCTCATAGAACTCGATGCAGACAATCCTCCCGATCTTGGTCCAGGTACATCCCGATGGTCCAAGCTCAACCTTGACAAGTCAACACTTAGCCTTCGCCTTGAAGTCTCTAAACTCTTCCTCTTGCTCCCTGCTTCGGGCTCGTGGGCTGCTTTGTAACCAACTCCGCCCCTCGCTCTTGTAAAATCAAATTCAGCGGATTCTTGTTCACTTCTATAGCTTGACAATGACGTTCGTCGACTTGCTGCCGCTCTTCTTGCCAACGGTCCTTGACCGGATGAAGCAAGTCCAGCCTCGTGTTCCTCCAAGTTTTTTCGGCTTAACGCTCGTCGAAGTGTCGGCCCCCTTCTCTCCGGTGAAGGACTTACCTCCTGTGAACTTGCTGAGCCCGTCGAACGTGCTGAGGCTTGTGAGCGTGCTGATCCCTGTGAACGTGGTGACCCCTCCACCTTCTCCCAGACTCTTTCTCCAGACTCCGTCGGTCTATTGTACCACATCCCTTTTTCTCCTGGCGCCCTTACAGGTCCTGCGAAGCTTGGCTCTGGCGGTCCAAGAGGTGGGGCCTCTGAAGGTGCTGGTCGCCTTGAGCGTCGTGACGCCCCTGCACCTGATGCTGGTGCAGGTTCCATTTCTTGCCTCTCTGCCTCTCTCAGCCTTATCTTCCACATAAGGCTGTCTTCGTCCTCCCCTCGTTCAAGTCTGGGATCTCCTAGCCCAGGACTTCTAGCTCGTCGTGTTGGACGTTGTGGTAACCGCTCCCCTTCGCGGTAGCATCTTGGGAAATCTGGTTTCGGGGCTCCTGACTTGTAGCGGCATTCTGGGTTGAGACATCCTATCTCACATGCACAAGCAGGGTCCAGGCAGCGCTGAATGATGGGGAGTCTGTGTCCGTCCGCGGGGGGTCCATCACCAGGGTATCCCGAGCAGTGCGGAGGGTCGTAGAGGGCTCCCAACATTATCGGGTTTCCGTGGTTGTCCCACGCCATGATGACCGATGTATTTCCTCAGAGATGAGGCAGACGATAAGGCAGCCAAACGGTAATGACCCAATCTGTCAAGGTTGGAACAAAATTGACATATATGAGATCAAGGCTGGATTAATGGGGAGAGGGCCGATGATGGTTGCCAGCGATGCTTTATACCACGTCTAACACACAGCCATTTCACTACGAGTCCCATGATGCAAGCATCCCTGGAAGCATGTCAAGTCGTAGAACGTCCAATGCCGCACCTGCGTTTGGAGAGAACTCCATCATGGCAGGGCACCGTGACGAAAGTCGCCATCCAACGTCGGATCCGAGAGGGAACGGATCCGAACAAGAAGGCATGTCCATCAGGGTATCATGGTCAAACACAAGACAAAGCCTAGGAGAGCTGGCTAGATTTCAGCGACCGACGCGGTAAGAAATATGACGATGGTCTGACGGAGAATGTAAGAAAGCAAACCTAGACACCGATATCGCTGACTAGGAGCTTTCAATTGAGTACTAGCTGTATCTTTCTCCCCACAACTTGCAGCTATGAGACAACCCAAAAGCGCATTTGATTCCCCTGTCAATGCACCCCACTTCCCAGATATGCTAAGCCAAAGCTCCCATCTGGCCGCTTAGGCCCAGCTTCCATAGACATCGTCTTCCTCACGAGGAAGACTCCGAAAGCTAGCAGATTTCCATATTCAGCTGCCATAACCTCGATGGCTACGATCAGTGGAACGATTGCTGTGATGCACTGCCACCGGCGTGCTCTTAGCTGAGGTAGGATTGTTATTTGCTGAGGAATTGCAGTGGCAGCAGCTCGAACCATTCGCACGGCTCTCTGCCAGCTTCAAAGCCGCCAGCGCCTCCTTCAAAGCCTTCGCCGTCCTCTTCACGCACTCGGGCTGACAGCAGCCGGGGTTATGGCATTCATCGGGACGGTGGGAGATCGGAGGTTTTGCGCCAAGTGAGCCTGGTTGTGGCATGTTTGCTAACGCGGGTGTGTGTGGAGGTTTGATAGTAGAAGAGACTTGCTGCCAAAGATGGACACCTCAGAGTGAATTCGAACAATAAGAATGGAACCAAAAGTCGAAGATGCGATACTGACCACTATCTTCGTCGCGCCGGACGTTGGATATAAATATTGCTTGCAAAGGCCATCGCTCTCATGCCTTGCCGATGGATCCTCCTGAGCATGGCACCTTCAGCGCCGGACAAACGTTTGAAGTCCCCAACCCAAGAAGCGGAAAGGAGCTTCGGTATCAAGTTGAAAGAGGAGCGTCGCGTCTCGTCTCTGTGCTGATGACTAAACACGGTGCCAAGCCAAGAAAGGGCCCCAGGATCCTGCTAGTCTAGTCAAGGGCATGTAATTATATACGATCCAGACCCCATCACATCGCACGTCGCACGATCGTGGAGCGGAGGCCGATCCAACCAGTTTGGAAAGGAGAACGACGTGTCGCAGATTCTGGGCCGTGCTTCTCGCTCTGGGCATTGCATTCCTCGGTTTCGAAGAAATCCATCACGCGGCCGCAGCTCTCCTCACGTTCCTGACACACAACTTCCAGCAGGTGTGTGTCCAGATCCGTGTAGCAAGGGACGCTGATGATTGATCAAAACTCAGATGCTATAGTGCTGGGCGCCGCAAGGTCTGTTGCAAGACCCCTACCTAGTCAGCGTGTCAACCGTCAGCCATGTGGAGCGGGCGGCAGCTTGAAGCACAGCCAACAGCGCGGAATTCGCTCCGACGCCAGCCTTGGGTATGCATCAAGCAGTTGATCAATTCACCCGAATCGGTCTAACAGAAGGTGGGGAACGGTCTGCGGGCCCTTCGTGAGAATGGGCCCTCTTGAGCAGGATTGGTCCAATATAGTGTCTATTCTGGCTTCCAGAGCTTGGTGAACACCGTGACTCTGATGCCTACCAATCAAGAAATGAGCCCCAATGATGGGACACTGTCGGAGCAGCCCTCAAAGCTGAGCTCCCCTACTTTGTGGACAAGAATCCAAGCGATGTCGACTTCTCAACCGTCCACCCTTTTCGTGCTCCATCCTCAACGCCACACCTGCTCCATAGACTGAACACCTTCAAGAAATTCATCCTCGCCCTCGAAGCCAGGAAACCCTACAACGACATCCTTCTTGTGAAACACGACCCACACCTCTCCATTCTCCATGACTTCTTGGCATAGCATCGCGTCCTTCATGTAGTCTTTACTGCTCCCTCCCAGTCTTGCCGCGATGATTCTTTCGAGCAGATTGATGCCTTCCCTTCGCTCCCTCTTGTTCGACCATACAATCACAGCTTTGAATTTGTCATCTTCCTCCCAGGCGTCGTCGGAATTGGTCGGTGCTCTGAGGTGTGAGTGCTGTGTGGATCGGATTAAGTGGACGTTATCCGCAATCCATTTGCTTTGCCTCCAATGGACTTTGACAAACTTGATCAGGCCAGTGTCCTCCAGAGATGTGTCTCTACCGCTTGAGCCGGACGATGCTTCTTCGTTCTCCGAAGCCGTCAATGTAGTACCTCTGAGTCTCGACTCGTCTGAGCATTTTGCTGAATTGGGAGACGCTATCGACTTGGCTCTCTGGGGCGGAAGAGCGCGGTCATGCATGACACTTTGCAGCCGATTCAGGATCATCTTTCTGTCTCCCCCATCCACTGTACTGCCTGGCCAATAGCCTTGGAATGTCTTCTCATCTCCGAGCTTTGGCAAGCTCACAACAACATTGCCCTTCTGGAAGCTCAGAGCACGCATTGCTTGGACCGTCTCCTCGTTCACTTCACAGTCATCGCCGTCAATGAAACCATGCGCTGCGAGCTCATTCACCATCTCCAGCCCTTGACGCTTATTGTCTCTTTCGGGCGACGGATGCAGCGAGTAAATGACGTAGGCGACATAGTTCTTGGGAGCGTGCCAATGAGCAGCAAGTGATTTCGAGGCCGGCCCTACAACCTTCATAAAACAGATCGGTCCGGATGCGTACGAGAACGCATACCCGACTTGCTAGAGAAAGGTTGTCTGTCGTCAGACTTTTCCTGGGGTGATATAGTGCACAGCGAAAGTGGAGATGTTCACTTACCGGTAAGCCAGGGTATGGCATATTCTTCCATTTCAACAGAACGTTCGACGGTGGCGTGGGGCTCTGGGAATAATCATATTCCTCTTCCTCCTCGGAGACTTTACCCTCAATCTCCAAAGATTCTTCTAGAGGCGACGTGGAAGGTGGAGTTACAGCTCTGGGAGAAACCTGACTTTGCGGTGTCGCCTCCCATCTGCCAGCTCGTCTGCGCTTGACAAGTCTGCGACCAATGCTCGTAGCACCATTTCGATATCCTCGCGAGTTGGAGCGCCCCTCTTCGTACTCACTCTCTGACTTCGACTCTGACATGGCCTCTGTGTCGCTGAATGCATCTGATCGACGTTTTGCTGGTCGTGCCTCAGTTTTATCTGAGTGGCGTTTCAGGACGGACATGTTGCTACTTCTCGTTCATCCGAGTATCGCGGTACTAGTTGTTATGCTTGGGGTGGTGTAAGGGAACAGCGTTGAAGAAAAAATTAGAACGAATTTTCATGTTCACAGGAAGCGAAAGACAAAAGTTAGGCAGCAGATTTATCAAAACCAGGAGCGATCAAAGAAAACAGAGACTGACTCACGAAGTGCGGTGTTTGGCCACTGCGTCAAACAGCAAAGAAGGCGACCTCAAGCAGAAAGAGCTGGTGTTTAACAAAGGCACACTATGGGGGTGTGCGTAGTGGCAATGATTTTGCTGTGAGAGCAGATACAAAGAAATATCGAGCCAGTATGTAAGTCGTTATCTTTGCTGCTAATTGCAAGGGGCTCATCTGCACTGTTGGCCCTCGACTTCTTTTTCGAAGGCGGTAACAGTCGAACACGCTCAACTCCAGGGTGCCACGACGCAGGATGACATGGTGCGGCCCGGCCACATTCCTGTTCTTTAAAGTCGATATGGTAGCGGTGGCGAAGGCTTCAAAGTAATTGTGCTCGATATCTCCGAATCGCGCAAGATTTGATGCTCTCTGGTACCCTCTTCGCAGGCGACCAGCGCTCGCGGCGTAGCCATGTGAAATGAGGTTTTCAACTCCTGACGCCACGCTAATCCTCGAACACTCTCTGAGATCTAGCTGCCATGTTATTTCACTCCTTTTCCTTTCGCCTCTGTAGGCCCCAATTCTCGAATGAAGATATTGACGCTACCCTCTGCAATCTCATCTTTCCCGTCTTCAAACCCCGGACTGGTACCCACCGCGAGATAGCGTCCATCGGCACTGAAAGCCAATGCCGCAACACTACTTCCATATTTCGGATACTGCCGTATCCTCCTCTTGGCCACTCCATCCCACAGCGCAACCACTCCATCTCCTCCACCGGAAGCAAAGGTACCATGCATGGGATGGAACGCCAAAGCATTGACAGGGTAGACAACGTCGACGCCATCAACAGTCTGCCGATGGCACTTGAATGCGTATTTCCGCGATTGGGACTCGCTCGAGGCATCGAACCATTCCACCGCGACACGGCCTTCGATGCTGGATGAAGCATAGCCAGAATCAGTGGGCATGGTCGCAACAGCCCGAGTCATGAATTTTAAGGAGCCCTCACGTCGTTGGTAGAGGTCTACCTCCATCCTACTAGGCGAGGACTGCATGGCAGCTTCAGCAGCTGCTTTGGCAAGGGTGGAGAGTTCGTAGATATTAAATGCACGGGATGCCATGCCAACGACAAGTTTCGTGGGTGTTATTGAGACGGCGAAGACTTTGGATGGGAGGGGGATTATGGCTGGAGGGGAAGAGGGAGACGTGGATTGGTGGACGTGGAGAGTTGCGTCCCATGAAGCTGAGATGACGAGATTGTGCTCTTTGCTATAGACAACAGACTTGACGCCCGCATCGTGTGTGCTGAGGACTGTCTGCTCTGAGGTTTTGGTGTTGATATGGCGCACGTCCCACTCGAGGCCCGCAGAATAGAAGTCCTCATCGTTTGCGCCGAAACAGACATCTAGCACGGGGGCTCTGTGTTCGAAAGTTTGGAGGAGGGAGCATGTCTTTTGGTCCGACGAGCTTTGGTCGGTTGCTATCGTGTACAGGTATACATATCTGTCCCAAGATGAGACGAGTAGCTTGGATGAAGTTGGATCTGGGGAGAATTTGACCGCGGATATGGCATCAGAAGGGGGCGTGGCAATGGGAGACTGGTCTGCAGATTGTCAGTAATACATTCCATGGAGAGCAGACGTCGACGCTTACTCGAAGCCATGTTTCTCAGACCACATGGACCAAGATAAGGTGTGTGTTGGCTGCGCCAGGTCAGCCGCGAAGTATTTCAAGGTTTCCCAAACAAGCCTTCCACCAACTTCCCAGTCACGTGGATGGCTTGAACGACCTCATTTTTTGTGTAGTCCAAAAACAGTCACATCAGCTTTTGAGAAGTTCATCTGCTCGGCAAAATAAGAGAGAGAGGATAACGTATGAATTCAGGCAAATCGGAAGAAGTCATTGTGGAGAAACAAAAAATCGCTATGTCGGATTCAACGATTTAATCTCTTCGCTTACCCGGGGCTTGATCTTAAATCTCTGGAGCTACGTCGACAGATTCGTCTGGGAAGCAGACTGCAAGAAGCTGCTGTGTGTCGTCTTGCGGTAAGGTGGGAGTCAAGAGGTTGTATCTGTAGGGGGGTCTAAAATGTCTTCGGGCAAACCATCCAGGTATTCGAGTACACGCTGGCACGACGTCTCCTCCCAACAATATCTCTCCTTCGAGGATGTCGTCTTATTGGGGCTCGCCTCAGATGGCGGTCTCTTTCATTCAGAAGTCGTCCCAGATGTCCGGGCAGCGTATCTATCCTGGAAAGATCTCTCGTTCTCAGCCCTGGCTATCCAAGTCATCCGCCCATTTATGTCCAGCTCCGAAATCTCAGACACCGACCTCAAATCCATAGTCGACCGTCCGACGTAACAAATCCCTGCCACCAGGTCAACCCCGGCATCATCTCACTGTCATTGGTGCTACGAGTGGTGACACAGGCAGCGCCGCAATCTACGGCCTCCGTGGCAAAGAGGATGTCAGCATTTTCATCATGTTCCCCGATGGTAAAGGCTCCCCCGTCCAGGAAGAGCACGAATGACCACCGTTCTCGACGCCAATTGCCATAACCTCTCCATCAAAGGTACGTTCGACGACTGCCAGGATATGGTGAAAGCGCTCTTCGCCGACCCCGAAATAAACCGCATCTACCACCTCGCAGCCGTTAACGCAATCAACTGGGCCAAATTCTCGCCCAAATAATCTACTACCTCTACGCCCACTTCCGTCTCCTAAAAAGCAACCCCAGCCTCCCCCAAAACACCATCAACAAACCCGTCCAATTTGTCGTCCCAACCGGCAACTTCGGGACATCCTCGCTGGCTTCTACGCCTCCCGCATGGGCCCCCCCCCATCAGCAAACTCATCATCGCCACCAACGAAAACGACATCCTCCACCGCTTCTGGCAGACGGGGACCTATTCGAAACAGGCCGCTACCATCCAGGCGTGCTATAGAGGCGAAGCCATTGAGAGGAAGGGATACGTCTCAGAACCCCACTCGGCGGTTGGTGTTGCCGCCTCACTAAGGCAAGTTGAGCAACGTCAACAACGGAAAGAGGCCAACGGCACCCAAGATGGGAACTCGGGGAAGAGGAGGATCCCCACCATCGCCCTCCCTCTCAACAGCGCACCCAGCTAAATCCGCCAAGGCCGTTGCCGTCGCGTTGGAAGATGAGGAATCTGTCGACTTTGATAACCCTTCTACCGGAGCAGTTTGTGGGGTTGGACACGAGGGAGAGGAGGGCTCGAAAGGTCGATCCGCGGACTGGACTGGCGGGGATTAGGGAGGTCATTGTGGAGGAGGTGAGGAGGGAGAAGGAGGGAGCTCAGGATGTTGGTGTAGGGA
>JAABUK010003850.1_pt1 | contig 24964 bp, 21 predicted proteins | sample 5559141 | NCBI WGS metagenome assembly JAABUK01 (sample SAMN10711869, study PRJNA513367) | rock metagenome | isolation source: Antarctica rocks | place: Antarctica: Victoria Land, Pudding Butte nord | collected 2016-01-03 | reverse complement strand
TTCATCGTATATTTCTTTCAGATGCTCAAATAGCTCGTAGATCGAGATGTAAGAATGCGAAGCATCATGACGACGTCAAGCGAAGATATGTTCAGCAGCATCATCTTCTAGTCTAGATATCACATAGGCAATACAGATATTCTCATTATCGAAGTGATCAACATTTGCCTGAAGCTTGTCGTTCATCTTGACTCTTCAGCTATCTCATGTTGATTCACCTTCGCCGATGAATACAGGTGAGTTCGAAAACTTGAAAGACTTGTGATGATCATTATTGAATAGAGTGAACGACTCACGTCGAGTATGATTCTCGATAGATTGACGAGATAGAGGTTTCGTAGAAACTCGAGGTTCAGTAGACTGGCGAGATCGAGGCTGATTCGCTGAACGCTGTTCCTTTTTTAGACTCAAGACTTTCTCTCGTAGTTCAACGATAGTCTCTTCTTGAGTGTCTATTGTCATTTGATTGATCTCTAGCTCATCAAGTCTCTTGATGTGATCGGCTTGAACATCGATTCATTGCTCGTTGAGTTTCAAAGTCATGTCTCGTTGACCTCTTAGCTCAATCAGCATCTTGATGATCTCGTCTGACTGATCGATAGTTCATTGACGAAGTTGTTGACTCATGTTGATGTTTCATGAGATAGCGACATTCTGAGATCTCGCTGAAGCATCGAAAGAGATAAGGGAAACTCGTCTATTAGCAGTGCTTCTAAGCAGACGAGCTGTTCGTGGCTCGACTGGTTCAGAGTCGCGTGTCATTGTGAGAAATTGAAGGTAAAGGTAGGTAGGTTGTGAGAAGGTTGAATGGTTGATTTGGTAAATTTGAGTAAATTTGAAGGTGTGTTTTGGTGAAAGTAATTCGAAGAATTCCTTGCGAATTTTCTGAATGAACGAAGTAGATTATTTCGTATCGTCTACACGTCGATAGCAGAGTAGTTGGTTAGCATTTATCTACTGTTAGAGATCAGCATAGAGTGAGTCATATGAATGTCATTTAACTAATAGATAAATGCTAAGGAAGAAAAGTATCTACAGGAAAGAACTCGATTCTTATATGTGTGTTTCTCAGCCCTGTGCTAGGCTCGATTGGGTTGACGTCTTACACATATGATGCAGAGTTTCAATGATATCACCTCTAGGTCAGGTTTTCGCTAGGCCCGATTAGAATGAAACCAGGCGAAGGCTAGGCGAAGAATAGACGAAGAATAGGCGAAGGCTAGAATCGTAACACATGCAACGTATACAACATATTTTCAATAGATTATGAGACATCGACTTCACAAACTATCGAGTCATCATCTCAATCATGAAGAGTCTCAAGACAACAGTGAGAATGATGATGAAAATGAAGTTGCTGAAGCAGTTTAGAATGACAAGAACATTCATTCTTTAACGTGCAATCATCATGAACAAATTTGATACATAGTCTCAGTTTTATCATCTCGACTGCGTGTAGCAGTTGTATAAACAGCGAGCGATTTTCTACCTCAGAGAGTTTTGTTCACTCGACACACATAGCATAAAGTTTCTCATGAGTTGATCTAATTGATGTTACAAAAGTGTATGAATTTATTATTATTATTATTATTATCAAAGCAATTATGAACACTCAAGCTGTACTTAATGTATATGTCAATTGTCTTGATGATCTTTTATTATATGAGTTAAAAAATAACATGCAACTTGATTTAAATACAAGTCATAAGAAAACACTTTTGAGTTCAGAAAGCATTTTCATCTCTCAATCTTCAAGACTAACATCGTTTGTCTTTGATGTAATATTATCAAATAAAGCTGTAAATATCATAACTTGTAACTAAATCTTCAATTATTGATGCTGTGTAAAAGAGATTGATCAAATTGAACACAGAGAATGAATCATCAATTGATGATGCTCAAATCAGTAAGAAGCAAATTCTTAGCAAAAGATCTCACTTTACATTGTTATTGAATAAAGCTGTATATATCACAACTTGTTATTAAATCTTCAATCATTGATGCTATGTAAAAGAAATTGATTGAATTGAACACAGAAAATGAATTGTTGACTGATGATGTTCAAGTCAGCAAGAAGCAAACTCTTAGCAAGAAATTTCACTTTACGTCACAAACTAAAGATCAATCACATATCATATTACAAAGCAATAAATATAAGTTCATGATAGCACAACAGAATGATATCAAGTCAACAATGATTAAAATCAGATGAAAATGAAAGTTTAATGACTTATGAAATGCTTTAAACATGAAGAAGAATGAACGTTTGTGATATAAAGCAGACAAGATAGACAAAATTCTAAGTGACGAGAAGAAATATAAAAGCTTTATGTGCAAGATAAGAAAGAAAAGCATCATGAACATAACTTGCAAAAAGAAAGAAATTAAAGAAGAATAAAACTCAAGCACAGTAGTCACTATAATCAAATGATTTGAACAAAGCAAATATTTTGCTTCATACTGCAAAAGCACTTCTGTTGCATATGTTTACATGAGAAAACATGATACTGATAGTGATGCAAATGCATTGATTAAACACTTCAAACATTTTGCTTAAGAATGCGCAAGCGCTTATGTTGCAAATGCTGTCATGAAAGAACATAGTATTAGAAGTGATGCAAATGCACAATAAGAAAAGAGTGATAATATTAAAAAAAATGATCAAGATGTTTATGATGACATTGATTATTAAAAGACAAAAGATACACTGAACACTTTAAGCAGTCTGTGTGACATTAAAGTTATGTTTGCAATGTATGATAATTACACAGTTGACAGCTTGATTATTAATGATGATTCTAATGAAGAAAGATCATGCAGAGATAACAGTGAATTACATGCTTCAATAATATTATTTAACATTGCAACTTTAATTGTTACAAATGTCAAGATTGTATTTGTTGAATCAAATGATAAATAAATATACTGCACTCTTAAAAGTTTTAAAAATGTTGATGCTTTTATGAATATATATCAGCTAAAAGTGACGTAAATCTGAAACATAAAATTAAATGAATATTTAAAATATTGATCATCAAAAGCACTAAAATCTGTCTTTGTCATTCTTTACAAATTGCAGCAATGTTGATTGATGAATTTTAACATTATTCATGATCATCATTGAACATAATTTTATCTCTTCAGAATTGCATATAAAAAGCATCTGTGATTGCATGAAGTTCAGAAAAATCTCTTTTGTTATGAAGTCATGATGCATCTTTCATGCAATGTATTCATCAATGAAAAATGCTGATAAAATGCTTCATTTCTTTGATCATTTTAAACTTTAAGTGACATGCAAAGATAAATTAATTGAGACTCAGTCATACTTTTGATCAGCTAACAAGCAAGCATTAACATGACTAGAAAGTAAAAAAGAAAGTTGAGTCTATCTGTTTGCTCACAAGTAGCGCTTTCATCAAGAAAGACTAGCTGATCAGAAGTTCAGCTCATAAGTTGTCGTTCTCATTCGTTGCAAAGCTTCTCATCGCGCTCAGCAGTGATTCTTTGAGCAATCTTTCTGCTGTATTTAGCTTGTTTGAGCACTCTGCTGATCATGCTTTGACTGATGACAATGTCAAACTCGTCGTACAGAAATCAGATTATGTCATTCTGATAAATGATGAGTCGTTGATTGAGAAAGTCAAGAAGCTTCTGAGCATGATACTCATTCAAAATCTTCGATCTATCAATCGTATCAAGCGCAGACATCACATCGCTGAAATGAAGATGTTTTTTACGCATACAATTGATCTGCTGCCTGATAACATGAGTGACTTTGTGTATGAACGTTGTGCTATCACCACGAGCTAGATGAAATTGAATCTCGTCTCTAAGGTTCTGAATAAGAGCTTGAGGCATGATAGGTAGAATTCAGGATTGTCCCCGTGTGAGGCTGAGATTTGTATAGCTTCAAAAATGAAGCTTTGGGGTGTTTTGGGAATGTGAGGATGATATCTAGGTATTTGCTCTATTTGCACCAAATTTGAGGCTGATTTGTGTGTTTTCCCCGCCAAATTCGCTAAAACCCGAAAACTGAACCAGACTTTTGCATACAACGATATAATCCTGGGATGAAAGGCACACTGTGATTGGTGGTTCAAACACTTCTCGGCGGCACGAGTAATCGCTCGCCTACGCAGTACATACTCGAATTTAGCCGCTTATAGTTCCATCGCTTTGTGCACTCACTGGGTCAACGACCAATGGGGTGCATTATGTGCGTGGGCAGACAGCTGCTGCCTGAATCCTATTCTCTTATCAGACACCAAGTTTTGTCGCTACATAGACTGACGGTTGGCATTGAGACTTCTTGGCCGCCATAACATGAATACAACGCGTTATAACTTTCAACTTCGTTGCACTGTTTCTCTTCATCAGCGCCGCTCATTTGATTGAACCACCCACCTGTAGTCTACAAATCAACCGCTTCTTCAAAAATCCTCGCCGCTATGACCAACGACCAATCGACAACGTACTCCCGTGATGAGATCGTCTCCGAACTCACGTCATTCTACGAATTTCTCGTCAGACTGCATCTCCCACCGTCCGCCCTCAAAATCCCACCGCCAGGCGGATGGCCCAACCTCACCCCCGAATATCTCGCGTTCCTGAAGAAGAACGACACCGTCGTCGATCTCATCCAGCACCTTCCCTATGTAAAACAAGATGACGAATTCAATCCGTACCAGATCTACGAAACGACCTGCGCCGTCGACTACAGCGGGCGCTACTTTCAGAGCGCCGCAACTTTTGCGCACCCGAGCCCCGTTATTGCCGATCCCATCGAAGAAGAGACGACGATTCCGTCGCATGTGATGACTCTTGCGAGGACACCCGGAGGGAGGGATGGGTATTTCTTCTTTATTGACACGGAACGAGGCACGATTACGATGTGTGATTTCCAGGATGGTCGGCCATCGGCTACGAAGTTATCGCAGGTGGGTAAACCAACTCGCCTCTCGCTTGAGCTTCAACGAAATGTGTCGTGAGAAGTGATGTCGAAGGCTAATGCTGGGTTGTTTCGTAGGTAATAGATGACGATTCCAAAGAGGACTGGCGGACTTTCGGAACATACACCGTCAAAGAATTCTTCGAGATGCTGAAGGAGGAGTACAGATCACTTAAAGTGATATGTGCTTTCGAATTATATCGTTGACGCGGGATGAGCACTCTAACGTCCCCGTGCAGATGCCTACCGAAGCAACGGATGTGAGAATGGTTTCCAGGTGCTTTAGATTCGATATGGATCGGTTGAAGGATATTTTCCGTGCATATGGTTGGCCTTCGGAGAACTACAGGAAAGAAGAGTGTATGGAGAAGGTAAAGGAGGCGTGGGACGAGATCTTGGATGAATTTTAAAGGCGGTGAGAAGTCGCCTTTCGTTTATGGAGGTTTGAGGTAGTAGAGCGCACTAAACGACCGCCCTTGAGCTCTTGACATGCTCTTCGCTCGACTATTTTCCAAACAGTCTCGAAGATGTTTTCGCCAAGTATTGGAGTATGAACGAGTCACATTCGATTCGTAATTAAAGGGTGTTCCAATCCAGTGTACGAAAAATGTGGATATCCAAGCATCATCGTTATCAACGCTCACGCTATGCACTGCTGAAAGAGCAGAGACGCCGTCGCTATACAAGTGAGACAGAACTAAACCCTATAGCCAGAGTCCCGACGTCAGTCCCAACACATCATTCCCTTCTAACCCCCTTCCAATGCCTAAAGCTGCCTCGATAGTAGGAGACAGGCTAGGATGCTGCTACCGTTGCCACTGAAAGCTCGGGGGAGGCCAATTTCCGGTTCTCGACCCTGATGTCTAGCGTCGTAGCTGCTCTAGGATTGATAGTAGGAACAGTGTCAACATTTGTAGGGGGTGTCATGGCCGGGCCCTTTCCACTGATAACGAGGGCTCCGTCTTCGCCTTCCAAGGCTCTGCGCTCTTTAGAGCATGTACGGTCAGCACATTGAATAATCTCAACGTCTCGCTCTATCTCCTCGTCCGTAAGCCTGTGTGTGATATTAACATCACGGATCGCGAGGCCATCGTCGATGATCTCGAGAGCCCGCTTGGAAGGCGGATCCCCCCGGGTTTTTTTGTTCCGGCCATTGTCGTCGTCAGGATGAGGCCGCTTCTTTCCCTTCGGCCCATCCGCCGCCTCTATCATCTCTTTCGGTGGAGACTTTGCGTACAATGATCTTTGGTCCCGAACCTTGGATGGAGCGGTGTCGTACCACTTGTCGTCTGTTAAGAGCGCATAGCCAGGGTCATTGGGGAACATGTCTTCCGGCCAGCACGGGTTTTCCCTGAGGCCCCAGTCGTTGTCCTGAGACGGCATCGTCGGCCACAACTTGTCGAACTGCATTTCAAAGACCGCTCGCGTGAACCTGGCCTCATACTCGGTGGTTGTGGTTGTTTTGTCGTTCGGGCCCTTGTTCTTGATTTCCTTGCCAGGCTTTTTTAGCGAGACCAAATCTTCATTTACTTGGCCTCGCTTATCCCAGCCATCAGGAAAGCCACGCTCCTGGATACTTCTATCCGCGAAGGCGCAAAGTTGCTGTTCAAACGCAGACGACCCGGTGCCTTAACGCCGGTTCTAACGAGCGAGCACTCCGCAATTGCACAGTACCACAGAGGTCAATGGGACCTTCGGTGGGAAAACTACAAGACCCGTATTGCAGACGCCGGCGCGACGCCAGCTCAACAGTCTCATCTGTTCAACAAGACAGTGAAAATGCGCGACGGCCTCCAGAAGGCCGAAAGCACTCTCGCGACCCACATCAGAACTGAACGCATAGGTCTAAATGCTTACCTGCACTCGAGGAACGTTCGGGGCGCGGACAACCCCCGATGCGCCTGTGGGTGACGACGTCAGACAGTCAAGCATATTCTAATGCACTGCTCGGACTGGACACACCTCCGATCGAAGATGCTTCGCGAAGCCGGCGTGACGGATTACCGGATTATCGTTTCGACCGCGAAGGATCTCAGGGCAGCAGCGAGAATGATGATGGAAACGAAGCTTTTGGAACAGTTTCGAGTTGCAAGGGCACTCATTTTCTAACGTGCGGTCATCGCGAACAAATCTGATATATAGTTTCAGCGTTATTGTCTCGGCAGCGTGCAGCAGCCGCATAGTCAGCGAGCGGTTTTATACCCCAGAGGGTTTTGTCCACTCGATACATAGCATAGTCATCCCTCATGTGTCGGCTTAACCGATGTCACAAGGGCGTATGTATTTATTATTATATTATTGGCCTCGCTTAGGTTCCTTCTTATCATCCTTGTGGAACTGGCCATTGCCAGCTCCACCGTCGTGGTTAGTGCAGAACTGTCTCCATTCAGTATTTGTCGCGCCTCTATTTATAGAACCGGGAAGCCATCTAATTATCTGACCGAGATTCTTTTCCTTTGCGTCTGGCGGCATGAAGTATCCTGGGGGAAATTCGTCCGCCTGGCAACGAGGCTTTTGGTCATCTCCTTGACCTCGGAATTTGTAGGTGGGTTCGGTGTAAGCCATCCAACCTGAATGAGCGTGCTGTTGGGTCCACTTGCTAGTTGCGGCGGCGTTCTCCCGCGCGTTGCTATCAACGCATGCAAAGGTGCTCTTCACCCAGTCGTGATTGTGGATCGCCGAATAATAATGGTAGCAGGCCTGAGGGTATTTTGAGCCGCTGCACGTCTCCGTGATCGTTTTGAGATCCTCCATCGATTTCGTGATCTTTGTGACATGCTCGTTGTCGTTGCAATCGTTATCTGTGGGGAGGCGTATCTGTCAGTGTCAGAAGCTCGAGAGCCTGTTATGAGAACATGATGGAGAGGCTTACTATCTATGCCGCCGGGTGCACGCTTCTGCCGGGTGCACGCCTTATCAGTCGTAGACTGTGGCTTGTCTGTCGCCTTTAGCGGATCACTGGTCTTTGGCGGATCACTGGTCTTTGGTGGATCAGTCTTTTTCGGTGGATCCTTCTTTGGTGGATTCGGATCGCCCTTGTCGCCGGGCTTTCCGCCGCCCTTTGGCACGCCCTTGGGAACATTGAAGCCTTTCGGCAGTACTTGGGGACTGACGCTGTTCATGATGTCGAAAACCTTTTTGAGAAGTTCCGCATGGGTTCAAAAAATTTGAAAATGCGCCGAGGCCTGCATCGGCTGCATCGTAAGACCACGTGGCTAGTTTTGCGGCCTCAATACCTGCAACTGCTAGAAGTCAATATCTGCATGGTTTTCGGGATCGTGTTCTGCTTCAGCCTGATCTGACTTACTCGTTCCGCCATCTATTGCCTCACCAACTCCAGGAATCGCCAATGCGCCAACCTCAACAACCAGTTTGACCGCTGCCATGAGCATGTTACATCCGACCTAGTGGGCCAATGTCAGCGACTGGTACAAGTGGGCATGATTGACTTGAAGATACCTCTGCGATTGTTGGCAATGCTTCTACAAAAGTCTCAGCCAATTGATTGAGGAAAGAATTGTTGCACGAGCAGTTGGCCGGTGCAACCTTAATAGAGCCTAACAGAACGAGTCAGTCGAAGTCTTCGGCTGTGTTGGAGAGAGCTTTAGAGCTGAGGGAGTTGTCGTTGGTGCTGCAATGCTTAAACTCAAATAGTCAGGGATGTTACACACCGCTATATTGCTCCCATTTAAGGTCTCTGAAAGCGATACAAGCTACTGCAGCCGTTCAGCCGGCTGCAACGGCATTAGCCACCTCGTCGCCGCAGACGTCCTTGCACTGCGCGATAGAGGTCGTTACGTCTGGTGGGTCGAAAACAACGCATTTCATTGAATTTCTTGCTCTGGCATCTGCTTCAAGATTCGGATTGTCAGCTGGAGCCGGTAGCTGTGGCAACGCTGCAGAAGACTGTAAAAAGCCTCCTATGGTAAGGAGTGAGATAGTGAGACGCTTCATTTTTAGTAGCTAGTAATTCTGACCAGCAGGTAGGTGAATATGAGATGCTAATGTTCAGATACAGGTAATATTCAAATACAAGTAGACATGATTCTGTTGCTGATAAAGTGTGTGATTGTCCTTCTGCCAAAGACGTAGGAGAGAAGGGCTTTTAAGTTACCTGGATTATCTTCGACAAGGCACTACTGTTGGCGTTAAGATTATGGATGGGTGCCTTGAGGCTTGTTGGCATCAAGAGAAAGGATGCATTCCATAACACTTGTTGCTTCAACTGAGACACAGCCGTCTGTCTCAAAGAAAAACCAACCCTGGACAAGGGTTTTGAGTGTAAAGAGAGTTTGATCCTCCAAGACTTTGAATAGTACCATCGAAGCAATGAGCAGGTAAAGGCCCGAAGACTCTGCCAACATACAGCCGCGCCGCAACGTTGTGTGACGCTGGGACTCTGAGCCCTGATGATGGATCCATCTTTCTAGAAAGTGGATGAGATAGAGAGTCAGAATTAAGTTGCAAGACTTAGCACAAGGTGAAATTTAGCTTGGGTAGAACGGGTCCAAGGGAAGAGGCATGTTCAGCCTTACTTAGAACAGACTTGGTGCGAATAGGATCATCCAATGCTTCTGCAGGAAGTCTGAGGAGTCCTGCGACAGATCTCCCATCTTGATGCATCTCATCCCTGCTAAAGTAAAAGGAGCAATAGGAACAGTAGAGCAGGAATGGTATAGAAGCAGTGAAATTACACCGCTCACTAGCCTGCTTCGGCTAGCGCGAATATGTTTCGCACTTCGCACAAAACATAGATAGCTTTCTACATACCTGGTAGAAACTATACCTTTGTGCACTTATATTTACACTTCTTTAATCGCAAGGGTGATACGAGGGATCGTACCTTATAGGACGTGAGCTGCAGCCAACCCTACCCATTCTCTCCGAGTTGCCGCCGACCGTGGGGAAGTTGGTCCTAGCTCAGCTGAGGCAGTGACACTGACATACCCTCTCATCCATCTTGGCCGTATGTTCGAATGTTTCATGTGGGACAGCAGAAATTGCGTTAAAAAGGAAAGTTGGTCAGTTGTTCTAGCTGCTATTGTCCTATCATTTATGCAGTAGAAGCGCTGCCAGGCTCGTCTACCTCGGGCTGTGTAGTTTCAATGCTCGTGACAGTTAGCTTGAACAGACATAGATGAAACTGTTGAATATCGGATTTCCTCGCTTGCAGCAAATAAAGTCACGTTACTACTTCGTAGCATTATACAACCTCACTACCTTAGCGATGAAGTACAAAATTCCGACCTGCCTTGCTTTCCAGCTCATGATCGTACGAAATAGAGAGAAAAGGTCAAGGATGAATGTGGTGTCGAAAGTGGTAACAACCTTGTGGTCAGAAGGTGCCAGAACTGGTGGGGCACGGCTTCCCATAAAAACCGATCACGACAGCCATATTCGAGGCACACCGTAACGGAGCGAGAGCGCGAGGGCGCGCGTACGCTTTTCGCTCGCTGAGGTAGGGCTCGGAAAAATACGTATGTTCAGTTGCCTCAGTACCTCAGACGTGCAGGACCTAAGCCCCTTCGGGTTAGCGCTTACTCCGTAGGCTCTGGGGCCCTGGGCAGCACCGCTTCCGTAGTATGCAAAGCGCTAACCCGAAGGGGCTTAGCGGCCGCGCGCTTGAGATACCTAACGGAGGCAAACTAAGGTATTTCTGCGGTATTAACCAACTTTCACTCGATGAAAATACATGTATTATACACTCCTCGATCCAGTTAGTCAACTGTCATGTATAACAGTAAGGTACATACGATATGTATTCCTTAATATCTAAAAAAGTGACATCTTGGCGTATGATTCGGTAAATAGCCCGCAACCTAAGGTAAATCCAGGACCTCCGGCTACACCTGCATCAACGACGCCAGGACGTTGCCAGACTTTCCATCATCCTGTCCATTTGGCTCCGGCCTTCACTAACTGTGCTACTGCATCCATATGCCCACCCTCCACGGCTGCTTGTAACGCTGTTCGGCCAGAGGAAGTGTCACAAGCGTTGGCATGCGCCTCCACTCTTACGGGTCTCTCCAGTACTTCCAGATGCTTCCCAGTTGCAGCTTGTTGAAGAGATGTTTTGTCATGGCTACCCTCCTCGCCGTCTACGGTATCGGTACGTTCGCCTACACCGGACGCGGTAAGTACCGACTTGCCACACAAGCTTATGATGTTGACTCCTGCTCCAGCTTTCAAGAGTGCTTTTACAATTTCGATGTGGCCATTCTCTGCCGCGGCAAGAAGCGCCGTCCGTCCCTTGAAGAATTTCGACCCAACGTCTACGTTAGAGTTCACCCCGAGTAGCTTCTTCGCTGTCTGAAGGTTATCGTCAAGTGAAGGCAGCTACAGCATCGTGAGTATTCATCCCGCAGACCATTTCAAGGCCCAAAACGGATACTACCTACCGTAGGTAAGCATTCACTGTCCACCAGCTCAAAACAAATTCGATCCCGAGGATCGGTGGATGCATTCACATTAGCCTGGCCTGCCAATAACTTGTTCACAATCCTCAAGTGCCCCTCTCCAGCTGCAGCTTCAAGTGCGGTACGGCCCTGCATCCTTGCCGGTGGTGCATTGACATCGACACGCGCAGCTAGCAAACTCTTGACCATTTTCAGATGGCCCATTTCCGCAGCTGCTTGCATTGTTGTCCGGCCGTAGTTTGGAGCCGCTGGCGTATCTAGCCTTGCACCGGCGTGTAGCAGTGTCTTCATCACTTCAAGGTGTCCTCCCCCTGCGGCAGCTTGCATTTCTGTACGACCGTTATCTGCGGAGATTGCTCCGTTCACTTTAACGCCGGCGTTGAGGAGTAATATCACTATCTCCAAGTGTCCAAATTCTGCTGCAGCGCTCAAAGCTGTCCGACCACGATGAATAGCTGGTGGTGCATTGATGTCGGGATTCCTCATAAGTAAAATCTGTACAACATCAACATGGCCTCCTTCTGCCGCTGCTTGTAGTGCCGTGCGGCCCCCAAGCGGAGCCGGAGCGGCATCCACGAATGCGTTAGCAGCAAGCAGCATTTCCACTGCCTCAGAATGACCATTTCTGGCAGCTGCTTGTAATGCAGTACAACCTTCTTCGGAAGCTGGAGCATTAATGTTGGCTTTAACGGACAAGAGGATCTTTAAAATGTCCATTTGTCCATGTTCAGCTGCGGCTTGAATGGCCGAACGACCATTACCGCGGCCGGGACCGGCATTGACATTGGCACCAATCGCTAGAAGCTTTCCTACTATTTCAACATGGCCGCATTGCGCAGCTGCCTGTAATGCTGTTCGATTACAAGTGCTGGCTGGTGCTGCATTGATATCGACTTTGGTCATCACAAGTTTTTCAATAACTTCTATGTGTCCGCCTCGACAAGCTTCTTGCAGGGCCTTGACCAAGTCTACTGGCAGGTAGATTCCACTATCAATGGCGATACTGAAAAGACGTATTAATCCTTCAGCCGCAGATCTTACTAAAAGGTATCCTCCGCATTCTGGTGAAAGCTCGGTTCTATGGGCCTCCAATATTAATCTTAATAGAGCGCAGTGCCTATGCTTTAGGATCCACTCCGCAACACGTTCCGTACAGCTCGTCCACTCGGCACGTGTCCATGGCAATGGGGCTTGGGTCTCTTCTGCAGATACCAGATGAGCCCATAAAAACCATACATCGGTGTCTGCCTTAGTAAAATTAAGAGTATGATCAAGCCAAAAGTCTTTGGCATAGTCGAGGAATGGAAAATGTGACTGCAATTTGGTGGATGATATGATGTCTTTGAATCCTACTTCAATCCGCAACTGGCGCAGTACTTCATAATCTGCCAGCGCGCCAAGTTTACACCTTCTGCCAACGCTCGGCCAGGAGTCTGCAACTTTTCTGCTCAAGCCAGCTGACAGCGACGCCTTTATTATATCGCTCGGCTCCAGACGGGGAACACTTCTTTGAAATTTTGCTACTTGCGTCTTGAAATCATTGAAGTTCAAATAGGTCACGCAGACCTTACCCAGGTGGTTATCAAGTTGTAGTGGGTTGAAACGGAAATTTTCCAGTGAAGGCAGGTTAGAGACCGACAAGAAAAATTGCTTGATGGTGAAGTGTGCGAAGCGAACAAGAAGGTACTCCTCGTCAATCACAACGAGATCTCCACACGAGGGAAGAAGACCAAATATATCGTTTATAACCCTATCTGGTCTACGAGAAGTCTGGCCAGGCTCGACGGCTAGAACTTCCTGCAATTCTTCCAGACGCAGAGGTCGCTTTGTGGCAGCCACACATCTAAATATCTTTTCTGCCAGCTGGACTTTTCCTGCTTTCATGATTCTATGAATAGCACGTTCATATGTCTCCAGTAGGCTTTTGGGAAGGTCCTTGATAGCTTTGCGGATGTCTTCGTCGCAAATCTGGGCGCAAATGTCTTGCAATTGAAATACCACCCATAAAAACCTTCTTCTGTCAGCATCTTTCTGATCTTTCCGAGAATAGGATCACGAACATTCCCTGAGCCCCGTCAGCCAAAGCTTCTTGGATCTCGATTATGAGTGCTGGGTTGCCAATGACGAGCTCGCCGTTACTGGTCTTCTCCGTGATAAGGTCTTTGACATAGCTAGTGATGTCGCACTGGAGACCTGAAGAGTCCATTGACACATGATGCTGATATCTGAACGTGCATTTGACCTGTTGATCCAAGTCTGGGCGACTGGCGATGAATACCTTAACAATTGTGCGAGATGTGTCCATTGCGCTTCGCAGCATCGTTAGGATTGATTCGCGGTCCTTTTTCGAACATTCATCGATAGCATCGATAACGATGAAATGCCGTGGGAACATTGTAAGCACTTCTTTGAATAGTGGCAGAAGATCATCCGCATCTGGTGTGCCGTCATCTAATAACTCGGTCAGTTTCGCCTCGACTGATACAGAGATACCATCAATTTTCAGCAGTTGCTTGATCAAACAGCCAACAACGGCCCTGGCGGTGAGCGAGTCGGCATTATCGAATTGACAGAAGAAGAAGCTCCTAGCCGTGCCAGCAGGTAATTGACGGCAAAAGAGTCCATCAATGACACTGGCCCTGTTTCAACGGCGTCAGTAGTTTTCTAAGGTACTATTGACATTGAAGAACTACGTGAGTACGGTTTTTCCTGAGCCGACTTCGCGTAGGTTTTATAGTCAGTATAGAAGACCCAGTGCTGATTTCACGCTTTGACTTACGGATCCCGGAACACCAAAACAAGGAAGATTCGGCCTGGTTCAACCAGTTCTGGAATTCTGACGTCTCACTAAGCCACGTGGTCGTCGAACCGTGTCGGGCTTTGCGAGCTTGTTTAAAAGGCGCCATATAATTATATGTGGAAAGACTATTCAGTAACTGCTCTCTCCTCATTCCTGACGAGAAGGTGTTATTTGATTGTAGTGGCAGGATGAAGGTTCTTGCATCACTTACTGGATTTGCGTTCAAGGTACTGTTGCCTCCAGATCTGTTCTTCTCGGCGATGCATATCCCCGCGTATTCGATACCGAGAGGCAGAGCTTCGTTCGATGAGTTGCAGCTGTCGTTCATGGTCCGCGGCTTTCTCGGAACTCAAGGCTATTTCTTGCCTCACCTCTTCACTTTGTATCCTCAGCTTCTTTTGAAACGTGCCGAATTCCACTTCAAAGGGCCTCCATAGCGCTGCGCTCATCTTTCGAAAATCTAAGGTCTGAATGTAAGAGACAATTCCAGGCACATTGATATTGAGCTTACTCTCTTTTTGGTTGTCCTGGATCACTTTTTGACAAAATCTGATGAAGGTAGCATAGTACTTGCAAAGCGCTGCTTGCAACCTTGTTGACTCCGAATAAATAGATTGGTATTCCGAATATTTCAAGCAGTCACTTCGCAAATTCATGAACCAAGCCGTAAGCTTGTCAAAATAACTGGAATAACCGCTTGCAGCCTTCAAAGGATCAATATTTCGAGTTTTCATCCAATGATTCTCATCAGCTTACAAGTATCGTCAATTTGAGGCTGCCCCATACCAGCCCGGCAATCGGATGCGATGAAGCAAAAGTATCCAATACCGATGAAAAATGTTGGACCGATTCTAGAACACCACAAAGGCGACTGGCGACACACCGGCTTTTTCGCTTGCTGTTTTCATGGTCTACTCGAGCTGTAAATGCTATCACTTCATCGATTGTGGGAACTGAATTTAGCCCCGAGAGATCAAGCTTCTGCTCAATCGTTAATGCGCTTTGGAAGTCACAGAGAGCGTCCGTCAGGGGCTGGATGATGCTTGATTTATTATCAGCTTGAAATCGCCGCTACAATACTGACTTAACGCACAAATTTGACGACATATCATGCGTGCAGGCATCTAATTTGCATAGGTTGGGTTTGGGCGAGTGTAATCTTAAGGAGGTGATGGGAATATTTTAACGCATATATGTAGGGAGATCGTTCAATCGCAGCGCAAAAGGAGACACGTCATCATCGAGTTCCGGCGCCTCTTGATCGCATCAGAATATCCCATGCAATACTAGCGGCATATTCGGGTTGTTCTACCCCAGTCAAGCGTCACATGAAGTTTGGCTGAGCTAGGGGAGAAGGCTATGTTCACAAGGCACATTCGCGTGTATTGGCTGTCCTTAACTTATGCACGATGATCAGAGAAAGTATGTCTCCCCTGCAGACACGCCGACAGCTCTATAATCTAGGACGAGCCGCAATTGGTCATCGCAGAATGCTGCCAAATCTGTAGATTGCTTTAAGAGCTAATGGCTCTGATCATCCCCTGTTACGCCGTCTTATCCGGATTGTAGCCGTCATTGGCGGTAATACCGTGTCACCAATCCATTTGTTTGGCGGTCGAATATTCAGGGGCTCTACGTCGTAATTGAGAACGATTTGGGCAAGCAACATTTTCAACTCGTTTGCAGCAAAGAAGCGACCAGGGCTGTGATAGAGCAAGTCCAGTCAGGATCAGACAGCCCTTTGTATAATATAAGGGGTCAAAAAATCATCACGTACCAAGCATGGCGTCCATGTCCGAACGATAGAAAAGTCTCACTTGTGGTTACTAAAGTCTCCAATTTACCCTGTGAGGCGTCCGAAGCATCCGGCTGGCAAGTATTGCTACCTGTGTTCCCATCTTCAGGAACATTTTTCGGCACTGTAGCGTCTTCCCGTAACCTCGAGAACCGGAAGGCATCGTATTCATGTGCTTGAGCATAGAAAGCCTCATCATGATGTATCGAATAGACAGGCACCCCAATTTTTGCGCCGCGAGGTACGTGACAGCCATCCTCGAGTGTTAGACCTTCTTTTGATACAACCTTCCTCTCTAAACCACGACCAAGGAAGCTTGAAAGGCGCATCGTCTCTCTGATTGCGCTATCCAGCCGGATGGCCTTTGCGACGGCTGCTTTGGTCCACACTCCGTTGTAGTCTCGGAGTAACCGCTCTGCTTCTTCGCGTAGCCCGGCATAGAACTCTGAAGCCCGAGGGGATCCCAGGAGGTCAAAGAGAAGATTGGTAACTGTGAAGGTAGTCGTATGGATCGCCGTGAAATTCACCATCATGATGCGATAAGCAAGCATTTCAGCACTTCGGTCAAGAGGGTTTGAACGACCAAACGAGTCACGGACCGACCAAGTGACGTAGTCATTCTGCAAATCATAAGATTATGAGATTGACCAGGTAGCATAAGGCAAGGGAAGTTTACTCACTGGCTCTGTCCAGCTGGGAACGGATCCGGCTTTGTCTCTTTCCATGTCGGCCATACGCTGCTTTACGATAGGAAGCAGATGTTTCGCGCATTTTCGATAATAGTATCGCGTTGGCAGTGCAATTAAAGGCCCCATGAACCTGAAGACAATGGCCATTAGTGAGTTTCGATTACTCTTTGCGGACTGGCCTTGCTGTGACAGCGGAGGAATAATGGAGCTTTTGCTTAGAATGCAACGGAGTGGTTGAAGGAGATACCTACGGTTTCATAAAGATTGGGACCATGCGAATGATGGAGCCGCTTATGACGATAGCTTGGGCATATTTCGCAGCATAGCTAAGGTAGTCTTCGTTTCGGCCTGCAGGTTGGATATATCCTGCTTAGCCTTTGAGATTTTCCCGGCCAAGCAGGATAACACTCACACAGTGGTAGGCCGACTAACATACGATTTGTCGTCCTGGTAACAGTCTTCATCATGTTGTCGAAAACAGCGATGATTCTCCAATTTTGCGCGTCGACTCCCCAGTACTGTGTAAACCCGTTCTCAAGCTCGTTCATGACCTCCGTGGTCAAGGATCCAAGCTGTCTATTGAGATCTCGCCTGATGACATCTTCGTGGATGGGGCTGCTGACGGCGTGGCGATATTGAAATACATAGTCTGTTTCTAATATGTCTTGATGCAACTCTTGTACATCCAAAACGTTATCAGGCTGGACGGCGAGCCATTGAATCAAGCTTAGCGGAAGCATCACCTCCGGTCCTGCAGTCCAACTTGGAAGAACGAAGGATTGGCCGAATTTGGAATACTGTGAACCATATCAGTTTGTAAACGACCGCGGCGTTTCGAGGTGCCTAAGGCGGCGAACCTTATAGTAACCCTCTTCCACAAGCTCACGAGCTTGGCTAATACTCAATAAGCTCGCTCTAACCCTGGAGAAAATCTTTGATTCCCTCCCAACCCAGGGTATCTTTTCCAAAAGAGCGCCGTGCGATCGAGAAGTAGCCAAGATCAACAGAACTGGTACCATGCAACAAGCTACAAGGTATTTGACTTGAAGTGCGGACGTCAAGTCCATGATGGCGTGATGGTAGCGAAAGGGTGGATTAGGAATTCCTTGGAAAGAAATCAGCAAGGGGTTTATATCTGATGAGAAGGGGCAAGCAAACGTCTACGGATTAAGATACCGGAGTTGCGATTCCCAGAACATTGACACCCAGATCCCGGGCTCATGCTACAGCCGTGAGCGTTGAAGTGCGAGGTGCAGTCTGTACCGCGCCTCGTACCTACCTAATTTATATCCCAAGCACCCAAGTACGTGCTTCGCCAGCCAAAGAGGGGGGAATTATCGCTTGTTGCATTGAACACACCAAGTTGATGCACTTCAAGGTATTTTTGGTTTCCCTGGTCATGCAAGTCATCGGTTTTGGCTACTAGATATTTAAAGTACTAGAGGCTGTGTCGCATTACATACAGTACCTTAAGGTTTGTAGTGGTGAGGCAACAAAAGCTTCCTGTCATATCATGCACACCCCACGGGCGCAGCACGTAGCCGAAGAATCAGAATAGAATAAGACGCATACTCCACGTCGCACATAGACATGAGTCGATCCATCTATACGGAGTACCCAGCCCGACTCTGATAAAGTCGGAGCAGAGGTTTGACGTGATTGGCAGAGGCTGTTCCTCAGGTGATTTAGGTGTCTGTCAAAACCAAGGAACGGGACTTTTCCAACAATCTGGACGATAGTACCTTGTCTTGCAACAAGATAATCCTACCTAGGACGGTACAGTACCTTCCTTAGGTATCCGTTCTGCCTCCCAGTTGGTTTGGCGCCCATCAGGTAGTGCCTTGGTGTGGTAATCGCCGTATGTGGTACCTACAGTACTCTATCTCAACATACGACCACCAACCGTTCATCCCAGTCGTTCTTCTTCAACTGTATTGTTGCAGTATGCAGTCTTTGTCATCTCGCTACTCATTGACGCCTTATTTCCATTAAAGTGCTATCTTTGGTATCTTTTACTATTGGTACAGAAAAGAAGGCTACTAAATGGGATTACAGAAACCGAACCCGGCTCTACCCATAGTGACTGATTGGTTTCCCCTTTTCAGTTCAAACCTTCAGCCGCCCTGCCTGAACCAATTCGGCAGGAAGGCATCCAAGGCATTCAAACAGAATTGTGCGGATCGAACAATGAAAGGATACTATGCCAATAATGCCGCAGGTTGATTTGCTTTGCCGTCGGAATTTAAGTTTCATGACCCTCATAGGTGCTGCCGTATAGATGCAATGTATCTATGGCCGAAGCAATCGAATTCATTTCCGGACCTGAGACATGCATATCAGCCTCGCAGCAGGAAATGTGTGCTTTGCATGAGTACAACATTGTGAATACTTGCTACAGTTCGCTTAACTATAGAAAGCCTGATAGGAATCTTCAGATATATTTGATCCAGAAGTTACTCTGCAGATGTCCGGAGTTGCGACTGCAACTCAGCCGTGGCTGAAGAAAAGCCAAAGAACAGTGCCTCTATGTATAGTCTGACAATAGGTATACGGCTATGCCGTATGAGCTTTTCACGCTACTGTCTTTATCTCTGCAGCCAGGCTTCGAACGGTGTATTTAAATGGTGGAGTCCTGGTCTCACTTTGCTGTTAACTTCAAGTCCGCCAGGAACGAGTATCAACTATGGCGAGCCTTGCTGGACTGCTGCCTAACTATGTTAACCCACAATCTCGAGGATCATCCCCCACTATTATTACCTTGATTCTTACATCCATCTCTTTCGTTGTGGTTGTGCTGAGATATTATGTCAGAATACACGTTCTCGAGAGCTTTGGCTCTGATGATTTGTTCATCGGCGCTGCAATGGTAGGGTCTTGTCCCATACTCGGAATAGCGCCAGCTTTCTATTGACTAATTGGCATGAATCTAGATTATGAGCATTGTCTCTGCAGTACTGATCGTCCTTATCTATGACAGAGACCACTTCAACCGACATGCTTGGGATATCCTACCTGCACGTCTAAGCGAAGGATTGAAGCTGACGACAATAAGCTCCCTCACACTTTCAATTACAATCACTCTTATTAGACTATCCCTTTGCTGTTTCTATCAAAGGCTCCAGGCCAGAAGCGGTACAAAACATTATCGTCGATCCATCATTGTCGTTATGGTTTTGATGGTGATTTTTCAAGCCAGTTTCCTTATCACTACGCTTCTCCAGTGCATGTAAGTCATCAACATTCTTCTACTTGTTCACTATATTCATGTGTGTAGACCTTTACATACGGTGTGGGATCTCGTCCCTTCCGGTCAGCGAAATTGCGTTTCTCAGATGACTTATACCTTATGCTATGGTGGGTGAACCTTGTTACGCATTCTACTTTACGTTATCTAATGTAGTTTGAATTACAGCAGTATTTGGCGTCATTGCAGATATTACCTGCTTTTTCTTGCCTATGCCCATTATCTGGAAAATGCAGCTTCCCTTCCGAGATCGGGTTTCCCTCGTTTTTCTTTTTGGACTTGGTGCCATAGCCTGTGGCGCTGGAATCGTTCGAATGGTTTTGCAGCAGCAAGTCGAACAGCAAATGAGCGTCGATCCGACGTGGACCGGCTGGCCCTTCTATATTGCTGTTGACTTCGAAATCAACGTTGGAATTGTAAGACAAGCCCGTCTGATATTTGCGCAGCCGTCCAGCTGTTGGTTCCCGTGGCAGTATGTCTTACTAACAGGATTTTGCAGTTCTGTGCTTGTGCACCTGCAATTCGCCCGCTCTTTACCTCCCACATCCATCCTGGCCTTGAGAGATGGTGGAACGCATTCTTGCAGAAGGAGCGATCATCGATCTCAGGTCCACAAAGGCATGAGGAAATTAGCTCAGCAACGGATCACCTTGAGAGCCAGCTGCACACGACTTAGCCAGCAGAAGAGTAGTGAGGTCTTCCTGGAGGTATTTTCGCCACGACCATCGCTCATGCTCACGTTGGAATGGCTAGGAGAAGTCGGGTACATTTGATTTTCTTCGGAGGATCAGGCATCGAAATTGTTGCTCTTATTACATGCCCCCTTGCAATTGAGGAAATATACGCTGTATCGTACTTCCTCTTCACCACATCTGCTCGAGATTGTATGGAAATCTTCTATAGCCTACTTTGTATTCGCCGAAATGCGGCAATCTGCAGCTTGTTTTAAGCATCCAGAAAACGAAGAGAGAAACCCTAATGACTGGATTCCTCGGTCCCAGGTTTTTTTAGTATTGGCACAAGCCTTAATATACCCAAAGAAGCATCACGACACCACATATACACTACATCAATCTTGGCATGATCAAGTCAATATTCTTAGTAACAACAGCCGGCAGTCAGAAAAAGAGAGCTTAAAAACATTTCATGTTCGTACTATCCAAGTACGATTTATCTGCGAAGCTAACTTTCGAACACTTGTAAAGTAAAATAAAATCCCCTTCACGACCATTTGTCACACGACGTCTTTCTCGCTAAAATCACCTCCGAGACTGCTGAGGGCGAGCCTGGTGTGAGACAAAGCATGAGAAATAATTCTCTTATAAACCAAACTACATAAAACGCACAACAGAAACGTCGCCAATTCCAGCCCATGTCGGCGCTGCTTATTGACCACCATTTATTTGGGCCAACATCCTCCTGCTGCTTTAAAAAGGCCTCGGTACCCTTCTCAGATCATCGCGCTTCGCGGAATATGGTGACGGTTCGCTCTTCGTGGCAAACACGCGCTTTCAAATGATTGGTTTATTACCCTTCTTCCTTGTCTTCTACAGCAACCTCCTTTACTGCGAAGACACAATTGCTGCTTCTGTCTCTTCTTTCACTCTTGTTCTTCGTAGTGTGGTAGTGCTTTGGCGAGTTCTCGAGGCTTGTGATATTTAGGTCTTTTGTAGTTCTGGTTCTGTGTTAAGGTCCTAGTTAAGGCGTCTTAATGGTTTTTTTCTCGACGAGAGATTTCCTTGCTTTTGTTGTAGAGACTTTACTTCTCCTCCCTGCTTTGCGTGGGAGACTTGGCATTTCTGTTAATTATACCCGGTAATAATTGTATACTGTACATCATACTGTTTCATATACAATTTCCACCAAAGCGATTGAAATCGTGTTAGAGTTCATTGTATGAGTAACGACAGAGGGATTACTATCGTTGAGTTGATTTCACCATCTTTTGATTTCTTTATCTTGTTACATCATACTCTTCCAGCTCTTCGCAGCACCGTTTTCGATATTGTGCAGCCGTGACCAACGCTGAGTTAGACTTCCGGTAGATCGTATAGCCGGTAATGGCAGGGCGGATAAGGTTCGCTGACATTTCAGAACCAACATTCATGTCTTGAGCCGGTACACATTCGTGAAGGAACAAAAAAGGCTCGCTGTGGGGGTATATGTAGCCACTGAAGCGCGTGAATTCTGTGAACCGATCAAACGAAGATAGCGAGTGTGCATGTAGGAATTTGAAGGACGGTTGAGTTGTACACGTCGCTTGTAGATGTCTTTGTCCGGTTCATTAGGGTAGTCGACGAAGATCAACGAGAAGTTGAACTTGCGATAGGTCGTATAGCCGATAATGGCAGGGCGGATAAGGTTCGCTGACATTTCAGAACCAACATTCATGTCTTCGGCCGATACACCTTCGTTTGGGAATAAAAAGGGGTATTGTACAGTAGTCACTGAAGCGTGTGAATGCTGAGAATCGAGCATAAGAGCTTGATATCTGGAGAGTCTCGGGAAACTCGACAGTCGTGAGGGGACCATGGCGGTCACTGAAACGACAGTGTCTGATTCGTGTTTGCAAATGTTCCCCTAAAGGCGTGCTTCTGTACGGTTCAAAGCTGAATAATAGCCTACGAACAAGTGCAGCTGTGAGCAAACGACCGACTCTCGTAATTCAAGAGATTCGAAGATGACTCCCTTTTGAGCTTTGTGAGTAGTCAATGATCGAGACGATTCTGTGCTCGGCATCTGTGAGTGCCGGTCAGTAATCTCCCATGAATACTAATATGTATGTATATATAGTTTCTTCTGGCAGCGAGAAAATTCAATTCATGATACACAAATGCGAGGTGAGAACTAATCTACATCAAGAATCTGATCATCTTTCGATTGCCACGAAGTTGTGCCTACGCACATCTTTCGTGCAGCTCACGACTCGCCGATTATGAAAGAAAATGAACACAGAAGCACTAAACGCTCATCTAAGAATACATCTTCCCGTCGATCGTTTTCTCGACGACAAGACAGCGATAGATGACAGAGTAGCTGAGATCACTCATGTGCTACAAATAGTCATCGAGAAGTCTACTTCTTGAACAAAGTCGTCGAATTGAGCATGAGACTTTTGAAATCAGATCTGCTGTGAGACGACGAGATTTCTTTACATGAAACTGCGTAGTAGAAGATAATAAGATAGCACTCTATTGATGATAGAACTAATTGCTAAGAAACGAAAGCGAGAACTTGCAGAGTTTTCATCTTCTGCCAAGTCATTATTTCTATTCACTCATTAATCTCTTTGATCTAATCTTGCGAGCTAGTCTTGCAGACATGCATCGTTTATAGTCGATGAGATGCATTCTTACAACTGCATCTCTTCTAAAAGACTCGATCTCTGAGTCTTCATAGCATTGTATTGTCTTCTTGTAGCTAATAGCATAATCATGACTTTTTCAGCGCTTTAACATCTGTATAGAAGTGTTGTGAATTGATCATGCTAACAAGCATAAACAGAGCTAGTGCGAGATTGTTGATATCAATTCTTCAGCTTTGCTTTCTTTCTTTCTTTCTTTTCTTCTTGTCTCATTTCAGCATACTTTTTCATGAGTATTGCTCTTTTGAACTGATGAAGCATGAAATCTGCTATGCGTATCTTGCATAGCTTGCAACTCATGATATGAGCTTCTTTTGTTGCAGCGTTGTTGTGATGCAAGTCAGCTCATGAGTTAATGTGAATGACATAGCAGTATCAACATCATCATCATCATCATCACTATCATGATAAGTAACAACATTCACGCTCATTGAGATCATGCTAACATGCTCACAAAGTCTGCTCATTTTCTTGAGATGTACATTCTTCTTCGCGTCATTGTTGCTGCAATGTCTGTCACATTTACTTCTTCTGCTCTTCTTGCGTCTTTTGCATTGAAGACTGAACTCATGATTCTTGATATGCATATTTATCTCTGCGTGATTCGATAATTGCTGATGCATGATAGATCATAATGATCAGATGATCTGATGCTGTCGCTGCGTTCATTGTTTGAGCGCAGCAATGACTCACACATGTTGTGCTCTCATCAAGCATGCTCGCAAATGCAAGTAATGCTTCATGAGAAAGCATAATTGCATGATGAACTCAATCTTGCATCATCTTCAGTTGTTGATGCATCATGCTGCGCAAGCGATGAATCATCATCTCAACGCTTGCATTGAGACTTGTCTCACTCTTCATCTTCAACAATGAGAAAGTGAGTGACTTTTCTTTCAATCATGTGAGATTGTATCTAACAGTTGAGTAGAGATTCTTGCTCTTCTCGTTCTCATCACTTCTTGTTATCATCATGTCACTTCATCTTCATCTTGTAAGTATTAACTGAAGCAAGCAATGTGTAACGAGATTCGCTGATGAATAAATAGCTTTCTTCTTCACTTCAATGTTCTTGCTCATGATCATTGATCACTTCTTTTATTCACTTTTTCATGACATTCATCATCTTCTTTTTTAGAAAACAAATGTTGCATGAGATTTTATAATTGTAGTTTAATATTAATTTTTTAAACTCACATTTTTGCGCTTTTGATAATCTTTCAATCATGATTCTTATGTGATTTATTTCTCTTTTTTTTCTTTGACTTCTTTGCAGTTGACTGATGTACTTGTCTTTCTATCTCGTAGTTCTCAATGATCTTCTTCACATTGCTAAGATTTTTCATTGATTTTCAGAAGTTTTTGTAGAAAGATGAATTAGTTCATTGAACTAAATACTCAATCTTTTCTTTCTTGATTCATTGATCAAGTATCTTTTTTATCTTTCATTTCTCTTTTTCTTTTATAAGAATGATCTGCAACTTCAAATTCTCATCATGCAAGTATCTGTCAGAATCGTGTTTAAATGAGTCAATCAGCGAAAGTCAGAGTTGAATAGTGCTTGATCTTTAAAAATAGCTATAACTGAATATTAAGAATACAGAAGAAAATGAGTACAAAAGCTTCTATTTAAGTAATATTCAGAGACTGCGTTAAGCTTGAAGAGAATGTGTTTGTGACATGAGTAGAATGTGATGTAGAAAGA
>JAABUK010003849.1_pt1 | contig 24974 bp, 20 predicted proteins | sample 5559141 | NCBI WGS metagenome assembly JAABUK01 (sample SAMN10711869, study PRJNA513367) | rock metagenome | isolation source: Antarctica rocks | place: Antarctica: Victoria Land, Pudding Butte nord | collected 2016-01-03 | reverse complement strand
CTCCGCCTATGATTCGATCAAGTCCACCCTCAACCCAGCCCAGCATTTGTTCGTTCATACCGACGTCGCCAACTGGGCCGACCAGCTTGCCGTCTTCCAACAAGCTTATGCCTGGTCGGACGGCCGCATCGACTTCTTCGGCGCCAATTCCGGCATCGACGATAAGGAATTCATGCTACAGCCCTTCGACCTGGACGCGGAACCCGCGAAACCAAACCTCAGCTGCATCGAGGTCGATCTGCTCGCCGTCTTTTACGGATTGAAGCTCTTTATCCACTTTACGCGGAAAACCTGGCGCGCTCTCGGCTTAGCTGCCGCTGACGGCAGCAGCATACCACCGTTCCATCCAAAAATGGCAATCACCGCCTCCATGGCTGGGCAGTATCCCTTTTTCATCTGTCCGCAGTATTCCGCGGCCAAGCACGGCTGCGTCGGGCTCGTCCGCACGGCGGCCCCAGCGCTTCTCAAGCACGAGAAGATTGCGCTCAATTGCATCATGCCTGCCTTCGTGGCCACCAATATCATACCGTCGGAGATCGTGGAGCAGTTCCCAGCGGAGCACATCACGCCGCTGTCGACGATTATGCGAGCGTTCGACGAGCTGATCGACGAAAGTGGACGGGTGGAATCGGATGGCAAGAGTCAAGGAATGGATGGGGTGCCTAAGAATGGGTGTGCGGTCGAGTGCGTGATCGATGAGCTGTTCTACAGAGAGCCGGTCAACTACGCGAATGCGAGCCAGGAGTGGCTGACGGACCAGTCGAGGGAGGAGGGTATTTTTGGGCAGGCTTGGCAGAAGCACTTCGTGGCGATAGCATCGAGTGGCTCGGGAAGAGGAATCAAAAACTCCTCCTAACGAATTGACCCACTTCGAGGTCAGATATTGCCAAGTCTGCGGAGCGTATTCTTTCTCCATAAGTCTTAAACACCTGGCCTGATGTTGTACTGGAAAGAGTGATTGTTGAGACAGAATCCGGTCCAGTACGCAAAAAAGGAGGTACTGATAGTCACATGCTTGTGACACCCTGTCTGGCGCTACGGAAGAAGCCGACGGAAATGAATCAGTAGAGTTGATTATGGATTCTTCGCAATTGAAACATACGGATAGTGAATCGGAGCTGCATTCGTTACCTGAGGTGTCACTAATGCACTTGCCTCCCACTGCTTCTTTCTGCTGTACATCTCGATTCGCGGTGGCACTACTTTCTAGTACACCGAATGGAGCTAAAAGCCTCTCCAAATTTGTCTTTCTCTCACCACTTAAGTAGCTGAGAAGCTTTGGGGAGCAGGCCGTGGTGAATGAGCTCCGGAAGGTCTCGCACAGTTGAGACAGATCGTGAGTGTAGATCAATCGTATCAGGAGGCGTCAGATACATCATGCTGCGAAAGACCTCATAGGAGGAAAGGTCCAGGTCCATATCAGTCAGGTTGGCGCCAACGGTGTTGAGAATGTTGGGGTCGATCAGGCTGCTGAAAAAGTCTTCCGGGAAGCCGTCGAGACCTCCAATCTCGTCCCAAGTATCTGCTTTCGGGGGAGAATGGGCTGAGAACGTCATATCAGGAACAGCTTCACCATTTGCCTTGCTTGGTTGAGTATCGGCGTTCCCAGATGGAACGACTTGATTCCGGTGTCGTTGATCTTTGAGAGACATCTTCGCCGCCTCAAAGATTTCCTGAGTGACTTCTGCGCATCGCCGTGCCACAGCGATCCCATCCATTGCCTGAAAGATCTTCAAGGTCTTTTCGACATCTTCCAGAAGCTCCTGGCTACTTCCATTCTGTAAGTGAGAAACTAGTGCATAAAGGATTATCGTGATTGCGTTGAAGGCGTACGTAGTATTATACCACCTCAAGAACATTAGTATCTACGACTCATACTGTAAGTCTGGCTGGATAACCTACCAAGTGCGGAAAAATGGACGATTTACGAATGTATCGTAAAGCAGATGAATTGTTTTTCTCGAGGCGTCAAGGCAAAAGTTGATATTAGAAGCAAAAGCTGTCGACTTGTACCGGTACGCAGCGGCTACAAGAAAAGGCCGATGAATGAGAATACGAGCGCTGTAGAAACCTGTGTCGAAAGTGTCAACTATAATAGTCCTCAAGTGGGGGGAGGAACTCAAACGTAGTTTCAAGACCACTTTTCTCTTGGTTATAGATTCTGGTTCGGTGAGCGACGTGCTGTCGAGGTCGAAAACTGGCGAGAGTAATGACTTCCAACGAACGAGACTCTCATCAAGATTCAGAGCGGCTTGTGATTTGTCAATTCGAGATACAATCGAGGCGGTCTGATAGTTTTCTTCCAACGTTCGCTTGAGAATATGAGCCAGTTCAGTCATTGATCGTGCGAAGAATAAATTTTCGTCATTCGCAATGGCCACTTGGGGTGGCAATGGTGTCTACGATCAGAAGTCAGACCGGTATTCGAGGCCTCGAAAGCACTCTATACCCCAAATTTGGCCAGGAACACTGGGTAATAAGCCGGGTCTTTCAGAAAAGTCTCTCGACCTAACGAACAACACACTTCTCTTTATGGGAGCCGTCAGGACGCCACTTTTAGATAAAGATGACATATGATACTAACATTTCGTGGTAGTACAAACACCTGCAAGTGTCAGTCAGTGTTTGTCTTTAAGCTCATTGAACCGGTACAGTTTTGGTCGCGGCAGGTGTATCTTACCACCAGGCCCGAATCGCTTCTACCGAGTTCTTCTCCAGGTTGGGCTCGTTGGCACTCCCTATCGCTAGAGCAGTCCTTGCTGACATTCCGCTGTACATGTAGCATCCGTGCGGTTTCAAGGCGTACTGGCAGAATATGGACTACCAAAGAACGACAGGTCAGCATTTGTCCATTATTTGGATACGCGTATACTATACCATGAGCAATAAGGTTTGTGTGCTTTCCAACGAACAGACTTCAAGGAAATCTCCCAAAAGAACCTTAGCTTTCGTGAAATATAGTTGTGCTAGTTCCAGAGGCGGGTAGATCGGCTTTTTGTGGCCGGGAGATTGGCTAAGCTGCTTAAAACGATCGTCCAAGAAACCCCGTACTTTCCCAAGACTTTGAGCCAGAACACTGTCATCTCCTGCAGTGATCGCCCCAACAGCTACTACAGCATAATAAAGTGCTGGAAACTTCGACGAATTTCGGCGAGAGATTGGTCCGAACACTTGCGGTTCGCAAGACCAGACCTCGTTTTCACAGCGCGATATGAACGATGCCTTGTCCAAGATGCAATAAATCAGATGCAGATTTGCAAAATACAGTTCAATACATTCCTTTTCAATTTCAATGTTGGGCGCTAGACGATATGATGGAACTGGGGAGACGGATAAATTCGTGAACTGGTCTTGACTCAAACGGCGAATGCGTGAATTATATTGAGCAGTCTCATTAGACGCTCGTTCCTCGTTCTGTAAGCCTTGCTCGGAATCTGAGCGAGAAAGTGGATTAGCCATTTTGCTACATCAAGAACGGTATGCGCGAGATCAGATTCACAGGATTCGTACCCGAAACGGCACAATCATCGCTGTGGAAGAAATTGACAATTGACAGTCTTCCCGGTTTCCCTGATTTCAAGCTTCCTTTAGGTTGACGGGGTTTGGTCTGGCTGCTTTGAGACTGAAAAGCTCGAGCACGCGAACGCAATTCGAGTAAAAACGCGAGGGTTGCAGTCGGGCCATAGAATTCTGTGCCGGTCGTATGGTCATTGACCTCTCCAAAGCCATTCAAAGTTGTTTCTTCCTGTAATAGCAGATCTGAACTTTCTTGATTAGGTAATATACCAAATACAACGAGTTACAAAAGAAGGAGATAGGTCCAGCGTAGGAGTCACTTGGAGGAGCCTAGAAGATACGTATGCTGACCTTGTGGAGGAGTGTCGGACGGTTTCAGCCCTCCTTCATCGTTTCGGGCAGGTGCAATGGTATGGTACTTTAACCCAACACCTTTCTCGAAAGTGTCGTTGACCTTGCGAGCGCATGTTGAAGGGTTGGCATTTCTTGAATAGCCGCGAGATGTTGGCCGAGCTGCTATCGTTGGGAAGGTACCTTCGGCAACCGGTGCGGCCGGTGCTGGGTTGGACTCAGAAATGGCGTCAGTGAGCCTTCTTCGCTGAACTCGACTCCTAGAAAGTACCTTAGAGTAATGCAGTATAGGGACAAAGCTGAAAAATTTACTCTGAGCTCTGATGTTCAGCTTGCGCTCGTTTGTTCCCCGCCGCGAAGACTTCTCCAGCAGAAACTGGTCGGAGATCTGGGTAGGCGGCAGCACTGGCTCTGTCGGACCGCTTGGGCCGATAAATGCATTCAAGGGAGTTGTCTGCTTCATGGAAAATTTGTTACCGACGTGGCCAGGGACAGAGAGTTAGGATAGGGTGGTTGTCACCCACTGGCACAGATACAACAAGGCCTTCTCTGATCGCACTAAATACCCAGGTCTCAGTCGACGTTGGCGAGATAATAGATGCAATCAATTGAAGGGATGTTTTGACCTTTGCTTTCAGTCTTCTGCACGATTCGCACGCAATTGTGGCTCTGGGGACTCGAATGCGCTTCTGCGGGCTGCTTGCATGGTAGTTGGTCGTCAGCGGCGGCTGCTGTTCATAGATCTGCATGATGACGACGGCAGTTTGAGTGCAAGCTATAGCAAATAGTGACGAGTGAGTTTGTGAGTGAAGCTGTGTTGCGTGCAAGTAGGGATCGTGGACGGATTAAATCAAGTTGAAGGGAGGATCTCAATGCTCGATGAGTCGGGTGGCAGTGGCGGGATTCGTCTACCCCGTGGGGAACTGGCTGCGTGGCGTCTGCGCTACGGCGTCTAGGCTCGGCCTGCCGCTCGCCTTTCATCAAGGCCCCAATTTCCAGTTAATGAGATATGCACTCAGTAATCCCATCTTGTTTGAGGCTCTCAGAGCGAGTGCCGTGTGAGAGGTGCTTACCGTACAGGGTGTGGCGTACTTGTTGACATGTGGTCTTTATATCAGGCGAGTTCTCCATGTCTAGAGTTTTTCTTTTTCGAACCTAAGAATCCCACTCAGTAGGCTATCCTGGGCGAGGCGTATTTCGCCTCGTACGACGGTCTACTGTAAGTCAACAGCTTGAAATGGGATTGCACTTGGATAGGTCCGCAGCAGCTGCTTGCATGGCACCAGAAGCCCATCTACCTTCAATTCTTGTGCGCTGATTTAGACCTGACTCACACCTACAGCCACGATTACCATCGATTACACCTCGTCCAGTGCGGAAGACCACGGTTAGGGGATTTAAAGAAGAGAGTGTGATCATCTGCAGAGTCGTGTTTTGGCGCGCCAAGCCCACAGACTCATGCTGAAAGGTGATTTCTGGCCATAGCGAGGATATGGAGTAAAAGTAGAAGCTACATGGCCATCGAGAAGGAATAAAATCACCTGAGTCCTTGACACTGTCACCATCGACCATACGCGCACGCCCACAATGCCGAGCGTCTGCACTGGTATTCGACTAGAGTGGAGGGGAGTCATCTAGTACGTTACAGGGAATGTCAAAAGACGAGACGTGCTGTGCTTTCGGTCGATATACCTCGAGAAGCTATGCTGCCTGGCTTCGGAGTACTAGAGATCATCTTGGAGGATCTCCTACTTGCTTCGCTCATCCACTGATGCTACTCACCCACTCTGCAAGCTCGAACCCCCAAGCCTCTTCCCTCTTGTCCCCTGTCCCCAGCGAGAGTGGTGGACTGATATGATTATGCCCCTTTAGCTCGATGAAACTTCCTCTTCCTCCTTTCTCCTTCCATATCTTTGCGAATTCTTTTCCAGGGACAACCATGTCGACCTCAGGATCGAGCTCACTTACCGCAACCAACACCTTCGGCCATTTGCCCATTTCTCCCTTCTCTGCTCCTCCGATAGCTTTCTCCATCAATGCAGTCGGCTCCGCTTCCACGCTCTCCTTCTCTCCGTCGTAGTAGGTGGTGAGCATGGGTCTCATTCCTCCATCCATGTTCCAGCGGAGAGGACATCCCAAGAACACAGCTCCCTGCAACTTAACACCATTGATTCCCGCGACGAAGGCATTCCGCCCTTCTCTGAACCGCTCTTCAAACAACCATGTTGCCACATGCACACCGCCAGCCGAGTTTCCCATCAAAATGATCTCTCCCATCTTCTCATGCCCACTGACATCAGACTTGTCCCGAGCTTCTATCCAGTCCATTACACCGGCAACATCTTCCCCTCCGCTAGGATACTTCGCGCCATGGCTTAAAAGGCGGTAATCCATGACGATGGTCGCATATCCTAGCTTTTCGGCAAAAAAGTATCCAAGGTTTGTATGGACAACCTCTCCTGGTACCATACCCTCGACTCTATCACCCATGACAAAAGCACCGCCGTACACAAAAACAAGTACCGGCCGATGTTTGCCGGCTGCTGGCTTGGGGGCATGAGATGATGGTGTGTAAAGATCTAGCTTTTGGCGGTCATGAGAGCCATAAGGAAAAGTCTCGCGCTTCGTAGCATGTATGGCTGACGCGTTGACAGGTTCGCGAAGAAGGTCACCGTATGCTTGAAAAGTGGGGCCCGCCACTTCGGCGATGGCGCGGCCGAGGGTAGCGATGGTGTCCATTGCTAAGTAGAGGTGCACAAGGTCAATACCAGTGACAAGACTGTAGATGTGCGTCAGTGAGGGCAAGAAATATCGTCGAAATGTTACTGCTGCTCTCGGATGCGCAACATATCATGGACTCTATTGTTTCGCAGTCTGGAAAGCCCAGGCAACTTTGAGCGGCCCAATCACTCGAGCGACAGAGGTGAGTCTCTCCGGCGTTAAGGAAGGACCCATTTTAATGTCCTCGGAATGAAACATAGGGAGGCCAACCAATCGGATCTCTGAAAGCACCCATTGGGGTGGATAAATGCACAGTTCCGGTGGACTACTTTAGCGTGACCTGTTCCGGACAAGGTAGTTTTGACTGTATATGGTAAGACATTTTAGGATCTCTCCTGAAAGTTCGGTCTTTGTAAGCAATGGCCCTTGCGTTCATCCATACACCGAACGGATCGGATGATAGTCGCCTGCCCACCGTATCTACGTCCTCAACGAACGATAGGCCCACTTTGAAAAGGAGATACACTAAGGCCGATTTGTTTATCTAGTCAGATTGGAGTTGCTGATGCAGACAGGGACAGCAGGCTAAGTAAAGAATGTGAACCACTCTTCGAAACGCAACTCTTTCAACACCACACCTACGTTCATAACAAAATTGATTATCTAGTTTGACTTCCGTCATGTCCTCATCACACTCGCCTTCGAGAGTGTATAAGCTCGTCTCAGTGAACAAAGTACCTGAACGAGCCATGCTGCTCGTAGGGAATCTTGTCGAAGACGTGAAGAACAAATATACAATTGTGCATTGCGCCAATGCTGACAGTGAGTTATCCTCATCGAGATGGCGATCTAAACGAGTTTTGCAATCTTGCTATACTTTCAAAGCTGATAGTGAACAGCGATTGAAAGCGTCGCACCACTTGTTTCCGTGCACAGGCCTGACCTTCTTGTGGGTAGAATTCTTCGTCTCTTGCCATTCCTTTCTTCGCATGATCATTCCCAGATTGGATTCAGTGTACTCTCCACGCTTTTCAAACCTGCATTCCTTCAGCTCTCATCTGGATGCTCCCGCTAACTGTCGGCTTCAATTTTAGCTCTGCGCTTCAATGTGGACACCAGAGGAAAGCGAACACATCCAAAATATAGCGCTAGAGATCGTTCCTGGGGTACGGACTTTTGCGCTGCCGCACGGTATGCAAGCACAGAAAGGCTCGCGCGCAGTGGTTGAACATGTGAAGAACAATTTAGACAACATTATCAGAGGTGATCTTGGCCTGGATCTGAAAAGTGAAGGAGTATGGTCTTGATTGAATCGAAATCGTCGCAATCCAAATTAGATCCCCGAAGTCTTTGAAATAGTAAAAATTATATGCTTTAGCAAGAACGTGCTTCAAGATGGCATCAGGATCTGGCTAAGTAATGTGTTCTTTATGATTACGCATCCTCAATCCACCTAGCAGCTTGCTACCCATGATCGATACTTGTCTAGACTTTTTTATTTACATGTTCTTTGCGTTTATCGCAAGAATCTATTTCTCGAGGATTCAAAGTCCATTGCGGTATTGTGCCAGCAAAGCTTTGCCATAATCGCCTCCGTTGGGCAGTCGATTGATTGTATGAATATGACATTTCGCAGGGGCGGTATTGGTGAGGAATACTATCACAATCGTCAATTCATGGACACATATGCCGTGGCTATAGAACAAATACACGTACCACCGCAGTGGAAGTCAAACTCCATGAAAGCGACTGGAGAGTGAATTCGATAATAGTATGGATCTTCGTCTTCAAAGTCGCCTATCCAGGCGAAATATGTCTCGTTGAGATGAGACCTGAATACTCGAACGCGGTGTTCGAGAACGTTGTCAGGGTAATATTCGTTGAACGTTCTGAAAAGGCCAACTACATGCTCCTGTTGTTCTGTAGTGAAAGTTGAAACTGGGCAACCCTCTAAGAAATATGTTAGATCCTTTGGTCATCTGTATGTCCGGACAAGACTTGCCGTAAGGAACGACTCGGTTGTCTCGCGTCGCACCACCGAGATGCCTCTCGTCGAAGGGATTCCATCTGTCTTCTGGCAACGACTCACCATCCATACCCTTGGAAATTGTTACCTTTTCCTGTAACGCAGGAGACAGACTTTGCATCAGCTGTAGGGACAAATGCTCTTCTGTACCGAAGAGTCTTAAACCCGCATGTGGTCCTTCGTCGATGTGATCCGGTTCAGCGCCCAGAAAAGTTGGTCCTATCACCATCCGCTTTCCTTGCACAAAGACGGCAATACAGACATGGTGGCCAAAGAATGTGTAGGCCCAGGGACTATCAAGACTCGGTTGACCAAACAATCGAAAGTTGTAAGAATGCTTGTTCAGAACACTTTTGCCATGGACAAGGTCTCCAAGGAAATCATTGGTTAGACAACAGCCGAGAACTTTTGTATAACCATTTGAGGAGAAAGAAGCTTTCAGCACGCTGTGCACTGCTACCTGGACCTTCTCAGTGCATTCATCCAAACGCAGTCCACCTGAAAGAATCAGATTTGCACTTGTGATCGTCGCACTGCGGAGCAAAGGTAAGGGAATGATCCTTACCTGGATTGAAATACAACTCAGGATTTGACCAAATTCGAATCTCATCTGCCTCCACAGACTCAAAGCTTATTGCAGTCTTTCGTTCTGGTGGTAACAGAGACAGCAAATCTACAACCTCGGCAACCATAGCTTCTACTGGAGCTCCTTCTTCTGATGCATAATTGAAGATCCCGTCTCTGACAGAACCATCAGTGGTGAATCCCCTGTAAGGCTTCTCCAAATTCTCCAGCTCGAACCGTCTGATAAACCAGTCTAATTCCGGATTCCCTCTCTTCTCGTCGCACCAACTTAAAGCACTACTTTCTGGTAAAGTTTTGAACTTCGGATGACCAGGCGGAGGAATAAGATCCCGAAAGGGCGCAACAGTGTGCGAACGAGGTTTTGGGAGTGTGCCATTTCTCATGCTACTGATCTTATTTGGAAAACCTGTCGCCATTTCTTGTTGAAAAGATGAGTTCAAGAACCTAGAAGTGTAACGCACCCAATGTGCAAGGCTTGCGACGTGATATTCGAAGGCAGAGGGCGAATCCTCCAGGTAATGCCTGTAACCCGGAAATTTCCCCACTTTTAGGCGAGGTTGTTTGAACGTACGGCTTGTGGGCCGTAGGATCAGAGTACCTTGTGGGTACTCATGCTAAGTGGTTCCGGTTGGTTAACATCCTGATCAATCGGATTTTCGCAAACCGCAAATCAATGCCACATATTACCAATTCTGCCGCACTAGGCCAGCTTAACTGGGTATCCGAGTTCTGTTTGATGAGCACATCACTTTCAGGTTCTGACTTCCGGATGCGGTAGGCCGTTATCATGTAGACAGTTTTAAAGTCTATCGGTGGAGAGTAAGTGCCTATAGAATCTATTCATTCTTTGCATTGGAACTACTTCTCCCATTCATCACATTCTAGAAATCATATAAGCATCAATATACTGTCATTCAAACGTTCGAAAGCTTCTGCTCATCAAACACATCCACGAGATGGGCTCCTATGTCGAAGTTGCTCCCATGAGCAATGCTTTCTTGGCCATCGAGGGAAAAGCTTACGACGATATCAAACCATCCACGACGCAGGCTGCGTCCCCTAAGCTGGTCCCAAATTCGGGTCCGTTTCCATTGGAATCAATCTTACCGCGAGCGGGTAACGATCCAAATCATCAGTCAATAAATGACACTCCTTTCACCCGCAATCCTCCATTCCCCATCGAAAAGTTGAAGGGTTCACTTCCCCACGCGGAAGTTGACCCAACTGTTGACCACGAAAGTATTGTATCATCTTGTCTCGAGCACCTCGGTCTGTTCAATTCCGAGATCTTCACAGAAGATGCAATCTGGAGAGATGTATACGCCTTAACCGGTACACTAAGGACCTTCAATGGGCCGAAACACATCAAGTCTGTCTGGGAGGAGCTTTCCGACGTCCACCACCAGTCCGGCTTCAGTCTCAAATCCGGCTCGTCCAGAGTCGTCCGCCTTGATGTCAATTGCTCCTGGATTCAAGCCCGGTTTTCTTTCGAGACCGCGGGTAAACCTGAGACCCTATGCTCTGGCCAGATTGGCATCATACCGGATTCAAAATCTGGGTGGAAAATATGGCTGTTGACGACCATTCTCGAGGAGATCAAGGGATTCCCAAGTCCCGATTTCATAGGGCCGCAAGCTATGAATAGGACTGCCAGTGAAAAGAATGGAGCACCGAACTCATCTCACTTTGACTGTGTCGTTGTTGGCGCTGGTTTTGCAGGACTGTGCCTCGCAGGCCGCCTGAAAGCAATGGAAGTACATAGCGTCACTCTGGAACGCAATGCAAACGTCGGTGACAATTGGACGGAAAGATATGATTCAGCCCGATGTAAGGCCTCTATGTCCATGAGGATGATATCGTATGCTAATGATCTCTGCAGTCCACACATCCAAAGACTACAGTAAGGAAGGACGCTTTATCTTATCATTTCAGAAATCTAATCCGTCCTCGCAGGTGACATGCCCCTGGGACGCATATTTACAGACGAATATCCGTATTTTCTTAGTGGGCAAGATCTCGCTCACGGCTACCAGAAATATGCCGGTAAACATGAGCTCGTGAGTACTAGGTGGCTGGACCAGCACCTGCGCTGGCATGTCTGACTTTGCTTCCTTATCAGAACATCTGGCTTTCAACGACTCTCGGATCAGCTTCTTTCAGCGAGGAGAACAAGACGTGGACACTGCATATCAACCGCGCCGGCGAGAAGGCAACTATCAGTACCCCTCATTTCGTGCTGGCCATCGGAGCCGGAGGGTCGATCCCAAAGATGCCGCAAATTCAAAACAGAGTGCGCTCCGGTCTGATATCTGTGTCGTGATCTCTGGCTTACATGCTACAGGAGCTATTCAAAGGGACAGTGATTCATTCTGGATCCTATAAATCGGCCCGTGAATGGAAAGGAAAAGTTGGCGTCATTGTAGGAACCGCAAACACAGGTAACATGATTCGATGCTCGGCTTTTCGAAGCGAGTTCAGTTAACATTCTCTGCGCAGCACATGACGTCGCTGAAGACATGCTTGACGCTGGAATGAAATCAGTGACGATGATCCAGCGAGGTCGCACGTGTAAGCCGAACTTCTCCAATAAAAGTTTCTTGGATAGATGTGGGCTGACATGCCACACCACAGCCGTTTTCCCTATTGAGTACTATAAAAAGTGGTCGGATCGTGAGTGGCAAAAAGAAGTAATTTTTCTGTTTGGGGACTGACTGAGGCCCCAGCAATTTACAACACCATAGTTCCTATAGAAGAAGCCGATCGACAAGTAATGGCCATCCCGATTGCAGTAACACGACACGCAAGCCTGCAAGGAAACAATCGTCAGGCGGCTGAGGAACCTGAGCGGTTCGATTCTCTCGAGCGTAATGGATTCAGAGTAGAGCGCTTTGGCGATCTGTGGAAGTTGCTGTCTGAGCGACTTGGAGGTCATTACATGGATGTAGGCGCGTCGGCGAAAATATCGGCAGGATTGGTATGTACATCTGCACCCTAATTGGGCTGATTCACTAATAAAACCTGTCAATACAGATCAAGATCAAAGGAGACGCAATATTGACCGGCTACACGGCCACCGGCCTCAATTTCAGCGATAGTAGCACCCTCGACGCAGACGTCATCGTGTTCTGTACCGGATTTGAACACGACGTACGCAAGGAGGCGGCCAAGCTCGTCGGGCCGGAGATCGCTGAAAGACTTGAGGACTACTGGGAGTTGGATGACGAGGGGGAACTCCGTGGAGTCTATAAGCCGATGAGCTGTAAGTACCCTGACAAAAACACTCTTGACGCAGCCATAAAGACGACTGACCGTTCCGCAGATCCCGGCATCTGGTACACTGGTGGTGGAGTTACTTATGCACGATTTTATTCGAGATTCCTGGCTTTGCAGATTAAGGCGGATGTTACGGGCCATCCATTGAAGTTGTACAAGAAGAAACCCGCACAGATCTCTCAGTTCAAGGATCCTCATCTTCATTGATGGATTTTGGCGCATCAGATAGCTTGACGGTTGAGATCTGAGATTCACGTATGCATCATGATTTTTGCATTATGTATTCAACACGGCTATGTTATAGCACGAACTTGGGCAATGGTTCACACTTCGAAGTTCGCGACCGCAAGTTGCAGTCTCCATGGGCGCAAAAGGTGACATGCATTCAGGCACCCTTGACGAATCCAAGTCCTTTATCGCTCAATAGAGCTAAAGTATAGTCAAATGTCGAGATATCCTGCGGGCTTCAACATTGTAAGGCAATCCTATTACTGAGCTTATCGCTTTGGTGCTGACTCGACGTCGCTTTTCCTTTTAGCGATATCGACCTTTGAGTCGAACAAGGCGGAACAAATCGACGCATTCCTCGTCGAGCAAATGGTCGGCCTCGACCCTTGGTCTCAGGGCGCAATGACCGGGGATGATGGAGCTACGGGGATTAGTGGAAACCGGATTGCTTAAACCAGTAGTCAAGTGACTACGATTCCGATTCGTTTAAAATACTTGTTTCCGATCGAACCACTATCCCTTGTCGATCTATTGACTGTTACCACGGCCTTGGCAATACCCGGGGAATGATGGAGGACGAGTGAGTCAGCAAGCTGCACATAAGATATTTCGCGAAACTGTTGCGGTGCTTTGTGCAGCAGACAGTCTGTTTTATCCATTATCACATCTTTGAGAGATTCACCCTTAGTATGACTATCTATCGAATTGGTAAACTCGCATCGATGAATTCTCAAAAATCCATAACTAATTATTTCCAGTTCTTTTCAAATTGAAGCCTGGTATTACCGAGCACCAGACGTCCAGCTGGATAGCCATGGCAAAGCAGATGGTTGGGAAGGTCCCAGGTGCTTAGACCCCCATACCGCTCGTTCAACGTTGACTAGCACTCGAACACTGACGGCGACCTAAGGTCTCCTCAGCTTCGAAGCCCGGCCGCCGCTGGCCTCCACTGCTGCTAGAGCCAAAGGATATGACATTGGAGTGCTCCTGATTTTTGAGAAAGAAGAACATCTCGCAGACTACGCCCAGAACCCCAGTCACCAAGAGTGCGTATTGATCTCTCATCAGGGCCAATTTAGTCCGCCGACTAACATGAGCTAGAGTTCATAGAGTCAGACAGACGTTGTGTGATGACACACTGGTGTTTGACATGAATATCTAAGACGCAGACAAGATGTTGGTGTCTCCCCATCCGATCGGTCTGCCGTTTTATGTAAAAAGACCGCCCTGTTTTCCTGTCTGTGCTATGCGCGGAGACATAAGGCGCTAGGAACCACCCAGTTACCGAATAGATAGTCTCACATCACGTAAGCAATACGCGGCCTGCTGCTTAATTGAACGCGTGAACCGGCCCAGTACCCGACACTACCATGGCAGCGTTGCCGCTGTCATTTCGCCCAACAACAAAGATGTCAATGGAATCGAAAGAACGGATTCAAACGTATAACTTTCTGCGGCATCTGGTACGAAGCGAGAGACGGTAAAGTTAGATATCACGGCGATCAATCTAGAGGGAGCAGGGGGCTTTGAGGCCTGTTTCTGTCCATGGACCGACAACTACTTCATGGACTTTGATAGTACCACCTCGCGGGCATTAATCATGTCCGATGCATAAGTGTTCTAATCCATGTTGATCAGTTGTAAAGTTAAGTTTCTTGGATTATCATAGCGAGACCATGCATATCAGCGCCCCTCCCACGTCATTCTCGAAATCTATCCTAAGCTCGAATTGTTGCCGGATTAGACGCTGAGGCGGTTTTTTCAAGATTGTGTAATGCTCATATACCGAAAGTTCCGGAATTCGGGCAATGCTGACGAGCGGGCCAATTGTATATCTAAGTCCCTGGTTGCCTGCAGTCATGCTTTGTAAAATAGTGTAATAGTGTATGCAGCAGCAAGTAGGATATTGTTTGCAGCCACCTCGAGGACAACCAATATGACTGGGACCGAGAGTCGGTCGGGAAAGTTTGTGTTGTCTGCTTGGAAAGTTTCGGAACCTGTTAATCGGAGATCGTCTTACATACATTCCTCTGGATTTTTCACCTCTGACTGCGCTACATACGAAGACAACAGAAGAGATTGTCCTATCTTTGGAACTAATTGAACGCCACCTTCAAGTCTCCGAAAGAAAACTGGTAGGAGGACCTATCAGAACCAAGAGATGGAACGAATCGGCGCAAACATCACCTCCATCAAGGTGTATCCAGACAAGTTCAGCGGCCAGGTTGTCATGGTTACGGGGGCTGCGCAGGGCATAGGAGAAGCAACGGCGAAACTTTTCGCCGCCCAGGGAACGTCAGTTGTCCTTGTTGACCTAAACAAGGAGAGGCTGCAAGAAGTTGCATGCAAGATGGAATCACAGAACGAGAAGACCACATTTCGATATCTGTAACCTTGGGATCGAGACGGAGGTAAATTCACTCATCAACGAGGTTGCGTCAACTTTTGGAAAGCTCGATGTGCTTGTTCACATTGCAGGAATCTACCCTCTTAGTATGATTCATGAAGATACAGCTGGCAATTATCACCGAGTCATGAATGTGAATATGGTAAGCTGCTTTTTGCTCACACGTGCGGTGCTGCCTCATATGCAACGTGCGGGTTACGGCCGGACAATCAAAACAGCATCAGATAGTATCCAGCCCCCAGAGTCCAGCCTATCAGTATATGCCGCCTCGAAAGGTGCGGTTGCTGCTTTCACCCGATCTACCGCAACCGAAGCTGGGCCTAGGGTAACTGCAAACGTCGTTTCTCCGAGCCTGATGCGAACCGACACTACATGGAATTCAGGCATTGCACCAGACGGGTCACGGCCCCTGTTTGACAAATTGGTGGCGAGATCGTGCGTCAAGGGCCACGGTCTGCCCAGAGACGATGCACACCTTATGGTTTTTATAGCGAGCCCGGAGGCCGAGTTCATTACCGGTCAGCTTTTCGATGTCGACTGTGGAGCCATCTTTTATTGAGCTCGGCCATTATACACAAAACCTTCATATCACACAGCATGCCTAGCCTATATTTTGCACTCAGATTCTTCTCAACTTGAATCCGCAATCAGAAATTTTTAATTTCGTGTCCGTAGAGCTAGTTTGAGCGCAAATTGCGCGTTTTATTGCAGAGTGAACTATCCTAGAACTGATGGTACAATCGAAGATAAGAATTACGTAGTTCTGTAGATATACAGAGACGTGATTTGGACTGAAGCGTTGTCTATAATATGCTTGAGATCTTTGTTGCGCTGTTATACTCTTACGCTTCCTCGTTGCCATCCATATAAGGATTCTCCCTCACCAGAACCGAGACAATTTTTCAAATTGGACTCTAGAGGAATCCTGTGTGAGGCAAAACCAATTGGTAATTTAGCTCGCGCGGTAAGAATTCGTATCCAGAAGTAGGAATTCAAGACAGTCCTCAAGCTTCCATATAATGATTAGAGCAATCCGAAGTCTAGAACCTCCTGCTGAACTATTTACATCAGTAAGCTAGTTATAGATCTTAAGATTAGTGTGTAAAATAAAAGGTGATTGATTGCTAGATTACGAGTAATTACGCACTCTTAAGTATAGATCCTTGTGTCAAGATCTTATATTAAGATCTTATATTAAGTAGTATCACGTGCTAGCTTAAGAGTGAAGCTCACCTAGTTTTGATATCACATCCTCTTTTATCTAGATTTGAGTATTATTGCGAATAAATAGATTACAATACTTTGTGATAACGTATTATAAGTAATATATTATTAAGTAATTCAGAAATAAGAATAATAAGAGAGGATAGTAAAGAGACTACTAATATCTAGTAAAATTTTAATTTAATTAAGCTTAAGTTTCTCATATAATTTATTCTTTCTATTAAATTGCACTCTCTTTTAAATATATCTCTATAACTATTAAGATAAGTCTTCTTATTCTATATTTTCAGGTGAGAGAGTATATGATAAATTATAAACGAAGGAATTAATATAAGAGTGATTACTAGTATCTATAATTTAATCTCATATTATAAGTACTTAAAAATTGATCTTATTCACACTCTTTTATAATCAAATAATATCTCACGTTAATAAGTATTCTAACTAATCTTTAAAGAATAGATTAGTAATAATGATAAGATCACTTCTACTTATTTTTATTTATAACTTATTTATAATTTTAAACAGCTACTACTAATAAGAAATTAGTAGATGAAATTAATTAATAGAATAAAGAATAATAGTGATTATAATTCTTCGTAACTTCTTTATACTAATAATAAATAGTCTGAAAACTTTAGTAATAATTAGAATTCATGATAATATAATTAAGATTAATGCTAAGAAATATAACAGTTCGAAATAAGTTATAAATAGAAATAATCGATTATAACTTATTAGATTAATATTAATTTTATAATAGAGCGTGCTTATTAAAAGAAAGCGATATTAATTTAGCTTATAAGTTCTAATAATATTGAAGATAAGTACTCACATTCTTTTATAATTCTTTAACTAATATAAGTAGTTTATAAGAAGTATAGAAAAGAAGAGAGAGCTTTTATATTTTATCGCTCTCTTAAAAAGATTTATTATAATAATTAGTATTATATTATTACTATTTAATTATAATTATAACTAATTACTTCTAATCTATAACTATTATATATAGTAGTTAAAGTAAATAGACTGTACTTTAATTATTGCTGATAGATTTAGTCGGTATTAATCACTTCAGATTATAACTAACTATATTATAATAATAGAGATTGAAAATGCTGAGAAATGCCGCTTAACTAAAGTTAAAGCTAAGTCTTTTATCTTAAAGAAGTTGGTAAATATCTTAAAGTATATTAATAAATATTTACTTAATTCTATTTATAATCTCTTTAATAATCTTATAGCTAAGATTAAGAAGTTTAGTAAGTTAAAAAAGTAGAGTCGCTTAACTTTTTTTATAATCTAAAGTTATTAACGTGAATGATTATAAGTATAATATTAATAAATGAGGCGGTATTAATTATTTCTAATTATAACTTATTATAATTAGATGATAAAGCTCTTTAACATGACTTACTTCTAATTATAATTAATTAGTTACTTATTTTCTATCTTTAAGTAGAGAACTCATCTTTAATAATCTTTATAATTATTTTCAAGTCTTTTAACTTACTTCTCTTTATAACTTTATTATGATTTTCTTAATATTTATTTACGATTTACTTATTAAATAATATTGATTAGTATAAAGATGTAGAGTAGTTAAAGTGCGTAATAGCTTATAACTTAATAGTCTGATTTAAATAGAAAAGAGAGATAATAATTTATAATCTTAATTTGAAAGTAATAGAATAATAAAGTTATAATATAAACTTTAAATAAAGAAAAGATATAGAGTTATAGTAATTGATTAATAATATTAACTTATAAGTAATTATAATAAAATATAAGAAAGAAAAAGTAAGTATAATATAGATTTTTAGATAGATCTAATTCTATATTATTCTTCTATTCGATCTTTATTATAACTTATATAGAGTTATTATTTAATTATATTCCGCGATACTAGTCATAAGTTCTTACTTTTATAAAGAAATCTTAGTGGATTTCGGTGTTAAGAACGGTTTTATTATTTTCTCTAAATTAATATTTATAATCTCTTAATTCTATTCGCTCTAGATATTAGATTTAAGAGTTAAGTTATTTATTATTATATTCTCTTATTTCTAATCTAGATTCTAATTTCTTTAAGAGATCTTAACTTTTATTAAGCTCTTCTTCTTCTCGCATGAAAATATAATAACTTACGGCATGTTAATTAAGTCTATAATAGCTTGCGATCTATCAGCCTCTTTAATAACTCTTATTATTTCCTGTAAAGATCAAGAATCTTCTATAAACTAATCTTTATTAAGATCTTTTCTAATATCTTCTTCTAAAACTTTAAGATTATTAATAGTGAGTTCTGACTAATCTTTCTTTCTTATCTGCAATAAATCATCTTTCTTATAATTTTCTATTATTTTTTTTCATTCTTTTACCGGAATTAACGCTAATTCATTATAACTTGATATATTCGTATTTTCATTTTTAAAAAGTTCTGCAATTTCGGAAGAAGTGTTTAATATATTAATATTTCTTTTATACAAAATCTTCTATATTCTTGAAGAGTTTCAGAGTTTTAAAATGTATTATCTATCTAAGATATTTATCGTAATCATTTATTAGTCATTAATTAGATTCTTAATAATATTTCTCTTTAGATTAGTGAGGCGGTAGATTTCTAGAAGCATTTTCTTATTAATTTAATAGAGATTAAATCATTATTCTTTAAATTTATTGCGACTCTCAGCTCATATAAGCACTCACTAATTCTTATGAAAGTCAATATTCTTTATCAGCTAATTACGAGTCTATTAAGTTTTGATTACTTTTTTCACGAGCTTTTTATTAGTAATCATTCTAACATATTATATTTTCTTGATACTATTAAGTCGGGCTTATAATATTTCTCTATTATTCTTAAGAGGTTATAACTTCTTATTATTAGATGATAATTTTAATTGTTTTCTGAATATAAGATAATAAGATAAATATTCTATTATCGCATGAATTTATATACGCACGAAGAATATCGCTTGTTAAAGATATTAATCTCATAAAATAGTTGATTTATTAATAAGCATTTTAATTAAAATACTTCTAAGTAGCTTATTTAAGTTTTCAACTTTACTATTTATTCGTGAGTAATAAGAAGTTATAACTTAATACTTTGTAGAAAGTAGTTTTATATATGCGGTTAAGACTTGCCTAACTAGATTACTATTATTATTAGAGAGAAGCTTATTTGATAGTCCGTAGATTATTATAATATTATTATGAATAACACGAGCGATTATTTCCGCTTATATATCTAATAAAGCTTTTATAATAGATTATTTAATAACATATTTAATAATTATAAGAATTTATTGATTTCTTGCAGATATTTAAGATAAAATGCTGATAAGATTAATAATCTATTAATAAAATAATAAAGTATTCTTAGATATAAGTGTTTGTAAGAGTTCACGCTCTTAATTAGATCAAGATCTTTAAGCTATTTAATACTTAGAATAAATCATAACATATTCTTTAATATCTTTTTCAAGTGTATATCACCAGCCTTAATTATTTACGACTTCTAATAACTCGGGATAATCTAAATATCTATATTCTAAATATATATATTTAAGAAAATCAGCTTAAAATGTATAAGAGATATAAGAGAAGAATTCATCATCTAATTATTAGAGAAGATACTTATTACTATTAACCGCAAAACTGTTTTTAGTCTCGTAAATATTTATATAAAAGGAATTTAAAGATTCAATATTATTCTTTAAGAAGTGAATTATATGCGTAACTTAATCATTCTCATCTAATTCTTATATAATTATAATTATAGCCGCCCGATTACGAGTATCTTCGCTTATAAGATCTAACCTGCGATTAATTATATCTAGAACTATTATTATAAAGCCTTTTTAATATTAAATATTTAGATTATATTCTTCAAACTCTTCAATTCATCTTATAAGTTATTTTAATAAGTTGCGCATAATAAAAAGATATTTCAGACTCTTATAATCGATATAGATTACTATAGTAAATCTATTATTAATATAAATTCGCTAAGTTTGTAAAGTATACTTAATTACTAATAACTCTTTCTTATATATTAAATAATTAATCTTAGAAGCTATGAGTTTACGACTATTATAAGTAATAGAATGTAATTATTTCAGATTAGAAGAGCTGTTTTCTTATTATAATAGAATAATTCTAATAGTTTATTTATTAGTATTATACTAGATAAGAAATGATTAAGTAATATCAGATTATTATAACACGAAAGTAGTTATAAGAGCTAGTTTTAATACATTAAACGTAGTAGCCGTAAATACTATTTAAGTAATACTCTAATACTTCTTCTTTCTAATCTTAAAATCAATCTCTTTTAATAGATTAAAGAGGGATATAATTATTTACGCGAAGATACGAATAAAGTATCAATAATATATGATTATATCTAAAAAGACGCGTACTTTATAAATATTAATCGATATCGATCAGTTCTAAATAACTGTAATCTTTAATAAGAGAGGGTGAATAATTCTGGATCTAATAAGATGTTCGTAAAATTTAAGAAAGTAAATATAGAATATATATTTTAAGGATCAGGCATAAAATATATATTATTATAAAAGCTCGAAGATTTACGTAAGATGATATATATACTTAGTTATTGATTTAGAGTATATAATAATATTATTAAGATACACTATCATAAATTTTCTAAGAAACGATCTTATAATATAATTTATTAAGATCTGAAAAGAGATCGGCGCATTATAAAGACTAAATAATATCACGCGTCATTAAAATTTACTCTCTCTTATATTAAAAGCGATCTTTTTGCGGTCTTTTTTAATAATAAGTATTTAATAGTAATTCTATATAAAATCAATCTTTAAGAGATAATGAGTCTTATCTATTAAATCAAGATATTCTTAAATTCGCGGTAGTAAATAGCTATTCTTCTTTATAACCGCATTTAAGACTTGAAAATTAATATATATTTATTATTTTCCGCTAGACTTCCTAATAAATAAAATAAATAATTTCTAAAGACTAAATAATTCTTTAATTAGATTTTATTTAAGAAGCTTTATAATCTGTTATAACTATTTAGTTAGATATATAGATGATAGTAAATATGAGTTTAAGTTGATTAGCGTTATATCTTTAGTTTTAATTATATAATTCGGGTTATAAGAAGAAGAGAGTTATTCCAGAAGATCTTCTTTAAAAATATTCGTAAATTAAGTATATAATTATTTCTATGCGGGTACTTCTTCTTATCTCTTATTATTACTCGTTATTTTCACGCGTGAGAGATTAAAAGTTTATTAAATAATTATTAAAAAGAATTCAGCTTTAAGTTCGCGTATATAATATAGAGTTTGGCTGATTATAAGAGATTATTCTATATTAATATTAGATGAAGAAGGATGTGAATTTACATAATTAATTATAATAGTAAGAGATAAGTTATAAGTAATTTCTCTCTTATCTTAAACGCGGATTTATAATGTTCTTCAATTAATATTAAAATTAATCTCTCGTAATTAATTAAGATTAAGTATAATATTGAAATTAAGTAGATTTAAAATCTTTATAAGTATTCATGATTAATATTTCTCTATTATTAATATAATAAAGACTTAATTAGAAATTTGCGAATATTTATTATTAGTAATCTTAATTTATTTCGTATTATTACGAGTCATTTTAATATTTAATTTAATCTTATAAATAAAGTCGATTAAAATATACTTTCTATTAATATCTGAATTAAGAAAAATATATACTAGATACTTCTAACTTTAATAAGTTATATCTTCTTTTAAGACACATATAAAACTCTTATTTAATAAATATAAATTAATAGAAAAGATCTTATTTTAATATAGTAGAGAGTTGTATTCTTTTATAATCTTATTTTAAGAAGTATATTTTTCAGACTATAATAATACTTTTAGATTATTTAGATCTGAGCTTTTTCTGATATAAAAGATACATCTCTTTATACTAAATATTAATCTATTAAAGAGAAGCGCGTAGAATTATAATTATGAGATAAAAAGTAATTAATAGAACACTCTTATAAGTATGAAGAGTTTATGCGGTCTTATAATAATTTATTATGAATTATAATCTCTTATAAATAGTCTCGAGCAGAATATTCTTATTCTTTATATTTATAATACGCGCTTTAAGATTTATATTAATCTTATCATTTCTGCGAGTCTTTATAAGATTAATAAGTTAGTAAGAAGAGCTTTTAATCTTTTTAATAAGAAGTATTAGTAATCGCGTAAGTATAATTATAACTTTCTGCGCGTTATTCTAAAGCGTTATAAAAATAAGAAATAGAGACTTTAATTTATTCTTATTAATCAGTACGATTAATAAGCTAATTAAATATAAGATTATTTTATTCTAAATATTTAGTAAGTTTAACTTATAACTAATTATTAAGATCTATATAAAGATACTTCTTAATTTCATCTTATAATTTTACAGAAATAATTTACGCGGCTAAATAAATTAAATTAAAAGCATACTTATATACTATTTTATTATCTTATATAATCACTTACTAATCTTAATATAAATATTATTATTTATTATAATCTCGAAATATAAGTCTTAATTATATAATATAATTATTAATATTATAAAGTATTGCATTTTATAGTATATAAATGCGGTATATTTTATTAGTTAGATAGTTTAAAGCTTATTCTATAGTTTTATATAAACTTATTCAATAATTATAAAGCTTATAAAAGTTAATTCAGTTTATAATATCTTATATATAATTATCTAGTTTATTATTACTTTAATTATTATTATAAAGATATAATTTCTTAATCTTAAAATTGAAAGTAAATATAAAAGATTATAATAATACTTAAATTTATTATTATTATATTTAATCTTAAAGTTATTAACTTATAACTTATATTAATTTTATTATAGCAGCTTAATTATATTATTAATTATCTATAAGAGCTAATAAGAGATCTTATATAAAGAAGATTTCTTACTAAAACTAATTTTCTTAATTTATATTATAATTATAAAAAGATTAATCTAAAAAAGATGATATAAATATAAGAAGAGAGAAGAATATACTTATATATCTTTATAATCAAGCGAAAGTAAGAATATATATATAATATATTCAATTTAAATATTTTCTCTCTTATTTATAATCTCTTTCTTCTTTCTAAAAACTTCTTATAAATTATCGCGCCATCACTTTTCTATAAATATTATACTAAAAGAGAATAATATTTATTGATAAGTTCTGAATAATTGCGGAACATATCAGATATCTTTCGTAAGTAATCCGCTAATCTAATAAATTTCTAAAATAGATTAGAAATTAGAGGATTAGATTATAACTTATTATAAACTAATTTCTTAAAGTTTAATATACTATTCACTTTCAGACTCTAGAATTTCCAATAATTAAGAAATCGCGAAAAAGAAAATGTAAGTCTTATTATATACACTCTATTATATTATTTTATAAGAGATTACTACTATTAAAAATAATAAGTGATTTCCTGATAATAGTGAGAAATAGAAGCGTAGCTAATCTTTATAAATTATTAGTAGTGTAGCTCTCAGAAGATAATTCTAAGAGTCTCATTAATCCCGCATAATAATTATAATCAGTCATGTAAAGACTTTATATAAAGCTATTAAATGTAAAATAAAAGGTGATTAATTGCTAGATTATGAGTAATTACGCATTCTTAAGTATAGATCCTTGTGTTAAGACCTTATATCAAGGCCTTGTGCTAAGCAGTGTCACGTGCTAGCTCAAGGGTGGAGCTCGCCTAGCTTTGATATCACAAGTGTTACACAGGTTAGGCCGCCTATAGCTCTGAAAGATTGAAGAGATCTTCGGCCGCTCTATCTTTATTCTACTACAGTCTAGTCTTTTGCTCGAACTGCTCCTTAAAATGATGCGAAGGGGCAGGAAGCTCGAAGAAGAAAAGCCTCAGCGGTGTTAAGGTCTTCATCGCTCTGGCAGATTGGCTTTCGATCCCCGCTAGAGTGAGATGAAATAAATTATACTCGAATTAGTTGACTTCTAGTTGTTGCGACAGGACTGATCGTTGTATCTCAATGTTTGAAGGCTGGCTTTGCGACAACACAGAGAGTTTCGTCTTAAGGAGTGCAACGGCTGTCTTACTACTTCCCGTGATCAAAAAGATGGTTGCATTCTTCACAATCTCGTCGGTGGAAAGACTAGTGCCAGTCTCTGCGTCTCGCACTTTGACGATATTGCGCAGAAGCGATTTTGTCTTCTCCGAAGCAGTTCCTGGCCTTCTCGTCTCTCAGACGTAGTTATTCACGCAGTTCCGAGCGAACATCTCCAATCTAGCAACCACACGAAATCCTTCTCTGATATACTAAGAAGGCACGTAGCATATCCTTCCTTTCCCCGGAATATGACATCTAAGTATTCCTCAACCTTCCACGCAAAAAGTTGTTTAGACGTGAGCAAACTCTTGAGTGAAAATCCATGGGATAGTAGACATCTAACGCGCCAATGCAAGGTTCTATCGATGATGTTCAAAACGTTTGCTGCTCCTGTTGCGCTCAGAGCTTCAGAAATGAGAGCCTTTTTCGGGCACAAGAGAAAGCTTTGGCCGTAGATCTTATTAACGGTCTTCCGAT
>JAABUK010003848.1_pt1 | contig 24976 bp, 4 predicted proteins | sample 5559141 | NCBI WGS metagenome assembly JAABUK01 (sample SAMN10711869, study PRJNA513367) | rock metagenome | isolation source: Antarctica rocks | place: Antarctica: Victoria Land, Pudding Butte nord | collected 2016-01-03 | reverse complement strand
TCTACCATTGCCCCTACCACGCTTGCTAGGAGTTGTGGAGACGAATGAAGCTGGAGTTGAGGCACGTGAGCCTTCCAGATCAGGCCCTAGTGCTGATGTCACATTTTCAATAGCTTCTTTCCTGCGACTTTGGGCCGAAAGATATCTTCGGCTCCAAGCTTTCTGCTTCTTGGAACCGTCCGACTTAGCAAAGATGGACTTCTTAGTAACATTAAAGGGTGCATCAAGACCTGACAGGAAGACAATTTGTGGCAGACGGGTTGCCGAATGTCTGGACCTTGGAACCGCATCTTTATCTTCGAAATGGACTTTACGTTTCTTGTTCAGGGTCTGTTGCTTGGTAGTCGCTCTCGTAGTAGGGCCGTCATAGACAGGAACATTCACCTGATCGATAGTTCTCTTCAAGTCTTCGCGTCCTGGGTTCACTGTCACCGTCTGAAATGGATCATTGAGGTCATCAGAGTCTGGAGGTGACGAGAGGGAAGAATTGCCAGAGGATTGAGGAGAAAGTGACCTCTTATTAGGCAGCCTGGTTTCAACCTCTGATTTCGAAACTGGGGATGAGAGACGCAGAGACTTCTCGGATGCTGATGAAGACAGCAGAGGATTTCTTGAACTTTGGCGAGGCATTGTACTGGAATAGGATAAGCATAAGATGGTGCGTGGATGAGTGTGGCTGAAGGTGGAAATAGCAGAATGCTTCTGGCAGACCGAGGACAAGAAAATGAGGGTACAAATCAGAGCAATAAGCGCAAGCAAGATTGATCGGGGAAACAAGGTCTAAACACAAGCGGACTTACTTGAGATCTGTTGGTGTCGATGGATATGCGACTGCCGCCTCTCTCTGGGTTTGAATTGAAGGGTTGGTTTGCTGATACGTTATTGGATCGGCCTGTACAAGTAATCTTGTCTTCAAACCCTGTAAATCGGGTTCTGGCCAGTGGTTCGGATATCGAAAGCGGAGTTCTAGTATATGACACAGGTTTGAAAGCCAAATTGGTGCAGACCAGTCCACACTGGATCTCAATGCTGCCGGATGGAGGTTCTTGGGTGATAGAACATGGTCTCTGAACAAAAAGGAGTCTTCAGGTTGAGGCAGATAGTGAACGCCCTGGAAACTGCTGGGCCTAAGCTCACCGCCGACCGGTCCACTGTCCCAGGACTGCGCCATGGCTGTGAGGTTTTGACGAAGAGGGCGGTGTTGTGCCTTGAGTCTCTTACCGCGGAGGAAGCATTTCTCGTTGTGACGCCTTACCCGATTAGGCACCCTAGCTATGAGAGAGATGACCACATCATCAGCATTCATTTGACCGTCTGCCACCACAAGAGCAATCCTGATGGCATTTCAAGCGTACCCTCCAGATCCATTGTATCAGGACGACTATCATGAAGTCATGTTGTTCTTCTTGCGACACCGGCACCGACTCTGGGGGCCAAAGTGTTGTAGGTCCTCCTTGGCGGCTTACTCAGCAGAGACCTATTTCCTTCTTCCTTGCTAGTCTGCGTAGATAGCTTCTTCTTCATACACTCATTCATCAGGTTATGAGCTCTCAACGCTTGAAATAGCGCAAAACAGAGCTGTATCGTTATAGTGTAACTGCTATATCCTCTTTTGTTAATGCCTGCGGATACAAGATCCTTCTCACGCTCAAAAACGCAGAGTTCTGGGGGTGGGCAACGGACGTCTTTAATCCCGACATCATCTATATTAGAGCCTCGAAATAGTCCTCAAACCCCTTCTTAAACTACTTAATTAGATGAATTAATGATAATTAGATAAAATCATAATTAATTAAATGATATTAAGCAAATTCCGATGAATATAATCGTAAATAGCTAATCATTATTCTTACTATCACTTATAAGACTTCAGTATATAATACCGATTTCGGCGAAGAAGTTTCGAAAGAATCTAATCTTCTATAAGATTAAAATAATCATAATTCTGATAGAATTAAAGATATATTCTTAATAAGATAGTTAATTTAGATAAAAAGCACGCGGATTATATATTTTAGATGTTCTAAAGAGCTGCTTAAAGAGTATTAAATCTGATCTATTTAAGAGTATAAATATAGCTCTTTAAGAGTTAATTCTGACATTATTATTAATAATAATAAGATCTGAATTTGAGAATAAATTTATAAATAAGGCGTACTTAATTCTATTAATCAAATACTTAAATTTAAATATAACAATCTACATCACTTTATTAATAAAACTAAGTCTATTAAGATAAGCTTCTGAGCAGATTATTTAAGATTATATTTCTAAATTTAATAGTTTAAGAGCTTAATTTAAGTCTTCTAAAGATTAAATTAGTTTAGATATACTTATTAAAAACTTTGTGACAAATCTATAATCTTAATTAAGCCGAGAAGTCTTTTTAAAGCTAATTAAATAAAGCAATATTTCTGATTTTGAGAGTTTTAAACAGACTCTAATTCGCGTATTTATTTTTGAGAAGAATTAACGCGAATTTTATCATTCAAATGCGCCAAAATCTGTTATTAAATTAAATGAGCGAAATGAGCGAAATTTCAGCTCTGAAAAAGGCGAGAAATCATCATGCGCTTACTGTAATTATATCAGACATTCAATCAACAATTACTAATTCAAATATTTAGAAAAACGATCTTCTGCAGATCAAAACAGATCAAGATATAGAGGATTTACAGAGAAAGAAGTGATTGTGAGTTAATTAATAGCTAGATCTACTATAGACGCCTGCGTTCTGCAAGAGAATAGCTGATTATTTGATTCTGCAATCTCATTTTATATGATTAAGTTCAGAGAATCTCTTATAAATATAACGTCTATTAAGTCTCAAAAGATTAGAATAAATAATAATAATAAGCTGAATATTAAAGAAAAAGAGTTTATTTATCTAAAGAATAAGATTAAGCTGCTTAACGTCTATTTTATTTATAATCTAAATATGAATTTGCTATTGATTAACACTCTATTAATGAATAATTGAACAATTAGCTTTAAATTAAGATAATAAAGAAAAGCAATTCTGACGAAAAATAGGCTCGAAATCTTTATTCTTTCGAAAAATGAAGTATTTTAAGTTGAACAGATTGAATTAGAAAAATCCTTGAAAATTGAGGATTAAAAAGATACTTTAAAGCTATTAGAATAGCTAATCTATTAAAGAATGAGTTATTTAAATTTCGAATTTATACGCCTGTTATCTGAGATTTCTGGGCGTTAATTTGAGCTTAAATTTGAAAAGAGAGAATTCTGCGAATTCTATATACTCGAAAAACAGCGCAGAAGATTAAATCAAGAGTCTACAACAACTTTAAGAGCTGTATATTCTGATTAACGTATTTATATTGATTTGTGTGAAGAAGAATATACTTTTACTTTTAAAAAAGTTTAAATAGCTGAGAATTTCGATGAATTATCTATTAATGAGGGTGGAGCTAAATTATTTATAATTATAATAGATGAATTCAGTTGATTTAGAAGAATTATCTTTCTTAAGCGCAAAAATAAGACTGAAAAAGCTATTTAAGAATAGATTTTTAAGCTTAACGCAAAAGATTATAAAATGAAGATTATTTACAAGAATAAAGAGTTCAAATTTAAGAGTCGAAAATTTACAAAATAACTTAAATCAAAAGGAATTCGTGAGGAGAATTCAGCTTTATATATTCCCGAGCAGAATGATCTCTTTAAGAGATCAGTTGATCTAATTTGCTCAAAAACTAGATTCATACTAACAGTAATAGATCTCCCTATCTCTTTATGAGCAGAAGTTATAGATATAACTACTTAACTCTTGAATTACAGCTTAATAAGATTCTTAAGTTGTGAAATAATGTTTTTTAAGACGTTTTATAGTTATAAGTTGTTCATTCTCCATTTTCGCGTTTTTAACTGCGTAATTTACGCGCGAATTTCTCACGCAAATAATCATAATAAGCTCTCTTTAAGAGAACAGAAAATGAGACTTATTAACTACAATTTTACGCGAATTTATTATCTCTGAGATTCAAAAAGTAGAAAATTGACGTTCTGTAAAGATGTTAAATTTAATGAGCAAAATTTGAGGTTAGATGAAATAACTGAGCTTAATTCTCCACATAATTTTACAGCTAATTTAGACCTCTCAGAGCAAATTTAAAAGTCTCAAATTTCAATTAATGAGTTTTCTTCTTCCTCCGAAATAATTGAAATTAAAGAGAAGAAATATCATATAAAATAGAAAGAGATAAAGCTGTTAGAAATGACTTAAAATGCTCTAAATTTACTTAAATCTAATTAAGTGTTTAAGAACATAAATACGTTCTTTATTATGACTTTTACGCGCGTTTTAAAGAGATCTTTAAATCGATATTCTAAATTCTTTAATAAGACTTGAAATAATCTTAAATTAAGAATATAACGTGAGATTATAAATATTCAAATCAAGACTCTTAAAGAGAATAAGATCTGGTTGATTATTAACATTAATTCTGTGCTCAAGAATAGTAATATATTATTAAACAGATAAGTATTTATAGAAAAAGAGTAGAAAATCGAGCTTAAAATATAAAAAGCTTAGTAAGTAATCCGCGGATTTAAGTAAAAAGACGAGAATATAAATTTTGACGAATTAACGATCTCAATTGTTAAAGCTTAAATAACGCGAATTCTCTTTGCTTTAACTACAGAAAATAGCTAGAATATTCAATAGATAAACATTATTATCATCTTCTTAAATAAGAAGATTAAGAACGATATTTTTATCGAATTATTTATTAAATATAGATAAAAGAGCAAGATCTGCAAACTGAAAAAGACTCTATATAATTTTCGAACATCTTTAGCTATTTAATATAAGACTTAGATTGTCTTTCTGCAAGATCTAGACTATTTATAAACTTTATACGACTCAGCCCTCTATTCTTAACGCTCGTTAAATGATGTTATCTTTATCTTCTCTCATATTAATGATTATATTATTACGAGCAGTAATAATCAAGATATTCGCGAGCTTAAAATAATTATATTAAGTCAATTTAGAATAAAGAATATCAGCGTTTATAAGATCTATTTAAATATAAAAATCATATATAAAAAATAGATTATTCGCTTCACGTAAACAAAATTCATAATTTATCTTTTGCAGAATGCAGAATTATAAAATATTAAGTTCAAGTCTATTTTTATAAAGACAGATCTGAAAATTAAATTCGCTAATATTTCAATTCGAATAAAAGACTTCAGAAGACTTATGAGAAAGATATAATAATTAGTTATTATTTCGCGCTTTAATATAGTTCACGTTATAAGTTATCTCACAAGTATAATAACGAAACTCTCAGAAATAATTTAAGTTACTCTTAAACGTGTTTTATATTATTTAAGAGACACTATTAATAAAGATCTGATTTATTAAGATAATAACTCTTTACAAGATTATTCTAACGCGAATTAAGTAGAAGAGAGCTCTGCGAAATTAATAATAGATATTATTTTCATACTAAATAATGACTTTATTCATTAGTTTATAAAGAGATAATTAGTAATTACTTTATTTATGTATGAGATAGAGTATATAACTATATTAATAGCTACTTAGAATATTATATAAATAGACTTCTATATATAGAAAATTTAGAGTATTATAGAATTAAGTTCTATTCTAATTTGGGTCGATAATTAGAGAGTTATAGCTCTGATTAAGAAGACGAAATAGAATAGGCGGATAAGATATATCAATATTCGATATCAGTTTGTACAGAAGATTATTAAAGATGGAACAATTTCGATGAAATACGTGCTTATAGATAGTTAATTGGTAGATAGATTAATTAAGATACTGAAATCGGATAAGTATAATTAATAAAGAGCCCTGATTGGCTCATTTCGAGAAGGCAAAGGCGCGGATATGAATAGTGAGAAGGAGGAATGAGTGTTATAGTGGGTAACAGGCGTTATGATTGGGATAGCTGGAGAGTCAGAAATAGCTTAATTGAGCTAAATATAACTGTATAATGATTAAGTTGTTATTATTAATTTAAGTGAGAGCGGAGAATAGAAATAAGGAAAAGCGCGGCCGCGCTAAGTCTTTGTTTAAGCTCTAAGGCTGAATATGATTATGTCTTGATATAAAAGCAAGTCTTAACGTAAAAGTAAGTCTTAGCGTAAAAGTAAGTCTTAGCGTAAAAGTAAGTCTTAACGCAAGATACAGTACTGTCAGAGCATCTTTAAAGCTCTAGCATTCTATTAAGTCTAGCGCTACCGCAGCTCACACAGATAGCGCAGAAACAGAATTGTAATAGTTGCTTATTATAAAAAAAGTTTACGGCTTGTGAATAGCCTTCTTAAGAGTGACCTGTTTCTGCTATCTTCTATAATTATCACTTAATTATCTTTCTTAGTCTAATATGTTAGTCGTTCTTAAGACTTAACATATAGTGTGAATTTATTAGCTTATCTGCGCTCTTATAGTTAAGAGCATTTTAGAGCTTCTTTATATATCTTTATAATCTGCTAAGTCTGAGCTAACGTCTTTTAGTCTTCTTAAGTATTATCTTCTTTTTTAAATTTATACTATTGTATCTTATATATTATTATCTCGTTATTAATAAGCTTGCTTATTAACTTATTTATCTTTTAATACTTCATTTCTTTCTTATTAATATAATCTATTATAAAAAAAATATTTTAATAATATAAGTTCTGATTAGAATTAATTACAGAATTAAGATGTATCTTACTAACGTGAACATCTTAATATGTGAAGATAGATATATTAGAAGTGATAACATTCTCTAATAAATCATGTTAATACTAAGAGTAGTATATCTCTTATAATTAATTAAGATTTATATTTTATTTATTTTTGTTTATACTTTATTTATTCTTCTTTTTAAATCTATTTAGTACTGCTGTAGCTTAAGTAGTATAAATAAACTCTTCTTTATTAATAAATATGATAGTGCTTAGAATAACATCTTAATAAACTATTTATAATATAGAGTTCTAATTAAAATAGATTAGAGCGATTTATAAAGCTGATATTATTCTATTAAGTATCTCAGATATTTAAGATAGAAATAGTAGGTCTATCTTTTCTAAGTGTTTAAGATGAACTAATATTTAACTAATTAAGTTTGCAGATATTTTCACTTTCTTAATAACGCGGAAAATAAGATTAATACTTAATTAATGTATTATTTAGATTCGTATTATGATTATTAGCTTATTAATCTTGGTGTTCTTATAAAATATAGTAAGTTAATGAGAAATATTAAGTATTATATTTTACATTTTAATATAATCAGTACTGATAAGCAGCTTAGTATCAAGATTATTAAATATTAAGACTGAGATTTATAGCTTAAGTAGCTTATTCTAAGTGCTTTAGAGATAGAATACGAAAGTAATTAATTTACTAACTCTCTATTATCTACTAATATCTTAAATAATTAATAGTTTAATAATCTTAAACATATAAGAAAGCTGAGTAAGCAACTTTTAATTAATAGCTGAACAATCGAAATTAGAGTTAATAACTATTATAAATAGCTCCGAATTAATAGCTTAATATATATTAACGTGAGTTTCAGTGTAATTAAATATATTCTTTAAGTATTTCTCTTTTAGCTGCGCTATAAGATTAATAATAGTTGAGGATTATATAGAAGTAGTCTTAGTAGTATAAGTATTAAAAGCTTTTAAATAGCTATAAAGCTGATTATTTAATAGAAATAACTTTTTATACTTCTAATTAGTAATACTAAAGTTAATCATAATCTCTTCCTTCTTTATAGAGCTTAATTCATCATTACTTAATTTATTAAGAGTATTCTAAAGAGCTAAATACTCTCGCTGCATATAATAATAATTCTTATTAGACTTCTCTTTTAAAGAAATCTTCTTATTAATTATAAAGATCTTCTTCTCCTTCTTTAATAAATAATTAATTATTTAATAATTAGTCTTCAGATCTTAAGCAGTACACTTCTTATAAGAATAAGAAGAATTGATATTAAAATGCTTTTCTGTGAGTGTAAAAGACTTAAAAGAGAATCTGCTTAATATTATAGATATTAACTTAATATATAATATCTTCTTATAAGTTGGTTCTGAGATCTTTATTAAATAGAATTAAGAATACTTATATATTAATCAATTTGATCTAGTTCTCTATTTATAGAGATATTATTAAATGTTCTATATCTTTTATAGATAATCTTAAAAGTTCTATAAACTCTTTTAACTTTTCCTGATAAGTATACTCTACAGCTCTGATATAGTCTGAAAGCTTTTATAGACTCTTTAAATCAGATTCTTCTTTATCTTTATATCTGTGATTCATAACTTACTAACCTTCTTATTAATATATTCTATAGAAGATTGTTCTTAATTCTATTAAAAACACTTCTAACTTATATTAGAGTGAAGTTCTATATTAATGCTTATAAAATCGCGTTTAATAACTCTTCTCTATTAAGTAGATAATAAAGTTAGATGCTCTTTTTCAGTAATTAATAGAATAGTATATTATATATGAGCTATTTCATTATTAAGATAATGAGGAAGTAGTAGTATAAGCTTCTGCTCTTAATCTTTATAGATTAGTATGGCGTTAGTAATGCGTTAATAAAATATCCGAGCTGATTTAGTATCTTAATAAGAGATTAGCTTAAATAGATAGATTTTCGATAGTTTCAGTGTTAAAACTTTATTTCTTAATCTATTCACTAATAAGAATTGACTTAATAATAAGAAATCCTGTCTTATATTAAGACTAGTTATAATAACTCTTATAGTTTTCGCATAACTCTTTATATTCTGATTCAGTATTATTATAAGCTTCATTATAATTAATAATATTGTTTAATCTATAATAGATATAGTTTAAGTCTTCTTAAGAGTCTTTACTACTATCTCTTAAATCTCTAAAAAGATATTCTTTTTAATATATTTTTCTGTAATAAAATCTCTCTCTCTTCTTATTTAAGCTTTATAGAGCTTATGCTTATGACATCTAATTAATAGCTAGTAGAGATAAACCGAACTAATTCGTTTTATAGATTTACTTAGCTTATATTAGTCTGGTGAAATTAATTAAACTTAAAAAATGATTATAATATCTCTTCTCTTATCTCTAATTTATTTAGATAGTTTAGCGACTATTAGTGATTATAGAGGGGATAGGAAGGAAATAGAGTGTTAAATATCTAAAATATGAGATAGAATGGGTGTTAAGTACTCAAGAAATAATAGAATGGGTGTTAAGTATTTAGAAAAATAATAAAAATAAGATTTAAGTATTAAGTACTTAAAGAATAAGATGAAAATGAGGCTTGAGTATTAAATACTTAAAGGATGAGATAAGTTATCAATAATTATAAGCTGTAATCTATTAAAAGTAGAGAATCTGCAGAGTAAAGATTAGCTCGCAGCTGCGTAATATCTTAAGAGGTTCCTGCAGAAGCTAGTATAGCTTGCAGATTATTGATAAGATTCTGCGGAGGTTAGTGCGTCTTATAGAGTTGATAGGGTTCTGCGGAGACTAGTGCGCCTTATAGAGAGTTGATAGAGTTGAATTTGACTCGAAAATCGAGCTGAATTCGAAAATAGGGTCTACTTGAGACAGTATGTCTTGTAGACTGTTAATAGAATTGAATTTGGCTCGAAAAATGAGCTGAATTTGAAAATGAGGTTTACTTGAGGTAGTATGTCTTGTAGACTGTTAATAGGATTGAATTTGCAGGAAAACTACGTAAAATTTGAGACAGTAGAAAGTTGACAAGCGCAGTAAAGCGTTCACCGGCGTGTCCATTAAATGTTACAGTGGGTAACAGGCGCTATGGCTGGGATAGCTGGAGAGTCAGAAATAGCTTGATTGGGCTAAATATGGCTGTGTGGTGGTTGAGTTGTTGTTATTAATCTAAGTGGGGGCGGAGAATAGAAATAAGGAAAAGCGCGGCCGCGCCAAGCCTTTGCCCAAGCCCTAAGGCCGAATGCGGCTGTGTCTTGGCACAAAAGCAAGCCTTGGCGCAAGATACAGCACTGTCAGAGCACCTTCAAAGCCCTAGCACCCCATTAGGCCTAGCGCCACCGCAGCCCACACAGACAGCGCAGAAACAGGGTCGTAACAGTTACAGTATATTTAAGTTCACTTTCTTTATTATTTAGATGGATATAAAACAGTCACTCTTAACCGATTCAAATTTCGAGCAGGCTGACTTATCTCTGTTAGATCTTCTTTAAATCACTCTCAGACTCTTCGATAATAAGATAGATTTTGTGAACGAGCTTAACGTACTGAGTTCAATTATTTATTTTTAAAGAGAGAGAGAAATTAGAGATATCTTTAAAAAAGCAAGATAATCTAAGAATTAGATTAGTAGATCTGAGATCTGCTAGTTAATAATTAGTATTAGACTATAAAATGATTCGAATTTTGAGATAATATATAAGATTATATTATTACTCATCTTAATTTTTATAACAGCTTAAGTTAAATAGATTTAATAGTCTATAAAAATGAATACTTAAGTTACAGAAACTAATCTAGCTTATAGGAAAGCTGCAGAAATATCAGATACGCATTATAGCCGCTAATCTTAATACAGCTTCCGCGCTCTAAGATCTAATCGGGAGGCGTAGCCCTAACGCGTTAAGCTCGCACACGATCTTAGACATTTCACCGTACCGCATGTATAATAAAATAGTTGGATTTCTATTACTCAGTCTATAATCATCTTCGCGTATAACTATTCTTCATAGCTGTAGTAACTCATAATACTACCCCCCGACTCACCAGATCAATTATCCTTAATTAATAGTTAGCTGCGTTAATCCTCTCTCTATTCTCAATCACTAATCTTACTATCATTAATTAAACTCGCCAATAACTCTTCTTCAGAAGATAACTTAGAAACATCATTCTTATTCTTATATTTAGCCCGCTTCTTAAAGCTATTCTTTAATTACTTAGATCTTAGCTTATTAGCATTTCTTAAGTAATAGTTGTTAAGAATCTTCTTTAAATTCTCAAGATTCTTAATCGAGTAGTAAGTTAAATTCTCTGAATAACTTACTCACTATATTCTCGCCTTAAGACGCTTATCTACTTTCTTAATATTCACAATATTCTCCACTTCCCACTCTGCGTTCGCATCTTCCTTCATTATAATAGAAGAAGATATAAGATAGTCCTGTTTAGATAAGAGATTTATCGGATCTCTGAACAATAAAACGATATAGAAGACTGAATAAATCTTTATAAATACAGATAATTTAAGTTTATACACATCTCTTAACTTCTTTAATACTTTATATAGACTGATCTATTTCGCGTTTAACTTCTTATAAGATCTGATTATTTAAATATTCTTTATTAACAGCCAGATCTTCTCTCCTTCTTCAAATATCACTAATTAATAATACTTATCAGTCTGCTCCTTTTATCTCTTTTAAGCTTGAGCTAAATACTTTTTTATTTAGTTTTATATTTTAGTTATTAGCTCTATTAGATTTTAAGTCTTCTGCAGCTCAATTTATTATCTTACTATTCTTAGTTTATCTACTGCGTTAAAGCTTATTCATAACTCATATTTCTTATTAACTATAAATAGAGATAGCTGAGTTGATTCCGATATAATTATATTAGTCGTGAATTCCGCACTCAGTAATAACTCCGCCTAATTCTTCTAATTAAAGTTCACGTAACTGCGTAAGTAACGCTCCATCTTCATATTCACAATTTCTATCTATCTATCTATCTAGAAATAAAATGCTGTGAATAGTTTCGCGATAATACTCAGAATCTTATATAGATATGATTATATTATGCTTATAAATTAAGAACCTCTATCTAATATAATTATGCTAGATAAGTCGTAAATTCTTTATATATTCTTATATAATATTCTGGCTATATTTTCCGCGATTATATTCTTATTAGTAGTTATATAGATAATATAATATCTTTTCTTAATCAATTAATCTATTATATTAAGAATCGCATTAAATCCTTCTGATTTCAATAATTCTATTATAAAATTCATGAAGATATTCTTTTAAGACATCTTAGAAATTAGAAGAGATTATAACTCTTCTTTTGAGCGTTATCTTCTTATCTTTAATCTTTGATAGACATGATAGTTTCTTAAATATCACTTAACTGCTCCAATTAGTTTAGAAAATTAATATGATTTCCGAATTAATCGTAGTGTCTTTAATTCTCCTGTGTAATTTATTTCTCAACTCTTATAAATCTATTAGATTACTTGCGTTTGCAGCTCTTCTAACTCTATTAAAATAGTTAGCCTATCTTAAAAATAGAGCAGATTCTCTTTTTTCTTATATAGACTCATCTAATATCTATTATAAACACTCTCAATTCTATTTCATAAGATCTTATAAATCTCTTTCAGATTCTAATCATTTCTATTTGTTTATTTAATATTCTTATCTAATATGTGAATTTCTTGCGTGATACACATCATCTTATAGTTCCTCTAAATCTTCTTAAATAGTATCTTTAATATTAATAGTATCTAATATAAATTCGGATCATTCTTTACTCTAGAAATATTCTTTTCTTATCTTATTAAGACATCAGTCTTTTTATTAACTGCTTCTAATCAATAGATTATCTTAAAGTTAAATTGCGTTAAGAACTCTATCTACCGTGTTTATCATCTTATTAATTTCTTTATTAATATAAAGTACTTCAGAGTCTTATAATCTGTAAGCATCTTAATAATGTCTTCTTTAATACTTTACAGCTTCGATCCTCATTTCTTAAAGTATTGAATTATTATTAACAATTTCTTATTATATATAACATAATTCCTCTCTATTAGGCTCATACTACTTAAGTAATAAGTAATAAGATGTAATTCCTTATCCGATTCTTTCTATAAGAGAATTCCTTCAGTAATATAATTACTCGCATTATATTTCACGTAAGTCTTCTTTCTCAGATTAAAATACTGAAGAACTGAATTAGATGTTATCAGCTTCTTCAACTTCTCAAATATCTCTATACAGAATTCATCTCATACTAATAATATCTCTTTTCTTAATAGATTATTTAATGACCTTACTATCTAATTAAAACTCTTATAAAATTATTGATAGTAATTAATAAATCTAAGAAATTGTTATACTGTTTATATATTCTCTAACTTTAACGTCTCCCACTTCTGAATTATCTTAATTTGAGCTGAATCCAATCACATTTCATTCACATCTATTAATAGATCTAAGAATTTAATCTTAATAATGTAGAAGTTACATTTCTTAATATTTACTTAAAGTTCTACTTTCTTTAGAATCTTTAACATCTTCTTAATATGCTATTCATATTCTTCTCGCGTGTTACTAAATATTAGAATGTTGTTCTGATATAGCACTATAAATCATTCTAACACACTCAGAAACATATTATTTATATATCTCTAATTAGTTAAGAGTATTAAGCTCAATCTAAAAGACATCACTAAATAATGATAGTTTTTATATGCCGTGCTGAATATTATTAAATCACTATCTCTGACAATGATTATTCTAATATAGTAAAACACTTAATAAATATTCATCTTTATTAGAAACTTCGCGTTAGTAAGCTGTCTCAACATCTCATCAATTCTGAATATCAGATATTCATCCTTCTTTATTAGAGTGTTCAGATCTTGATAGTTCACGCAGAATCAGAGTTCTCTATTTAATTTCCGAACTAAAAGAATCGGGAACGTAAATAAGATGTCACTTAATTCAATAAATCTCTTCTTGAGATTCTCCTTGATATATCTCTTAATCATGTTAAGCTCAGCTGAATTCATTTATTAATAGAACTGTTTTCTTAATAACTCAGCGCCTTTCACTAGCTTTATTTAATAATCATGTCTATCTTAATGCGAAGGAAGAGTATCTGATATTCTTTTTAAAAAGATATAAGCATATTCTTAAAACTCAGGCGGAATTGCCTCTCATAAATTCTCTTCGACCTCCTCATTATTCTTCTTCTATCTTTTAATATTCTCAGAAATGATTATAATGATCTCCGCTTTAAATTCTTTAGCCAGCTCTTTAAAAGCTACTAAACTCATCATCTCAGTATTTATAAATCTAGAAAAGATTAAGCTTATATTTAAACTCACATTATCTCTTTATTTTTAAGATCTTCAGATCTTCTTCTTTCTCTTAGAAGCTTCAGCTAATAATAAGACTGATCTCAGATTAATCTTCATTTCTTTATACTTTAGAATATTAATAGGAGATCATTCTATCTCCTATTCAGATCTGTTCACATCTAGATATATCTGCTTAGATATATCTTTATCTATTTAATTATAATCTGACATATTTCTTTCTATTTAATAATGATTAAATATATTTATATCTAGCTCATTCTCATTTTTCGACATTTCACTGTATCACACGTACAGTAAAATAGTTGGATTTTCTCCGTTATATTAATAATGTTCTGGCTCGAAAATCACACTGTTTATAATAGAATTGGAGATATAATCGTGCAATCTTATTCACTTCTTTTCTAGAATAATAGAATATACCGCCTGAATCACATAAAAGATCTGCGATATCTGTTAATATCTTATAATTATTATGGGTATATAAATCATCTGCGTTATAATAAAATGCTTTCTTTTAATGAAATCTACTAATGAAATCTTCTTAACTAGATTTATTAGATTGATTTGCAGTCTCTCGCACAGATTCTCAGTCAATTAATAATCTATCACAGCTGTTAGTTAACAGTCAGTATTCATTAATATAGACACGTTTAAAGAATCTGTTCTTTCTTTATCTAATAGAGCATTCATTAGAAATGAAGGCTCCATTCAGTCTTCAATTGCTACAGAAATGACCGCAGATAATATCCTTAATTAACGCTCTTATCTGAACTTCTTCACAGCTATTTCTGCGCTTGTAGATCTATTTACAGCATCTTTGCGATAGACTGCTCTTTTTCTAATTTCTTTAAAATATCAGAATCTTCTTTCTTAACAGCTGTTAAGCTTAAGCAGTTTCTAATTATATATTCTAATTATTAATATTTATAATATCTAAACTCTTCACAATCAGCTTTTAATATATAAGCGGATACTATCTTTATAAACTAACTTTCATCATCTAACTTTTCAGTTAATCTTCTCTTTCAGGATTCTGAATCTGCTCAAGCAGATTAGAGATCTTTCATGTATCACTCTACTTTTTATAAATTCAATTTCAGAAATTATAAATTCTTTATAATCTCTTTAATAATCGTATATCTCTTTAAGATTATAGTCAATTTCAGATTATTAGATATCTTTAATCTAATATTTCTAATCTAATTTTCTTTTAAAATACTTATCTCTATAATATATTAAAAGAACTCTTTAAGAAAACTAGGCAAATTCTTATTTAACTAACGCAATGTTACGATTCTATTTCTGCGCTATCTGTGTGAGCTGCGATAGTGCTAGGCCCAATAGAGTGTTAGAGCTTTGAAAGTGCTCTGACAGTGCTGATATCTTATATTAAGATTTACTTTTGCGTTAAGACACAGCCGCATTCGGCCTTAGAGCTTAAGTAAAGACTTAACGCGATCACGCTTTTCCTTATTTCTATTCTCCGCCTCCACTTAGATTAATATCAACAACTCAATCATCACACAATCATATTTAGCCCAATTAAGCTATTTCTAACTCTCCAGCTATCTTAGTCATAACGCCTATTACCTACTATAATATTTAGTGAACACGCCGGTGACCGCTTTACTATATTTATCGACTTTTCTATTATCTCGAATTTTATATCAGTTTTCCTGCAAATTCAACCCTATCAACAGTCTACAAGACATACTACCTCAAGTAGACCTCATTTTCGAATTCAACTCATTTTTCGAGCCAAATTCGACCCTATCAACTCTCTATAAGGCGCACTAATCTTCACAGGATCCTGTCAACTCTGCAAGACGCACTAATCTCCGCAGAACTCTATCAACAATCTATAAGCTATACTAGCTTCTGCAGAAACTTCTTAAGACACTGCGCAGCCGCGAGTTAGCCTTTTATTCTGTAGATCCTCTATTTTTGATAGACTACAGCTTACAATCACTGATAGCTTATCTCATCCTTTAAATATTCGATTCTTAACTCTCATTTCATCTCATTCTTTAAGTATTCAACTCTTAAACCTCATTCTTTAAGTACTCAACACTCATTCTATCTCATATTCTAAGTACTCGACATCTTATTTCCTTTCTATTTTCTCTACAATCACTAATAATTGTTAAACTGTTTAGATAGATTGGAGATAAGAGAAGAGATATTATAACTATCTTTCAAGTTCAGTCAGTCTCGTCAAATTAATATAAGCCGAGTAAATTCATAAAACGGGTTAGTTCGATTTGTCTTTATTAATTATTAATTAGATATTATAAGCATAAGCTCTACAGAGCTTAAATAAGGAGAGAGAGAGATCTTATTATAAGAAAATATATTAAAAAGAATATCTTTTTAGAGATTTAAGAGATGATAATAAAGACTCTTAAGAAGACTCAGACTATATCTATTATAGATTAAATAATATTATTAATTATAATAGAGCTTATAATAATACTGAATCGAAATATAAAGAGTTATGTGAAGATTATAAAAGTCATTATAACTGATCTTAATACAAGATAAGATTTCTCATTATTAAGTCGATTCTCATCAGCGAATAGATTAAGAGATAGAGCTTCAATACTGAAATCATCAGAAATCTATCTATTCAAGTTAATCTCTCGTTAAGATATTAAATCGACTCGAATATTTTATTAACGCATTACTAACGTTATATTAATCTACAAAGATTAAGAGTAGAAGCTTATACTACTACTTTCTTATTATCTTAATAATGAAATAGCTCATATATAATATACTACTTTATTAATTGTCGAAAAGAAGTATTTAACTTTATCATCTACTTAATAAAGAAGAGTTATTAAACGCGATTTTATGAGCATTAATACAGAACTTCACTCTAATATAAGTTAGAAGTGTTTTCGATGGAATTAAGAATGATCTTTTGCAGAATATGTTAATGAGAAGATTAGTAAGCTGTGAATCGCAGATATAAAGGCGAAGAAGAATCTGATTCAGAGAGTTTATAAGAGCTTTCAGATTACGTCAGAGCTGTAAAATACGCTTATTAAGAAAAGTTAAAAAAGTTTACAGAACTTTCGAGATCATCTATAAAAGATATAGAATATTTAATAACGCCTTTATGAATAGAGAACTAGATTGAATCGATTAATATATAAGTATTCTTGATCTTATTTAATAAAGATCTTAAAACCAACTTATAAGAAGATATTATACATTAAACTAATATTTATGATATTAAGCAGGCTCTCTTTTAAGTCTTTTACACCCGCAGAAAAGCATTTTAATATCGATTCTTCTTATTCTTATAAGAAATGCACTGCTTAAGATTTAAAGATTAATTATTGAATGATCAATTATCTATTAAAGAAGGAGAAGAAGAAAGCCTTCATAATTAATAAGAAAGTTTCTTTAAAAAAGGAGTTTGATAAGAATTATTACCGCATGCAGCAAGGATATTTAGCTCTTTAGAATGCTCTTGATGAATCAAGTAATGATAAATTAAGCTCTATAAAGAAGGAAGAGATTATAATCAACTTCGATATTACTTATTAAAAGTGTAAAGAGTTATTTCTATTAAATAATCAGCTTCACAACTATTTAAGAGCTTTCAATACTTATATTATTAAGACTACTCCTTCTATATAACTCTTAACTATCATCGATCTTACAGCGCAGCTAAAAGAGGAATACTTAAAGAATATATCTAATTACACTGAAACTTGCGTTAATATATATCGAGCTATTGATTTAGAGTTATTTACAGCAGTTATTAACTTTGATTTCGACTGTTTAGTTGTTAATTAAAAGTTACTTACTCAGCTTTCTTATATATTTAAGATTATCAAATCATTAATTATTTAAAATATTAATGAATAATAGAGAGTTAATAAACTAACTACTTTCATATTCTATCTTTAAAGCACTTAAAGCAAGCTGCTTAAGCTACGAATCTCAGTCTTAATATTTAATGACCTTAATACTAAACTGCTTATCAGCACTGATTATATTAGGGCCTGAAATATAATACTTAATATCTCATGTTAACTTACTATATTTTATAAGAACAGCAAAATCGATAAGTTAATAACTATAGTATGTATTTAAATAACACATTAATTAAGTGTTAATCTCATTCTTCGCGTTATTAAGAAAGTGGAAATATCTGCAAACTTAATTAATCAAATATTAGTTCATCTCAGACACTTAGATAAGACAGATCTACTATTTCTATCTCAAATGTCTAAGATATTCAATAAAATAGTATCGGCTTTACAGACCGCTCTAATCTATTCTAATTAGAGCTCTATATCGTAGATAGTTTATTAAGGCGCTATTCTGAGCACTACCGCATCTGTTAATGAAGAAGAGTTTGTCTATACTGCTCAAGCTATAGCAGTACTAAATGGATTTCTAGAAAAGAAGAATAAATAAAGTGTGAACAAAAATAAATAATATATGAATCTTAATTAGTTGTAAGAGATATATTGTTCTTAGTATTAATATGATCTGTCAAAGAGTGTTATCGCTCCTAATATATCCGCCTTTATATATCGAGATATTTATATTAACAAGCTATTACCGCTTGATTAATAAAAGAATCTCCAACAGCTCGTCAAGCGTTTTTCTATACTCTTTAATAACACTTCAGAAATGACTCGTCAGCTAAAAGAGAACTGATTACAAATTCAAGTGTTTGAAGAGCTAGAACGCGTCTTAAAGCCGCGGGCATTATATTAAAATACTTCGAGGGCGAAATAGATTATTAATGAGATGTTTGATGAGAATATTTGTCTGAGGTGCATAATATCAATCAAGCACTCTCCGTACTTATTATCTGTCTTCGTTATGTATAAATATACTCCCGAAGACGCAGTCAAAAAAGCTCGATCTATAATAGATTTACGATCTCTTAATAGTATTGCAGAATCTAACGCATATTCACTATCTCTGCAGAAGAATATTCTTATCGCCCTTATATATACTAATTGAATATTCTTATTAGCAGCTTCTATTAATACTTCATTCATTCTGAGAATTAATATAGAACAGCAACAGTCTCTTATTAAGAGCTGAAGATCTTTCGAGTACTATTTATGAGATTCAAGAATTCACCCGCTCATAATTAGAGAACTTTTGAATATCTACTATATAATCTGTTATGACGAATTATAAATGTCTATATTAATAATGTTAATATATTTATAAAAGAGAAATTTAAATAACATCTTTATAACTTAGATACTATTTTTCAATAATTTATTAATTCTAAATATATCTTTAAGATCTTAAAGATCTATCTAGACTTTTAGAAGCTAATCTCTTTAAACAAGCTTATTAAAAGACTTAACTACTTAATAGATAAGAAGAAGCTTAAGATTATAGAGTGTTAAAATACTTCGCGAGATAGTTATAATTTTAAGAGATTCATAAACTTTATTAAATGATATTGATAATAGATGCCTTTCTTTACTTAACGCATTAAGAGTTTGTAATAGCTCAAAATGACTGTTTTTCGAGCTTCTTATTAAGATAAAAGATCTTTGTTAGAAAAGATATAAAAGAGAAAGAATTGAGATTTTAAGATCTTAATAAAGCTATAAAAGAATGATCACATAACTGTATTTAAAGATCTTAAAGACGTCTTTATAAAAACAGCTGAAATTCTGCGTTATTTTAATTCAAAGAAGATATTGTATATCTTTCTTAATATCTTAAAGAAGTTAGATTTTAAGTGACGACTTATCAACTTAATAATAATGATTTTATAGATCCTCTAAAGTCATCGAGAACTCTTCTATAACTAATCATCTTTCTATTTAAATATTTAATATCAGTAGAGCGCAATTACTAGTCAACAGATCTCGAATTAATAGAACTGATCTGAAATATTAAACATCTACAAATCTATATTAAGTAGACAAGAATCATTATCTATATTAATTATTAAGCAAATCCCATCATTATAACGGCCAGATCATTACGCATCATATCACCTCTGAAGATGAATGCTTAACAGCAAGAATGAGCCGTTTTTCTAAGTCAGTATTAAGATAATATAATTATTATCTATAAGAAGAAACGCGATATGATAATATCTGACATTCTATCAAGACTCTCTATTAAACTTCACAGTAATTGAGAATCGCAGAATGAGAATCTTATCTTTACAGAGATTATATTACTCGGTCTAGAGAATACAGAGCTTGCTCGTCTGCGCTAGAAGATGAAGAAGGAATTTACTGAGCTATTTAATCAGTTTTAACAGCTGTCTCTATTCTCATCAAGAATACAGTATTTAGCTAATCGTTCTTACGCCTTACTTCATCAAGAAGATAATGTGAATCTGATTCAAATTAACAGAGAAGAGCAACTTCGTGTTATTATTCTCAAGAGCTTCCGAATAATCATGCTATAGACTGCGCACGATAATCAGCTTCATAATAATTACATGAGATTATGAGAGGCTCTTGCAGGTGTATAATAACTAAAAATGAATAGAGATAGTCTTTAATATATATATTATTACAGTCATTATAAAATGAATAAGTCTCATTAAATAGACTCTACTTCACTTTTATAATTACTGTCTATATTCTTAAGACTATTCTATTTACTTATTATAAATTTCATTACTGATCTATCTTCTGAGAATAATTATGACATGATTCTTGTTATAATAAATAGACTATCTAAAAGAGTTGCTTTTAAGATAGAAAAAAAGATTTAATCAGTTATAGAATAAGCTAAATGCTTTTAAGATAATATTATCTGCAAAAGAGATTATAAATTGTTTAATACGCTCACTACTGATTAAGATACTCGATTTACAGCTGAATTATAAAAAAAGATATTTAAACTTACTGAAATATGACTGATTTACATAACAGTATATCATCCTTCCGCAGATGATTAATCAGAGCGAGTAAATCAAGAGCTTAAGATAGCACTCCGATTCTATATTAATGTTACTCAGATCAATTAAAGAGAATTTCTGCTTACTATGAAATTCTACTTCAACAGTAGCTACTTATCTGTCATTAATCAGACATCATTTCAGATTATTTATAAATTCAGCCCGAGCACGCAACTAACTCTATTAACGTCTGAGGCGTCTGAGCAGCTTATTCAGAAGAGAGAGATGATAAGAGATATAGTCATTGAAGATTTATAAACCGCAGCTGATCTAATAACTAGTAGAGTTATGAAGAATTGTTCATTTAAATTAGAATAAACATGACTGCGCTTATCTTCAAAGATCTACTCTCTATTCTCTACCCAAAAATTCGCGTTATTCCCTCAATACATCAAGGTCTTCAAGATACTCGAGACGATTGATAAGGAAAACGCACTGCGAATAGATTTACCTGCGATCTAAAAGATTCATCCTATCATCAGTAAGATACATCTTAACCCTGCGATCAATTCTGATCAGAATCCTTATTATCGAAATATTCCTCCCACAACAGATCACATTAATGAGGAGGGAATGAAGCATTAAAAGATGAATAAAATAGTGGGCAAGCTCATTAACGGCGAGATAATAATATATAAGGTGCGATGACATGATTTTGAAGAAGAAGATAACACTTAAGAAGGCTAAGAGATATTAGCTTAGACCCAGCAGGCTGTGGAGGCGTATAAAGACGCTCTGAAGTGCTCTCAACTGCGAGGGCGCAGGCAAGCTGACGGATTCACACTGTACGTCGAGCCTCAAGGGCGGCTGGCGCGCTAGACCAAAATAGATAATCAGGTGATAATTGCAGGAGATAGCAGAAACAGGCTACTCTTGAGAAGACTGTTCACGGGCCGTGAACCTTTTTCGTGATGGGCAACTGTTACGACCCTATTTCTGCGCTGTCTGTGTGAGCTGCGGTAGCGCTAGGCCCAATGGGGTGCTAGAGCTTTGGAAGTGCTCTGACAGTGCTAATATCTTGTGCCAAGACTTGCTTTTGCGCTAAGATACAGCCGCATTCAGCCTTAGAGCTTAAGCAAAGGCTTAGCGCGGTCGCGCTTTTTCTTATTTCTATTCTCCGCCCTTACTTAGATTAATATCAACAACTCAATCATCACACAGTCATATTTAGTTCAATCAAGCTATTTCTGAATCTCCAGCTATTCCAGTCATAGCGCCTGTTACCCACTATAACACGCAGATAATGATAACTATCTCACACAATATCTCTTTAAAAAAAATCTTTAAAGTAATTTAATAATATTTATAATAGATTCTTAATTATAATTGTTTATAATATCTTTAAATATAGCTTTAACAGATTACTAGTCTCTCTCTTAATTCTTAATCTTATATAGATCACACAATTTATTTTCGTGAGATATCAATCTTTATTCACAAGTAACTTCAGCTTTAATACTGATAATTATATTATAAACTGCTGAGAGGTTCTCATCTTAAAAGCATTTAAATCTAACAGCTTCTCGCTCTTATTATACTGATCACTCACCTATATACTAAAGACTGCTTCTAACATTTCTCAGACACTTTCCGCACTATTCTAATGTAATAGAGGAGCTGCAGACATCACAGATCTCATTAGTAGATTCTCCATCAATATCTTCTTATCTTTCAGCATTTCTATTAAAATCTGATCCTTCTGAATTAGCTGTTTCCGTTCAGCTATCTAGATGTCTCTTTCTTCCCATTAATAATTCTATAACTCATAAATTATTTGATGATTTTCTGTTATCTTATCAATCTCTTTATTATGAGCCTTAATCATCTCATCATATAAATTACAGAATTTCTTAAATATGCGCAGTATATTACTCACGTTATTCTTTATTCTCACAATAAACTTTATTGCTTCTTAATTCTTAACAAGCTATCTTAAAGCCGTCATCTCTTAAATCATTTCTATCTCAATATTTTCTATTTATAGAGAAGATCGTCATTAATTTATATCTAGATCATTCTATGACGCAGAATCTTTCTTTAATCTTTCTTAATTAAATCAAGTTATATTAATATTAATTAGCTCAGAAACTGAATTCTAGATTTATTAGCTAGCAGATTCTAAATCTACTTATTCATTTTCTCAGATAGCCTTACTTTTTTAAAGACGTCTCTGATTTCTTTCTCTTTAAAGATAGATAACCGAACTCAGTATATTAAGCTCATTCACGAAATCTATCTCATTATTAAAGAGTCTGAGGATGATTTGAAGAAGATCTAATAGAGACAAGTCAATCTACTCGAAATTTGAATTGATTAAAGAGTGACTGTTTTATATTCATCTGAATAGCAAAGAGAATGAACTTAAGTATATTATAACAGCTCAAGTTAGATAGATTCAATAGCCTATAAAAATGAATACTTAAGTTACAGAAACTAATCTAGCTTACAGAGAAGCTGCAGAAGTATCAGATGCGCATTACAGCCGCTAATTCTAATACAGCTCCCGCGCTCTAAGACCCAATCGGGAGGCGTAGTTCTAACGCGTTAAGCCCGCACACGATCTTAAACATTTCACTGTACCGCACGTACAGTGAAATAGTTGGATTTCCATCATCCAGCCTGCAATCATCTTCGCGTACAACTATCCTTTATAGCTGTAACAACTCATAACAATTTTCACTTAACGCGAAGATGTGTAAATTAATATCTTTTTAATTAATAATCTTTTTAAATTAGATTTTTTTGATTATTAATATTAGAACTAAGAGTTAGAAAGATGAAAAAGATATAGAGGAGACAGAGCAGTAAAATGTTAATAATGAGATGAAACTGAGCGTAAAATAACTATCTAAAATGGATCAGTGAAAGGATTTTATACTCTTCCATAATTTCTAAACTTATTAACTAGCAAACAGTTATATAATAAAGCTCACGAGAATATCTATCTCTCTTCCCGTTATGCAGAATAACAAAGATAATGAGATCAATATCTTCCCGTATAATAGAGTTGCAGATCACGTGTCTGAGTTAATCAAGATTTAAGAATCTGACTCAGTCATAATCACGTGCTGAAGTCAATCGAGATTGAGGGTCTGACTTAATTATAATCACGTGTCTAAGTCAATCGAGATTGAGGATCTGACTCGATCATAATCACATGCCCGAGTCAACCGAGATTGAGGGTCTGACTCGGTTGAGATCACGTGCTCTCTAAGCTGGGCGCGCATAACATGAGTTAATAAGCGTATTGCAAAGCATCCATCCGCTTTTGCTATTTGGAAGATAGATTATCTGAGAATTCTACTAGAGAACGTAGATCGAAAGTTATTGATCAAAATAGATGAATCAAAACCTTCAAATTTATAGAATCGGCGTCTCTGAGCATCAGCTTCCCTCTCACTCTCACTCGTGCTGATGATGCTGCTCGAGCTCACGCGTTATATTTAACGGATCGGAGGATCTGGCGAGCTCCAGTCTCAATTAAATTCTCAGACTCAGTCTTATTAGCACTCTCTCTACTTCTTTTGACTATCCTTCTTTTATTTCTCTCTTAATCAACACTTCTCTGAATATTTAATAGAATCTCTCTCCGCTCTCTTTTCATTAACGCATTAATCATTATCAGCATTCTCATCTCCGCTTTTATTATATTCATTCTCAGATTCTTCAGTCTCTTCATTATCAGCTCTATACTTCACTTCCTCTATCTTGAACACTCTTATCTTCTCTCAATTAATAGCTTATTATCTTTCCTCTTCTATTGTATATTAAATCTTTTCTACTGCTTCGACTTCACTCTTTATAATCTTCTCTAAGCATACTAATCATCTATAAACAACTGTAGACGGCCAGGATGGAGCTCTTCTAGTTAAAGCAAGAGACTTTACCGACCAGAATGAGGGCTCTACCGGCCAGAATGGAGACTCTTTTAGTCAGTGAGGAG
>JAABUK010003846.1_pt1 | contig 24978 bp, 29 predicted proteins | sample 5559141 | NCBI WGS metagenome assembly JAABUK01 (sample SAMN10711869, study PRJNA513367) | rock metagenome | isolation source: Antarctica rocks | place: Antarctica: Victoria Land, Pudding Butte nord | collected 2016-01-03 | reverse complement strand
CACTCACTCACTCACTCACTCACTCACTCACTCACTCACTCACTCTCTCACTCACTCTCTCACTCACAGTTTCCAGCTGCTTGCAACAAAAGGACTGTTTTCACATGCTGGTAGTGAGTGTCTGGCAACACAGCAGATCTCACCAGAGTACGATCATGGATGTTCCAATGGCCATGCGTAACTCGCAGAAGTGCAGTCACAGGAGCGTAACACAAGCACATGTTGTACAGGCAGTCATGGCTGGGCCCATGCTGATGGCTGGCCTAACAGATGACACCAGGAAAATCACAGCTAATGCATCCGACCTGGCATCTCATGTGTCCGAAGTATCGACAGAAGGTCTGGTCAGCCTTCGGCTTCAAGGCAGTCCCAACACTTACCTGCAGCAGATGGGCACCCAGGTTGTGGCAGGGCCTCTACAGCAGGGCAATGCTGCTGCCATGGCTGCCACCTTCCGCATGCTTGACATCTCTGCCAGGTCAGCGTTTTTATGATGAGCAGTGGCCAGTGCAAAAGGTGCTGATGCTGCTGCCTTGTGTCGTGCTCGCTTGTACTTCTCAGGTCTCATCTGTTCAGCTAGCAGGCTACATGATGTGGGCCAGCATGCTCCGTCCATTGGCTTGTGCACAAGCCCTCACAGAGAATTTCGCCCAGCTTAAGCAGTTTACAGTCTAAGTTCCTGTGACTGCAGTGCCAAGGGCCTGTCGTTGTGGCATTGTCTGACGCCTATCACCATGATGTGTGTGCGTGGCCTGCAGTGAAGCAAGGCCTATCACTCGGATGTCTGACGGCCAGCAGCTTGTGCTGGAGAGCACGCATCGGCCTGGTCATGTCATTGTGCAAGACTCACAGGTGATCAGTCTGCAACCACACTTGCCTGGACACATGGCTGATGCTCAGATCAGCCTTCTGCCTATGTCTGCAGCAATTGATTGCTTTTGCAGACACAGTGTGGATCCTCTCGAACGGCTGTGGTACAGCATGGGAAAGCAGTCTGTCATGTTATGCACTGACTTCATAACATGAGTGCAAGCATGCACGTTGAATGCATTACGCATGGCGCCATGGTCAACATGAGTTCAGCATGTGTTCACTTCCTTGTATCTGGCTATGCAAGCACTCAGACAACAGCCATTCGCATGCTTATCAACCTTTCACCGTGTTGCCGCAATACTATGTTGTTCAGCACGCCATTGAATGCTTTGGGAGCATTGCACTATGCGACATATGTAGTGTCTTGACGACACATGCAGTGACTGGGAATTTGAACCTATTGCGTGTCCCATATCTGCACCAGGATCCAATATGCTTCTGGATGAATCTCAGATCCCTTGCCTCTTGCCTCTTCCAGTGCTAGCACCAATTCCAATGTTGATCCTGCAGGGGCAACTGGGCCTGCAGCTCATGCGACATCTGCAGACAGACCATTTGCGCTCACACGGCCTTGCTATGAGGCTCAGCCTGAGCAAGGCAGCAAATGCTGATGAAGCATCAGTAAGCCTGCACATGATGCACGTCAATGTGATGCAAAATCAAGTGCGTACTACAAAGTCAACTTTTGGTGATGACTGGGTTGTTGAAAGTTTTAAGGGCAAGTATCCAGAAGGCAGCAAAACTTTACATGGTCAGGACAGAAGCTACATCATTTCACCTCTGGGCAATATAGTTGATGAGAAATATACTGCATACTTTGACTTTCAAATGCCATTGTAAAGCTTGACCCTTGCTGTTTTCTGCAAAAACGTCACATGCTGTCAAAAGCGTTGAAGTATCATAATTTCATATTCTTGCTCCCAGACATGCATTGTACAGTACAATGCACAACCCTGCTTGATGCTGCTCAGTAAATTACTAGATCTAATCCTAGAAGCACCTCAACAACTGCAACTGACATGGGTGTCATTGCATGTAGTTAGTCACGTGACTTGCTTGACAATCGTTGAAAAGCATTGACAAAGCAAGGTATGCTTTTCAAAGCACCAAACCTGCCAATAGCAGCAGCATGAACGGCTGTATGCCTGTTCAGCTTGACATCGTCACTCACACTTGATTGATTGATGCATGGATCATGCAGCTGCTGATGCAGCTCGCCATGCCTTGTAGCCACTTTCAACAGCATGGTGGCAATGGCCAGCTTCGCCTTCATATGATGCTTCTCATGTATCAGCGGAGTCCAAAACCCCTCAGCCATTAGCAGGCAACAACAACTGGGAAAGCACTTTCCTGTCTCTGTCAAGCGTCTTGAGTAGAGATGTTGACATTACAAAATGTCACTCAAACGTAGAGATTCTCTTCTGAAGATCGCATGCATGGTGCATGCCAATTGTCATATGTCAGTAATGTACACGAAATGGATATCTGTGGACCTCATGGCTGAGCACATGGGCATCCACGTCGCACAAACAGCAGAAATTGGCCATTCCATGGTCATGCTGTCTGCTATGCTTGTGTATCAACTTGTAGGTCACAAAAACTCGTTTGGACACAATGCTGAGGCATCAATGCTGTTACGCAGTAATGTGACATTTCTAAATATCAAAAGCAATACCAGTCCGCATCCTGATCAGGGGTAAACTGCTTGTCCAACCGACAACAGACTACTTTGCTGATATAGGTATACCACTGACACACCCTCCAATTTCGGCTCTACGTGCGTTGTGCCTGCGCTCGTGGCCGGCCATCTGGACTGTCAGCCTCGGTCTAACAGTCAGCAGTAAACGCTATAATGGTGTTTCAGCAGCTTTTGATGTCAGCGATTCTACCTGATTCGATCAAGATGCATTTCAATGCAATTCAGTGCATTGCGCAGCCTAACACAGCCTTTTATGAGTGCATACCGCATCTACCACAATACTTCTGATCCAGGCATTTCACCGAGCGGCTGCAAATCAGTGCATCATGGGGATGTGTATCTGAGATCCAATTTAGCCAATTGCCCTGCACAGAAGGGCAGACTGGTAGACAACTGGTAGACATTGCTTTTAGGGTTCGGAGCGAGGGTTCCGACAAGTCGTTCATGGTGTCGGGAGTTTTTCCGAAAGCGCACCGGTCTCTGTTGCAGCCCACCACCTCCTTCGCACCGCCTCGACAATCTTGTGCTCGCATGGGCATGAGGAGTCTGGTGCCAGAGACGTGAATGTGGAAGTTGATGCTCTCTTTTGCCAGGCCCAGTGGCTCTTACGTTGGTGCAGTCAGCCCCTTTGCGACAGAACTCGCAAGCAAAGGTATGGAGCGACATTTCAGGTTACATTTGTACTTACCGCACAGTCAATCTCACGTCAAGCACCTGCAGGTCTGCTTAAGCCAGGACACAGCAGAGCAGTTCGACTGCGGACCGGCAGTTGCAGTTGTATACGGGCTGGTTTCAGCAGTGCCGCGGGCAGTACTGCCCTTGGTGGCGCTCATGCTCAGCCCTTCGCACGCGCCTTTGCCACCGGCCCAACTTCTGGCCAGGCCAAATCGAGGCCTGACCTGTCTCCAAAGGCCTCTCCGCCGTGGATAATCCCCAGGGGACCTCCGGCTGGACAAGATCCTGCCAAGCAGACCCCATCAAATGTAGTCAACAAACAAGGTGCTGCAGATCCTGAACCTGGTTCACGTGCAAAATCAGAGCATTCACAAGCGAGATCAGACAAAACTGCCCCTGGCTCAGCTGATACCCAGGCCAAGTATGCTGTCAATAGCAATAACAGCACTGCTCAGCAGCGTGCAGCAACCAGTTCCCAGGATGCTGAGAGACGACAGTCTTCACTGCACGGTAGTGCCAGCACATCGGCTGTGGCAACAGCAACTTCAATCAATGGAGCAACTTACGGCACAGTCAGTGATGATCTGAACACAGCTCATCAGGCTTCGCCTCCCCTAGCAGAAGCCTGGCCTTACCAGTCCACTGCAGCAGCTGAGGTTGGTCACAAATCAGCTCAGCAAGCCCCCAGCAACCATGCTCCTGTCCACCCCCATCAGTCCCCAACGGCACAGCAGATGCACAGCAACGGGGTTAGCCATCAGCCAAACGCTGGTGCTACTGTCACCTCTCGCCAGCCCTCAACAACACCACCACAATCACAATCTGCTCCCAGCAATGGCTCCAGCCGCTTACCAGGCAGCAGCGATGCTGCATCTGCTCCTTGCTCAGCATCAGAGCCTAGTCAGTACGCTCAGAAGGAGGTCCAGTTTGATGTGGCAGCTTCCAGAAAGCAAGGCGGCAACGCCATCAGAGACCTGCTAGAGACACAGAAGATCACGCTGCAGGAGTATGCTCCCGGTCAAAAGCCCAAGACGCGGTGTCCCCGGTGTCATGGCGGCAGTCAGCATGAGGACAGCTTGGCTGTTAACATCAGCGTGGACAGTCAGTCGGCTGCCTGGAAGTGTCATAGGGCTACCTGTGGCTGGGAGGGCGGCATTGATCAGAAAGCAGGTGTGTGATGCGTGCTCACACCACATCAGTTTCAACACTGCAATCAGCTTGTCGGGTGTGTGATGCATGCTCATAGCACATCAGGTTCAACACTGCAATCAGTTTCATATATGTGATGCATGCTCATAGCACATCAGGTCCAACACCACAGTCAGCTTGACAGACAGACAGAAGTGTGGTCTATGAGTGAAGTGCTCGCAAGTGTGTATTTGGAAAGCATTGCTGGAGAAACAGGTTTATGGTGTACGTAGCCAAATCAACTGTATCATGTCTGTCCATGCATCAGGTCTGGGCATGCATCTCCCCATGAACTGGCATTGCATATGAGGCAGCTCTTGAGAAGTGTGTTTTCTGCTTGAGTTGCAGCAGCTCGTAGAGCAAAATGCTGCAAGATCCAGGCGCATATCACATCTTCCATGTCTTGGCTCACAACAATACTGTTGATTCTCAGCAAGTCCTTCGTGAGACGCCACATCTGCTGTGTATTGCCCTAGACCCATTCATACAGGCTCATACACCATTTGCCCACCATCAGCCTCCTCCATTCTCCCTCCAATTGAGGCTTTTGCCAAGGCAATGCTAAGGGCAATGTTGAGGGAAACACTGAGGGCAATACTGAGGGAAATGCTGAGGAAAATGCTGAGGGAAATGCTGAGGACAATGCTGAGGGAAATACTGAGGGAACACTAAAGGCAATGCTGAGGGAAATGTTGAGGGAGATGCTAAGGGCAATGCTAAGGGCAACTTCCTTGTTCCTGCAGTGCTGCCTAAGAGCAAGAAGAACGCCGTCAACAAGGTTGAAAAGCCTCAGACAGGCAACTTCCGCCCACTGACACCTGAATTCCTGGCATACTTTGCCAGTCGGGGCATCAGCGAAAGGACCCTGAAGCGCAACCAAGTGGCTCAGGAGAGTACTTGGATGCCAGGCCAGCCCACTGGGGATGCCATTGCCTTCCCTTACCTGCGTAACGGAGAGGTGGTCAATGTCAAGTACCGTACCATGAACAAGTGCTTCCGGCAGGTGAAGGGAGCAGAGAAGATTCTGTATGGGTTGGATGACGTCGTGGGACAGGACACTATCATCATTGTGGAAGGTAAGTAATCGTTGGGTCATCCACAGCATGCAGGCCTTTGACCATTGCTTGTGCATGCTCTACAACATCCAAAACATGATGGCTACACACTCATCAGCATAACATGTCAATGTGCCTGTTGTCAAGCTGATGTTCTCAGAGCGCTGCGTGCTCTGTACCCACAGATAAAATTGAACAAGCCAGCATTGGAAGAGGCAGGCTTCATGAACATGTTGTCATGCCTCGCGTCAAGCTGATGTTCTGACAGCGCTGCGCACTCTGCACCCGCAGGTGAAATGGACAAGCTAGCATTGGAAGAGGCAGGCTTCATGAATGTGGTGAGTGTGCCAGACGGGGCCCCCGCCAAGGTGAAGGAGGCCGCCGTGCCTGCCCCAGATGCAGACACCAAGTACTCCTACCTGTGGAACTGCCGGGCAGTCCTGGACCAGGCCACGCGTGTCCTCATGGCGACAGACAATGACCCTCCTGGGCATGCCCTTGCAGAGGAGCTTGCCCGACGCCTAGGTACACAGCATGACCTGTATCCAGGGCATCTATTTACACCAGAATTGCTTCTGTGAAGGGTTCAGGGTATTACCCTAGCAATGTAGACTGGTCTGTCCGGACCCTGGAGTGAAGCGGTTAGCAGTGGTGTTTCTCCAGCTGACCTGCGGCGCCTTGATTGCTGTAAGGAAGATTTTGTGTGGATTACTCCAGGCACGAGTGTTCATTATCACAGAGAGTGTGTGCATACTATTGAAAATTCTGCCAGAGCCTTTCCCTTGATGTTACAGCTGACTGCAATGTGGGTGACTCAACACCAAGCTGCAATGCTGGGTGTGTCAAGCTCGTAGCATGTCATCAATGATGACCTGACAACGCTATCCTGATGGACTTCTTTTTTGGTTAGGTGCATGTGTTTTTGTGTGTGTGGCTCGACACACTATTCAACGATTTGTATCATTCATACCCAGCAAATTAGTCATTCTTTGTTGCCCCCTCTGACGAGTCCCTGAGACAGCAAGTGTAAATGTACTGATTGATAATGTTGGCACCAAGTGCAACATGGGCATTGAAGACACATGTCAGTCAGAGAGCTTGGGTGCTGTACATCATTGCCATGTATGTACACAGACCATTAGCTTGGATGCATATACGTTGCAGCTTGGAATGCATAAATACTCTGCTGTCAAAACGCAACTCTGCTTCCTAGCCAAATGTGCGTTTCCTCCCCCCTGGAAACTTCAGAAAAGCAGTGTGATGCAGGCAGGGAGAGATGTTACAGAGTGCATTGGGAGCTGCCTCAACCAGAGCCAGTAGAGGGAGAAGAAGAGGAGTTGTCTGAGGAGGCTCTGATCGAGGCATGTGTGAGAAAGGATGCTAATGAGGTGCTGATGAAAAACGGACCGGATGCTCTCAGGCTGTGCATAGACCAGGCAGAGCCGCTGCCCATCAGGGGCCTTTTCAGGTGGGCTCTGCCTTCTATCACCTGTCTTCTGATGGGCACTGCCCTCTGTCCTCTGCCTTTCCTTCTGCTGTGTGCATGAAGAGTGAAGTGCTGCAAACATGACAAGGGTCCAGATTGCATCTTGATCGTATCTACTGCAATCTCGGATTGCAGGATTATAAGTCCATGCCTCAGCTTATCATCAAGCTGTTGACTTTGTTAGTCCACTCCACTGATAGACCTCATCCCTCAACTGCGCCCTGCCCTGTGGGGCTGTTCTGCCTTGCAACTGTGCCCTACTGTATGACATTGAGATCTTGCTGTGTGTCGGCTGCAGGTTCTCAGACTTTGAGCAAGATGTGTGGAGTCTGTACAATCTGGAGTTTGGTGACCAGATGGGCAAGGCCACTGGCTGGCAGTCCCTGGATGAGGTCTACCGGGTGAGTGTACTTGTAGCAGGGGTCATGGCATACTGAGCAAGCTCTGCAGCAAGCGTCTGGATCCCTTGCATACACACATCCGATGTCTGTGCTCTGAGACAGAGACTGCAGCTGAGGCACACATATAGTAGTTGCATGCGCAAGACGATTCGCAGAGACTGGATGCAACGCATCATGTGCAAGCTGCCCCTGCAATTCAAGGACACTGATGACAAGAGTTGTGCTGGACGTTCCTTGTTGCCATCTTATGAAGCTCCTGAAAGGCTTTTTTTCTCTTATTCATGTGCTAGTCTCAGGGGGCAAAGCACGCTTGTGCATGCGTGCTTGTGTGTGCATGTTTGTGTGCATGTTTGTGTGTGCATGCCTCAGCACGCACTGACTTACATGAGCCTGTGGGTTGATGCAGGTTGTGCCCGGTGAGCTCACCATCATCACAGGAGTCCCCAACTCTGGAAAGTCCGAGTGGATAGACGCACTCATGGTCAACTTGGCTGACCAGTTCGGCTGGCGCTTTGGCCTCTGCTCCATGGAGAAAAAGGTAAGCTGCAACATGCAACTTTGCATGCATGGCAGCTGATGTCAATGTGCAGCCTTGGCAGGCTTGCTCAGGTGAATGTGTCATTCAGCTTTGCTCATAAGTTTACACATATGAAAGATCATGCAATGCACCCAGTCAATGCAGCCCTGGCAGGCTCGCTCAGGTACAAACTTTACTTTACAAATGAGATGCTACTCAAAGCAGCTGCTGGAAAAGCTGACAGGAAGCTGTTAGCTCATGCACAGCAGCTGCTGGTGGTTCATCAGCTCTGCGAAGTGTGTCATCATTGACTGCATGAGCAGCTGACTGGGAAGTGGAACCAAAAACGTAAACCAAAAAAACATATGCTTTTTTTCAGGCATTTTTTGTCAGGTTTCAAATAATATTTGGAACAAAAATATGGAAACCTGTCCCTTTTTATTAAAAAACCAAAAGCAATCAGAGGAACACCAAAAACGATCAACAAAAAAACATTATAAAAATAAAAGAAATAAAATAAATAAACAAATAAAAACAAATGACACGATGTGTCGCAGGTGACAGATCATGCACGTCAGCTGATGGAGAAGCACCTGCGCAAGCCCTTCTTTGACGGCGGCTACGCTGGCAGCACGCCTCGCATGACACCAGATGACTTGGGAGAGGGCATAGCCTGGGTGGATGACCGCTTCTTCCCCATACGCTATGAAGATGAGGCTCTGCCCTCTGTTGACTGGGTGCTCAATGTTGCCAAGGCTGCTGTGCTCAGGTGAAACATAGACCAACAGCTGTTGTCAATCCCGAAACGTCTATCTCAATTCAGAAGGGTCATCCCTACACTGGAAAGCTAAACCCAGGAACGTCTGGGGACAGTAAAAACGAGTTTCTACATTGTGGAGATGTTTCAGCAAGTGTTGGATGAGGCCTTTCATCATGCAAGCTGGTCTTGCACAACTGTTGTGTCCACTTCCTGCTGGCTCTGAACATTATGTCACAAGATGTGCTGCAGTGCAGAAATCGACCAGACAAGCTGCACTGCAGCATGACTTGCAGCACAATGCTCAGGACCCTAAAGGTGTGGACACAGCCATTGTGCAAGACAAGAATCTGTTTCTGTTATGCTGTTCTGTTCAAGGGACTTTGCGTTGAGTCACTCAATGCAGCTGCTGTCATCTGCATTTGATTTGTACACATTCCTTGGTTCTGTACAATCTTTGGAAACGCAGTTGTGTCGTCACTAAAACATCTCACAACTCCCTTCCAGCTGTTCCAGGTCACCTTGTCTGTCCGTGCAGGTACGGCATCCGAGGCCTGTTAGTGGATCCCTACAACGAGCTGGACCATCAGAGGCCGTCTCACATGTCAGAGACTGAGTATGTGAGTCAGATGCTGACCAAGATCAAGCGCTTTGCTCAGCACCATGATGTGCATGTGTGGTTTGTGGCCCACCCCAGGCAGCTGAGGGACTGGAAGGGTCAACCCCCCACCATGTATGACATTTCCGGCAGCGCCCACTTCATCAACAAAGCAGACAATGGATTGGTCATTCACCGCAACAGAGATCCACATGCAGGCCCAATGAATGAGGTAAGCCCTTCTACTGGCAGAAAAAATCCGTGACATGTCTGATAATGCATGTCCCACCATGTCCGTCCAATTCAGGTCTTTGTATGATGCTAGGTTCTGCAAGCTACTATGCAATCATGATGGCGGTATGCAGTCAGTGCAAAAAATGCATCTGGGCATGGAGTAGTGCTGCATACTACAATGATTAGCAAGTCATGTGTGTGGGATGTGTGTTGGTGGGGGGATTTGAGTCAGCGTTACTATAGCGTTACCGTAGCGTCATCAAAGTGTTACCATAAAATTACCATAGCTATGTCTAATTCTCAGGACAGCAGTCATCGGCTGTCCTGCTTGCGCAGACTGCCAGTGGAGTCCCAGCGGTTTGTGACAGAAGCTGAATGGTTTGACTGTCCTGCTGCAGGTGCAGATCTTTGTGAGGAAGGTGCGCAACAAGGCTGCAGGCACAATTGGTGAGTGCTGCTGCTGCTGAGCTCCAACAGTTGCATGCCCGCTGCAAACACAGCATGCCTTTCTCAATGCCCGCACTTTTATGTTGCATACTCTGTCTTACACCAGACAGGGTAGATGATGTGTGAAGATTGCAACTTATATGGAAACATGTTGGCACTGTTTCTGATTGTGTGTGCACAGGCGATTGTAAGCTAGAGTATGATCGGGCCACGGGCTGTTATCTGGACCATGCACAAATGGCATATGGTGATGCTTTGCCGCCAAGCCAAGAAGCTCGCATTCTCAGTCTTCCTCCAGCGGGCGAACCAACATATGATGAGGCTTTGTTACACAGTGTTAATGGAGACTCCCACAAGGCATCTGACAGCCATGCACAGCCAGCCGCGTCTTCACTATTGTCTTCTTTTGGATCATCTACCTCAGTTGATAAGGTGTTTCAGAACGTTGGTGTGAATGGAGGGCCTGAGTTTCACCAGCCTGTCAAACATGACCATACCATGCAAAGACCTCAGTCTGATATGAAACCTCAGCCAAGACTATCAACAGATGAGCTCGAGTATGATGATACAGGTTTGAAACAGGGTGATAAGGTTCAACAATATCAGCGTGGTAGACAGACTGTAGGAAATGCTTTTTGACTGCCTTGAGGTACAAGTCATGCATGTCTTAGGGAACAATGGGTGGTTTAACGGAAACGATTCAGGTTTATTTCTTATCGCACACTGCAAGTTGGTAGGAAGACCAAGTTCAAACAATCGCCATTGACTTTGTCAGCATTGACAAACATATTTTGCTGCTTGACAATGTCATGCTTAGCAGAGCTGCACATACGCAGACAACCACTTGTGATCTGAGGCAGCGTAGTCATGATTTCCAATGCTCTTCTCCAGCACTTTCATTTTTCGCAGCAGCAGCCAGTCTAATTTGCCTTTCATCAGATGGAAACCAAAGTATCTGTAGGCTGGATGATCTAGTGTGACAGTGCTGCTTGGGTCAAAAGGATCAACAAACCCTGCAAGCACATGCCCATGATTTAGCAAACAACTGAGTACACCTTTGTATTGTTTTTTGTTCAAGGCATGGACCATGAGAACTGTATCTCCACACCGACAATGATCTGATCATCAAGCCCTCTGATGCAGTGTGCATCGCTCTTCTGTCCAGATAAGCCGTGCCACACAGACAGATGGCTGCTTTGCAAACAGGCGCATTGCGCAGCCTAACACAACCTTGCTTGACTGCATACTATATCTGATGCAATACCCCTATGATCCAGGCACTTTACCAAGCTCTGCAAATTAGTGTATCCTGGGGGAAGTGTATCTGTAACCAATCTATCAAGGAAACAGGGGCATACCAGGATTGGTGATGTCTTGGCAAACTTGGCGCGACAGACCCCATTTCTTCAATTCTCCGTTGGTCATGCTCCCTAGCAGGCCTGGTGGGAAATGGCCCACTGCGACCTCCTGCTCTGCAGCATCTTGCTCACAGGACCCATCCCCATGCTCATCATCTTGACTTGACCTTTCTGCTGATGCTGCAATGCCAAATTCGATGTGTTTGTGACTCTTGCAGGTTCTGCTGTGACAAAAGCTGAGCCACCAGAGCTCACGCGTTACTAGTTCATGACATGAGTCTTGTGCAGCTTCACAGCTCATCCTATAGCTCTTGTGTAGTCATAATGCAATGTAGTTATAATGCAACCAACAACACAGACCGTGCTACAGTCAATTAGCAGAATGCATGTTGGAATCCAGGAACAAGGTCAGAAAAAGCATGAATACAGTCTCTAAGGTCAGCCAGTTGATGAACATGACTCCTTTCCGGTGTTGGTAGCTTGGGATATGTCAACAGCAATGGCCAAGCTACAGCTGCAATCAGCATTTGTGCTTTGTACAAAAGAGTTTGCTCACCAGTCTGAGGTGCCGGCTGATTGTCAACAGCCTGCATGGCTGCAGCAGGTCTGCTCCTCTGCTGTACAAGGCTGTCTAGCTCAGGAATCGTGTCTGGATCCATGACTTTGAACACTGTGTGGTCCCAGAACTCAGCCTCTGATTGGCCTATGCTCCAAAATCGCATCTTGTCCTTGCAGTATCTGGGTGAGAACCTGGCGATCCCATGAGCCATGGTATTCAGGTCGCCAAATATGGCCTGATGGTAAAGCCCCTGCGTCATGTTTGTGATGGTTATCATTCTTGGCTCTTTGGGCAAACAAGCAGGGGCAAATGAGGTCCTAACGCGAATTGACAGTCAGCCAACAGTTCATGTACTAGACAGGCACAATGTCACATGCAGTCTGTGCACACTTCAGCACATGGTCCAACTTCAAAAACAGCACTCTTGTCTCACATGCTGAGGAGTAATGCATGTAGTGCATGCATACTTTCCTGACTTGCTCGTGAGATATGAACACAGACAACTGCTGTCTCATGGTTGAGTAACACAACTGTCAATGCAAGAGCACGCTCACCTTTTTGATCTGTAGCTTGCTGTCCCGCATGACATCAGCAAATTGCTCAATGCGCGCTAGCATACCACAAAACAACTGCAAACGGCACAGATACTATTTTGACAGGCAACGTGGAAGTTAGCTGGGCTCAATCACTAAACACCAACTGTGGTTCATCTGCTCAGAAGTGATACGCAGTGCATATCTGTCAGCATATCTGTCAGCATAGGACAAATGGTTTGAAAAGGTGCACAGCTTGTGCAGACTTGAACTGGTGGCTGCCTGCAGGACAATAGGACTATGTAGCAGGAACCGACATCAGCTTCAGAATTATAAAATGGGTCAAACCTCCATGTGCAGGCAGTAGCACAACAGAGGCCCTTGGGGAGTGTGCACAGTAGCAGCCAAGACGGCTCGTTGTCCCCTCCGCGGCTCTGACTGTTGCAAAGGGTGATCTGGATCGTTCCAGTCGACTGGATGCAACCTGAAATCCATTGCAACTCAGTAACAGGACTGTTGTCATGCAAACTGCCAATCATGCATTTGGGCATGAGGGGCTTCTGCAAAAATGGGTTGGCTGTCAGTTTGCAAACACTTTCTGCAAAGGTTGCGCTGGCATCATGTCAATGATACCTGTGGTGAACAAGACGAGCATCCGAGATGTCAAATTTGCTCAGCAAGGCATTGCCATGCACACCGCCACCCTGCAAGCCACAATATTATCTGAAACTTCAAACTGCCATTGCGCCTAAAGTGTTATCTGTCTAAAGGTGTGACCCACAGGGCATTGCATTATGCCAGGTGTCACACACCTGGAGTTCTGGACTTCTAAGAGGAGAATACATCTCCTCAAACTCACAAAAGAACACATAGTTCAAGCCCAGTTGCTCAGCGATGTGTTTGCCTATGCAGGATGACACAGCAGGGTGATATTAGAGGATTGTGTCTCAGCAGGAGGCAAAAATGGTTTAGCAATCAAAGCGCCACACACCTGTATCAATGCTTGAGCTTCGCTCACACCCTATGTCAACTTCTTGCAGGGCAATAATGTCTGCGTCAATGGCCTTGAGCTCATCTACAATCTTTTCCAGTGCGTAGCCGCGCTCGATATTCCACTGCAAGCGATCAAGACGAGTTAGCCCGAAAGACCTGTAAAGTAAGCGACCTACGCGGATCACTTGCAGGCGCACTTGCAACAGCTTGATCCCTTCGTTGTTGGTGTGCGTCTTTGCTCTGCGACGAGAGTCCAGCTGGACAAGCTCGCCAGCCTTTGGCAGGGTCATGAAAGCAGTGTCTAGTGAAAGCTAGGTCAGACGAAACGCAGGGAAATTGCCAGCCGCGTGATGTGTGCCGGCTGGCCGTTGCACGTCAAGAGCTCTCTGCAGCAAGCTGTCGAATATTTGGTCTCGGCAATCAAGTACAGTGCGCCAAAGACCTTGTGCTCAAGGTGTTTGCATGTGTTCGCATGTGTTTGCAGGTGTTCGCAAAACTGCCAGAAGGGACGCCATGCTGCTGTCCTGGCTCACGTCGCAACTGCCATCAGGGACCAGTAGAAGTAAATCAAAACGCTGATTGTGGCGTGTTTTCCCAGCAAGCTGGGCCCATGCACGGACTGCACTTTTTCGATAGGTCAGCAACGTTTTTGAATTGCTGGAAGTCAAGTTGGTCAAACCGCAATCGAGCACCAGTGCAACTGGACATAGTTCAAAACCCGGACTAGAGCTGGATGTTGCGCTTGCTGGAAGCTCTAGCATCACCCTAGCCAGACGAGCGCTTGCACAAACCCGTTGTGCTCCTTCAGCACTGCCGTGATCACTGCGTATACAGATAGCTTCCCGCTCCATCGGGGACTCCGGCGTTGCATGGTATCGCGAGCGCATACAGCTTTGAGACTGACGTTCATACTTAGCGGTAGCACCACATTGCTTTTTATCAGCCGAGGACACGGCCCACTACGCAGCTGCATGCTTGCATGCCGTTTAAACGGGAACCCAGGCGCTTGATCATTGAGACCTGGGAGCCCCTTGAGTAAACTCGCAGTAAATCCCGAATGGATGGCCTCAAGGCATCGAAGTGGTAGCATAGCACCCTGAGGCTGAAGGCTTGAGTATGGGGTTTTGCTGTTGCTTCCAGCAAGCTTTGTTGCAGACTTTGACAACCACACGAGGTGATGATACAGCACATGAACCTGCATCTGGTTGCAGCAAGCCTGACTAATTCTCTGCCATGGACCTCTTGCAGAGAATCAAACCTTCAAAGCAAACGAGCAGGACACAGTACCGGAGACCGGCACACAGCTCACTGACGATTTGCAAGCAGGATTGTCAGTTGCAGCTGATCCAGTCAGTGTCTGTCCTGCGCCCACTGAGCACAGGCTGTCCTGGAGTCACTCTCTGCACCCTCCTAGTGTTGCTTCTAGCACACTCTTTGATCCTGAAGGTGTTTTATATCAAATGTGTACCGTATCAGGCAATTGACCTCAAAGTGTGCATCATGTATACAACAGCGCTTATACAGCAGCTGTGATCAAATTGCAAAGTTTAGCTCAGCTCCCAACCCAGATTGCTGTGCTCACTCAAGCCTCCTTCTTGTTTAACAGATGGCGTACATTCTTCTCATGCCTTGGCCACCAGCATGACACACAGCCTGCATTGCAGGTCAAGCTTTTGCCAAGCACTACAACCCATTGCTCAGCGGCAAAACCAGTCATGGCTCTCAGCACAGCAGTGAGAAACCATCCAACGCCATTGCATTCAGACGCCTTGGAGAGCAGATGCAGGCAGACAGCCAGACCTTGTCACCAAGCTGCATGCCAGGACAAAGCATTCAGACTGCTTTGCAGGCCAGCAGTCAGTACGCAGCTCCCGCGAGTCAAGCAATGCACACAGACAACATCACCAGCAACATGAAGACAGAGCCTCTGGAAGAGCAGCAGGAGGATGAGGCAATGCATGTTCTGCCCAAGGTAGTTGCAGGGTCAGTACCCACAGCTGAAGCCGAAGCAGAAGGGGTCCACAAGCAGTCAAGCTTAGGCAAGCAGCTGGGTGATGCGCTCAGGCTACGCAACTGGAAAACACTGGAAGCTCCAGCTGCAGTCAAGGAGCCTGAACAGGGACCTTCATTAGCCAATCAGGCAAAGCCGTCTCAGGTCCCACAGGCGGCTCAGATGACGGATGCTATGGTGCTGTCCCCAAGGACAGAGTCTGCACTGCTAATTGCAGCCTCCGAGCTTGGCTTTGATGCTGAGCAGGACAGTCCTGATCTGCAGTCTGAGTCATGGCGGCTCACTGCTGCAGCCCAGCCGCCCAATGACCCTACTTCAGCCTCCAGGTCAGTGCAACAACGCCTGACAATTGCATCAACATATTGTGCCTGCCAATTTCTGTGAATTACAACAAGCACGCTCACCATTAGATGTTCTCTGGAGGAGGAGGAGGGTCTTACATCTTCAGCCAACCATCTAGGTTGTACACATGTGCCAGGGCCGTCCATCAACCTGTAACCTGGTCAAATACATAGTTATCAAGTGTTTCTCATCCAAATGTCTGGCTCAAGTCAACATCTTCCAGGTCTTGCCAAGTGGAGTCATTACATCTGGTGCATGCAGGTTGAAACAAGAGACTCCATCAAGCATTGCTGCAGTTGATGGACCAGTTCAGTCTGCAGCCTCAATGACCATGCTGCAGTGCATGACTGCCAGGGCAGCTTCCTTCAGGCCTGACAGCATGCGAGAGGCTTACTCACCCCCCTCCCCCCTTCCAAGCATCGACAGGTTCAGCTCCATGTCGTCCTGGGATGGCTCTTCTACCAGCCACAGCAGCAGTAGCAACAGCAGCAGCTTCAGCAATGATGTCATGGCAGTCCACAGGCACAAGACAGGCAGCACAGGAGCTGACCGTACACAGGATGTCTTGCTTTCAGGACAGCTGGGCAAGAGACAGCCCACTGGCCTCAGTGGTAGTCAGTTCAGCAGTCATGAGGCACAGCAGAGCCAAACAAGCGCTGATGCTATGCGTGCCATGCATGACAGCAGCAGCTCTTGGACAGAGCGCTCCCTGCCTCCCAAGAGCAAGAATGCTTCCCAGCAGAACTCCACTGCTTCAGGAGACAAGATGGTCTGCTGCTTGGAAGGCTCGACTGCGGCTGAGCATGAGGTTGTTGGCATTTTGGACACAGCCTCAGGCTTTGAGCAGGTTGCAACGCCTACTGTGGACAAACAGAAGGATGTTGCTGTCACTGGGAAGGCTGCCCAAGGTAAAGGTGCCCAACTGCTTAACTCAAACCTAAACCTACACGAGAGCCTCATACCTTGCGTTTGCTGTCTAGACAATGGACATCCACACGCCTTCCTCCCCTTGGATAGGGAAAACCTATAGTTTGTTAAAGCTCTGCATACATCTCACACCATCAATAAACAACATCCAACTTGCCACTGATCGCTTTAGCACGTCATGAGTTTGCACTACTGACTTCTTCTGGTGTTCTTCAACAGGGGCAACAGACCAGGGCCAGCACCAGGCTGCTGCGTTTCAGCCGGACGGAGAGAGCACCAGCTTGCACAGTGCATGCAGTGAAGCAAGTGAGCCTGCACCATCAGCAGGTGCCCATGGGCTTGCAACAGGAGCGCCAGCATCAGTGCCAGTAGCCCCAGCTGTGGCAGCAACAAGTGCTGCAATGAGCAGACCCAAGCAGACTCTGGAAGAGATGGCAGCATGGCTAGATGCTCAGCTGGCTGCTGCGTCAGGCAAGCTTTGTTGCCTTTACCTTTATCATAATGCTTCAAGTTCTTGTAACGTGGTTACTTCCAGATATGCATTCATGGATGCACTGGTTTGCAGGGCCTCGTCAGATTCGTGAAGCATTATACAGTTGATGAAATTGTTGTATGTTCTCCACACAAAGGCTCCTTGAGGTCACAGCTGTCCTAAATTGGCACATTGCTGCGCCATCAATGGCAGCTATGGTGATTGCATGTATGACTATTAATGAGCTGACATCATGGGCATGATCGTTGCCGCTTGAAGCATTAGAATTCTTTGCCAAAGTCCGACGTTGAGAGTATCTGTACAGCCTGAAATCAATCATTTGCAGCTTGGATGTTCCTTTGCTGAGCTCAGCATAGCTGCGCAGCCGATGTCATTTCTGCTGGCTTGTTTTGCTGCTGGTAGTCACTCTGTTCAGCAAACAGCTAGAGTTGACTAGCTAACTGAGGACAGTGTGACTTTCTACCTGAGGTGGCTCAATGTCGTGATGATAGCAAAAGACTGCTGCCTCAAAATGAAGTGTCACTGCAGGGAAGACACCAGGCAAAGCTCAGTCAAGCAGCAAGGCTGTTATGCCGGTGCCTGCAAGTACCCAGAGCACTTGCCCTGCCCAGGCTATGTCACATCCGACAGGCAGTCCACCTGCTGTTCCACCCATTGCACCTGAACACAGCAAAGGCAGCACCCAAAGGCAGCTCCCATCAGCTCATTCCCTTTCAAAGGCAGCTTCAGCTCCTGGTGTGATAGACAGGACTGGCAACCAGACCAGGTCCAGGCCCACTGGCCTGCCCTTGGCCAGGAAAGGCAGCAGTGCTGGGTTGAAGCCAGTGGGCAAGGTGCCTGCTGGAGGTCAAGTCAAGGGGCCTGAGGGGACTCAGTTGAGTGTCACTGAGATGATGCAGTGGCTAGACAGCAAGCTGGCTCAAGCGGTGCCTAAACAAGCACCCACACTTGCATCACCACCCATCAGGTACAACCCTTTGAGGGGTCAGAAGTCCACTTGCAACTCGTGTATCCCAGTAAGGTCACATGCAGCATGCTTCACTCAGATGTTGTTATGTAACAGCAGTACTGTGCTGTCAGTGGTTCAAGCCAATGGACGTTGAGGATTGACAGGGTGCCTGCTCTGTTGTAACCAGGTTTGGATAGGGTGCTATTCTACAAGTGACGCAGTGTTGCACTACCACTGGTTGTTGCCAGCTTTTGGTTCATGAGCAACCTGATTGTTGTTGCTAGACATGTCACAGGGTACAGAAACAGGGTAGGTAAGTGGCATGTTACACAGCATGAAGTTTTATTGGCACAGCAAAACTCAGGCCACATCAAATACTTCTTCCCACAAGGATGATGTTCATGGACTGCTGTCACTGCTGTCATGTCAGTATCTGATGTCTGTCTGCAGGAATACGCTGCCCGATGAGGACTCCTCGGCTATCTCAGACGTTTCAGCTCCAGATGGGCAGCATCAAGCATCAGAGGCAAGCAGCAGCCAGCAAGCAGTGCCACACACAGAGGTACATAGCCAGGTGGAGACATGTGACACTCAGCCTGGCACATGTTCAGCCTCATCCTTTGGCGGCAGCATTGCGGGTGCATCCAAGTCACAACAGGCACCACAGTGCGGTGCAAGAGGTGACTGTGCCTCTTCAAGACTGGCAGCGTCAGATGACATGTGCGAATCTGACTCTCATCCCCTGCCTAGCTCATGTGACTTCCCTGCATCTGAGACACACAGTCCAGCAGTTGCAGCCAGTGGTGTGGAGTCATGCGCCCCAGCAGCTGCTCAGGAGCTGCCAGCTGTGACTCAAGGCAGTGCCACTGCCAAGCAAGCTGCGGCAGCAGCTGCTCCTGAAGTAGCTGGGCCCAGTCCATTACCACCAGGCCGCGCCATAAATGGTCCTGCAATGCCTCAGGAAGGCAGCACGCCTCAGACAAAGGCAGCCCAGACGGCAGCTGAGATGTTGCACTGGCTAGATGCCGCTCTAGCTGGCAAGAAGCCGGCAGCTGTCAAGGCACCCACTGCTGGCGACGCAACAGAGCCCAAGGTATTCATCCTGAGTTTATGGCGTTTGCCTAACCATCATGGTGCTACCATGGAATTGCCATCAGACAGCTGTGTAAACAGCCCTCTGAATTTGAGCATGTCACATTTGCAACATGGGCTCGAATATCAGTGGACATAATTACACCATATGTGAGTCAATGCCTGGCTCAGACTTGAGCGATAGCATATTTGCATAGTTGGTGCTTCATGCAGTTTTGCTGCTTGCTGCAATGCTTGTCATGAGATCTGTCAATGCCTTGTCAAGCCACCCATTGTCCTTTATCCTTCAGATGTGTCTGCTGCTTGCAGAAGAGCAGCAGCGCTTCAGTACCTGGTGTTGGACCAACAATAACAAAGAAAAGTCCAAGTGGCAATCAGGCACACAGTTTAAAGACTGTTGGCACAAGTGACATGTTAGCCTGGCTGGACGCCAAGATAGCAGCGCAGAAGGCTTCAATTGTTGGTTGACAATTGTGCAGAGCTCCTGTGGAAGCATCCAATACACTGTAAAGTTAGCCTCTAATCAAGCATCCTGTTAACTGGACTGTCATAGTCCTGTTGTGTGCAGACTTTGAGACAAATGAGGCATGTGCAGTAGCTGTCTCCTCATGACACATGTTGTGCTGGTACATTTGATAATGAAACAGATTTTGAGTTGCATTGGCTGCCCATAAGTAGCACTGTGTATAGTAGCAATAAAAGGTGTTTGTGGATTTAACAAAGGTTTGCTTGAGGTGGGCAGCATTGCACACATGATGTCCTAGGATTTGAAACCAGCTATTTCTGTCAGACATCGGCACGAATGCGTATGGCTCAACTGCCTGCAACGTCTCAACAAGCAGCTCTGCTGAGCAGACACACTCAAGCATGGCTGACTAGGGTCAGCTTTGTCAATTGCAACCCTGGCTAACAGGATTTATGCTGCCAGGAAACTTTTGTCCTGACGTATGCAATGACTGTATAACAGGCAGACACAAGCGCAAATGGAAGGAAAGCTGCTCAGAAGCAGCTGCAACACAAGTGCCAAACCCTACATGAAGCAAAGCTGATTGCCAGTATCAGTGCCAAACACTAGTTGACTGTGCACCAACAGGATGTGTGACGCCAGCTAGAGGGCCCTTTGGCTTCTCTGACCCATCCTTGGGCTTGCCTAGCCATGCATAGCGTTCTTGAAACACAGGTGTGTGACTTTCCCCCGGCACTGGTCTCACTACTCGTTTCCTGTGCATGACCACACCCGCCACATCTTGGGCTGCTGGGGGCTGAGATGCCATGATGGCGTACATGGCTGGGGACTCGGGATCTGCTTTGTGGGGATGAGTACCCTCTACACCGGGCTTGGCAGTGCCTGATAGGATACCTTGCATGGTGTCGCGCTTGCCAGATACCTCACCACTGTGCATGATGAGTTTGCCCTGAGGGCGTGGAATGTGATTGTCCCACTCCAGGGTCTCTTTGCTGTTTGGGTCCCACTTCATGCTTGTCAGATGGTCCTGCAAAGGCAGAACATTGTTGACATCTGTGCATTTGAGCAACAACGGCTTTTTTTCTGCGGAAGCTGCAATGCTTGATTAGAAAAGTCATGCATGACACGGTCAGACGATACCATGTTGCATGGCAAAACATCTAGCACTGTGCTTATTGCATGTGGGCAAACAAGCGATGCCCAAACATTATCCTGACAGGTGGCATGTAAGACCCTAAAATCTGCTGCCAGGTATAGGCCCTTGTGCATAAGCTGATGTATACCTTGTTCAGTTCAAGTCCACCGTGCTAACATGCCGCAGCGAAGCACATGGCAGGACAAGAGCAAATAGGGCAGGGCAGTATGCACACAGAGCAAGGATGGTCCAGGGCAGCTTCAATCAGGGCAGGTCCATTTGCAGCAGGGCAGGATTGATCCGGCCAGGGCTGGTCATGGTTGGATAGATTCAGCAGCTGACCATGTTGTTGGGGGTGATGACCTCTTGCTTCCCTTTCTTGGGGTCCATCAGCATGTTGCCAATCCAGGCATCTGTCAGAGCTCCATCCTGCCCCTGACATCAGGCACAATGGGTTCAGTCTGACCACACATTCATGCTGCTGTTCCTTGGAAACAAATGTAGTGGGACTTGCTGGGACGTGAGGTCTCACACATTAGCTACACAAGGTGCACATGCACCAGTGGAGCAATATCCAGATTGCATGTGATCTCAGGTCAACGGTCAGATTGCATGTGGTCTCAGGTCAGTCATCAACAAACCTTTGTTTTCCTGTAGACATTGATGCAACCTCTTCACTGCCTGGTGCTGTCCAGCTCACCCAATAACAAGTACGTTTAACAGCCTTGTAATTTTCTGAGAAATGTGCCACACCAGCCCGCACTGGTGGCCGGGTAAACTTGTCTTGTGGCAGAACATCACCATGCAACCGTCCAGCAACAGTATCACTGTGTGTTGCATGGCCTGCTCTACATGCCCTTTCTGCTTACTGACACCCTATCAGTCAGGTCACACCACATGCCTTCATAGAGACCTGTGCTACTTAGGGTCACACCACATATCTTCACAGAGACCTCTGCTACTTACTCGACTGCTGTGGCCGCCCAGTTGAGCTTGCAGAAGAATCTTCTGCTGCATGAGGTCAAACAGGTCCTTACGCCCCATGCGCTCCTCAGGCCCGGCTGCGTGGGCCTTGCCCCTTGCTGGGTCCACCAGCATGTTACCCATCCATGCATCGTCAGAGGGCCTGGCAGGATGCTGCATGTCCAGCACAGTGAACAGATCCTTGCGGCCTGCATGCACATCAGGTTGATGTACATCAGATCAACGGTCAGTGCACATCAGGTGAACGCACATCAGATTGACACACATTGGGTCAATGCACATCAGATTGATACACATCAGGTTAGTGCACATCAGGCCTATGCACATTCAGTCAATGCACATTTGATCAATGCACATCACTTCAGGTCGATGCACATCAAATCTGCGCACATCAGATCAATGCACATTGGGTCAATGCACATCAGTTCAATGCACATCAGGCCAATGCACATCAGGCCAATGCACATCAGATTGATACACATCAGGTCAATGCACGGCCGGTCAATGCACATCAGGTCAATGCACATTCCAGATCTTGACAGCATCCACCGTCACCAGCAATGTCACCAGCATCACCACCAGCAACGTGTCTGTGTTGCACCACAATGTAGTAGCAGCTTGCAATACCTTAGCTGCAGGCACCAGGTTGTGAATGGCTTTCGGTGTTTAGTCATAGAGGCAGGAAGCAAGCAAATACCTGTTGCGTCAGTGGGGGCAGCAAGGCCCAGCTTGCCCTTGGTGGGGTTGACCAAGGGGTGACCCATCCAGCTGTCCAAGTTTGGGGACCCTGCTTCGGTCCCCTGAAGCGTCCCAAAAAGACCGTGCCTGCCATCCTTTGTCTGTGATGGCAATGCTGACCTGCATGCTTGAAATTGTGGTTTGAATCAGCAAGGCTGCCAACTGCACATTTACAATGGCCAGCCTATAATGCGTTGTGGCAAATTCACCGTAGAAACAATGTTACTGCAATATTAACTGTAGCAACAATATGCCTGCATAGTCTGCATGTTGACAAGCTTTGTCCTGCTGACAGACAGCAGTCTGTGACAATGCTATACAAGAGGGTGCTATGCTGAAGGTGGGCAGGGCGTGAATCATAAGTCCGGAAATGGCTTGTTCTCAAGTGCAGAGTCAATGTCAAGTGTGCAATGTGAAATGGACACCTGAGCTTGGGAGGTTTATCATATATTGTAGGTCTAGTGCTGTTGGGCTTTAGCAGAGACACATCACCCCAACCATGGCGTTCATACCTCTCCAAGCTTCCATCTTGTTTGTCTGAAGAAAGGTGCAAATGGCTGGAGCATTATGTGTATTGGAAATGTGACAGTTTCATGCTTGAATGTCTTTGACAAAAAGGGGTTTCTGAGCTTACTTCCTTTGTATGGTCGATCCCCTGTCGTGAATGCTTTATGCTGTGTGTTGCCCAATGGACAAAGCTTGGTGCGTGGGACTCTGCAGCATACACACTGTGTTGCGCCGTTGTGTTGAACATGTTGTACGCACAGAGTAAGGCTGCAGCCTCCGACCTATAGGGCTGCTCCTGTCCTTGCACAGAGCCAAAAGCTTGACTGCCTCTACTAGTTCTGTACGTGTTCAAGTCCTCCGCCCAGCTGCAGCAAAGTTACACCTTCGCTGTCGCTGTTTCCGGCAAACTCTGTCGCAGCATGCCTACAAAAGAGAGTACCGCACCTCCTGGGTGCTGATACCTCCCGACCCATGCTGAGGGCGCAAACACAGTTTCCTTGATCAGAGCTCACATTTGTCTGGCAATGTCGCTGCTTCAGTCTTGGACGCAGAGCTGTTGCAACTTTGAGGATGAATAGGTCAAGCCTTTCGGCGACCGATTGAAAGGGAACCCCTGTGCCCACTGGGACAGCCGACGGTCTACCTATTTCCTCATTGCCTTCAGGTTGAGAGGGTCAAGGGAGCTACAGCAGGGCCAGACTGTAAGTCAGGAAAGTGTGGTAGGCAGGGACAGTCGCATTTGTCATGTGTTGAGCAGACAACATAATCAAGCTCCTATTCGGTTCTTCTAATCTGTCACATATCTTTCAGCACACAAAATTAGCACTCTGCATGCCCAGCCTCGAAGGCCTCACTGTTGAAGCAACTCGTCCTGTTAATCAGATGCCTTGCAGTTCTGTCGTGTGCAAGGCACATTGCAAGCCCAATTTGTTTGCAGCAAGCATATTGCTACAGGTGTGAGATTGCATGAGAATAAGCCAGCAATGCTGCGCACGCCAAGGGAGTTTCTTTGTGGACAGCACTAGTGTAGTGATGTTGCCGGTAATTACAGTGGAATCACTTTCAGAGCCCTAATGTCTGACTTGTCATTGCAGGAGGTGCACTGGTCAGACAAATGTGACACAATACAAGTTACACTGTCTGTCTTGCACATACGTAGGTGCTTGCACTATCACTCGGGCATGGGCAGCTCTGTTTGGCTGCAAGGCTGACAAAACTGTGCTCCAGCTGCACACTCTACTGCGCCAGATCAGCCTGGACTGGCACTTGACTGCCTTCATCGGCAGTTGGAGGCTGCATAGATGAACTGGGAGAAGTCCAGGTTGACTCGTCCCATTTTAGAGGAATCAAATGCCTGAAATGCATTGGCTGCACACCGTAGGAACAGAGTCATGGCAATGTAGGGAGCATAGGAGATCTGGCCCTTCCTTTCAGGATCAAAGGCCCTACACATCTCAGCAAATGCAGGAGGCTCAAGGTTGAAACCTGCAAAAGTTACAGTGTGAGTCAGCTTGGTGAGTGCACGGAAAAGTTGTTTGTATGTGAGTTGCTGTTGCTTGCCTGCAGACGTCAATGCAGAATGAGTCTCGCTGGCATTCAGGCTACCACTGCGGTCTTGGTCGTGCATTTGGAAGGACTGATTCATCTCTTCCAAAAATTTATGCAGGGCCATGAAGTCTTGCATGTCCAGACTGTTTGTGCTTGACCTGTCATGAAGCCTGCAAGTGGCAGGGCATGTGTGTTTGCATAGCTTGAAGCGAAGCGTCTGCAGACAAGATTCTGCACCTGCACAGTTGGTAATGTACCTGATCATTTGCGCACATACTGCCAGACTGAACTGCAGATTGCCGAGCAGCAATGCCTCCTGGAGTTCAGTCACAGAAATCCTGCCACTTCTGTCTGTGTCCACAGCAGCAAACCACTGCAGTGACACCACCAGTTTTCGAGGGTCGAGGTGGAAC
>JAABUK010003845.1_pt1 | contig 24979 bp, 19 predicted proteins | sample 5559141 | NCBI WGS metagenome assembly JAABUK01 (sample SAMN10711869, study PRJNA513367) | rock metagenome | isolation source: Antarctica rocks | place: Antarctica: Victoria Land, Pudding Butte nord | collected 2016-01-03 | reverse complement strand
ACGCACCTGGGCCTGGTTTGATTCTTTTCGCACCTTATTGGTACGATTTGAAACCTCCATTGTGAATTGGAAATCCTGGCATTATTTAGCAGCCTTTATGATGGTCGCTAAAGTTTAAATCTCTTCAACGTGTTTTGTTTTTAATTCGAACCGGGCATAATTATCCTCGTCAAATAAAAAGTAATTTTTTACTTGTGAAATGGACAAAAAAAACCCGGAATTCGAGGCCGGGTTTTTACTGTCGCAAGTGTCTTACCGATTAATTATCAGCGTCGAAACCACGAAGAAAAACTATGGAGATACCAATCCCGCCCGGCTGGGCCGAACTGCGACTGGAAATAGGCAGGCAGAAAACCGGGATGGTAATTGGGCATCGGGAGAGTGAGCTAAACGACTGATAACTGGTTAACATTAACAACAAAAAACCCGAGCTTCAAGGGCTCGGGCAGCGACAGTTTTAGCGGCAGCTAAAATCAGGCAAACGTACCGAGCCGGGGCAATTTTTCTGGCTGATTTTTATCCGAATTGCGCAAGCTTATCAGGCGGTGGTACATGAAGTTGGGGGTTTAGTGTGACAAAGGTGGAGCAATTATTTTAATTGTGCAACTATTCGTTAAATAATTTTTTAATTATTTTTCAAAAGCCAATAATTACCGTAATTCAAGCTGAATTAATTAATTCAGCTACTGTGCGAATTAGAGTGCGAAAAGAGAACTTCATTCCGAGCTTGCGAATCTCGCTCGTGGTCGTTTGGGCTTCGTTCCACGACGCGAGCGAGGTTCCTCGGCAAGCTCGGAATGACGTTCTCTTTTCGCACTTTAATTCGCGAGGAATACACCTAGCGCCTGCCGGAGCTAAGCCCTATTTTTGTGAAACGTGACTGATTTTTCCTTTCTTCAGCGCCAATGGCTGCCCGACCAGGCGGCAACAGCGGCCGTGGGCTCGCCGGCCCAGCAGGCCTTTCGGGAGGCGATGGCGGCTATTGAGGCGCTGCGCGCGCAACTGAGCACCCTGCGGACGGCACAGGCGGCTACCCGCCAAACGTACTGGCGGCAGGTGGGGCCAATGGCGGCCGCCGCCGTGGCAGCGCGGCGGGCGCTATACACACCGCTTGAAACGGCGCTGACCGACGGCTACCTCAGCCGCGCCGAGGTGGTGCAGGTGACGGAGCTGCTGGTACACAACGCGCACAGTCTGGAAAGACGCTTCGGGGAAGATGAGCGCGAGATACTGGCACGCTACGCGCCTGCCCCGCCCGTGCCGGATGACGAAGTGCTCCCTACCCCCCATCGCCAGCCGAGCCGCCTGCCGCGCCCGAGTTGCCGCACGAGCAAGCGGTGGCGGCGGCCCGCGCCCGCCGCCAGCAGCGCAAGAAGCAGCACCGCGCTACCCAGGCCCAGGCCGCCGAAGCTGAGGGCCAGTCGCTGCTGCAAAACACCAAGGCCGCTTATCGGCAACTGGCCCGCCTGCATCACCCCGACCGCGCGGCCCAGGCCGACGCGGCCACCCAGCAGGCCCAAACGGCGGTGATGCAGCGCGTCACGGCGGCCTACGCGGCCGGCGACCTGGCTGCTTTGCTGGCGCTGCTGGCCACCAGCGAGTCCCCTACCCCCTCCGCCAGCCCCGAAGCTGATGCTTTGCTGCGGCGCTATACTGCCGCGCTGGCGCAGCAGCACGCACAGCTGACTCAGGAACTGGCCGCCGCCCAGCGCCCCGTGGAAGATGCGCCCTGGAGCGGCACCGAAAAGCAGCAGCGCACCCGCCTACGCCAGATTAAGCGCGACCTGCGGGCCGAAACGGACTACCTGGCGTACCTGGCGCGGCAGCTACACGAGCCAGCCGGCCTGCGGCAGCTCCTGCGTGAGCTGACCGCTAACGGACTGGCTGGCTTTTGATTAGAAAAAAGCCGCCCCGGCGCGCTACGACACCGGGGCGGCTGACAGGCTTGGCTTGACGCTTGTGGAGTAAGCAACTATTTATTGGCCAATACATCCACCATCTCGATGGCAGGGGGGCTGGCCCATAGGTCGGCGTGGGTGCCCAGGGCAGCCGCTACCTGGCCCGCCAAGTGGTCTTTTCGGCCTTCTTCATCGGGAAAAGTATCAAAAATACCGAAAGTAGATGGCCCCAGCTGCAAGGCATACCACGTGAATGTAGCAGGCTCGGCCTGCACGATGGACAGGGCACCCCGCAGAAAATCCGCAACGGTTTGCTCGTGGCCGGGCTTCACTTCGAGGCGCACCAGCAGGGCCTTTTTAACCGTATTCATATGGATGAGGATAAGAAAAATTACAACCTGGTCTTACTACCGGACCGGCAACGGGTGTCGCTGTCAGGCAACCAACATCAGTACTTGCTTAGCTAACCAATTGTTTAGCAAATGCCCTGGTGAGTAATGGTCGGGCTAGCCAGCAGAAGGTTGACCGTGGCCCAGCGCGGCGGCGGCGGCCTGCACGGCCTGGGCGCGGTAGCCTGGGGCCGTGCCGGGGGCGCGCAGCAGCCGCAACAGGTTCAGGTACTTGCGGCGGCCTTCGGCGAGCATGTCGGCGGGCACTTCGAGGGGGAAAACGCCAAAGGGCTCGACTTTTTGCACGCCCACCAGCAGGAAGCGGTCGGCCCGGAGCGCATCGAGGTAGAAGGCGGCCTGGCGGTCGTAGTCGTAGTGGCTGCATTGCAGCCGGAAGTGGTCGGCGTCGCGGGCCAGGGTAGTCTTGAAGTCAACGACGGTGTAGGGCTGGCCGGGCTGGTTGAGCACCAGGTCGGCGCGCAGCTTGCAGAGCGTGCCGGTGGTAGGCTCGCTAAACACGGCGCTACGCTCGGTAACGCCCCGTTCGAGCAGGCGATTTAGCTCCATATTCAGCTTCACGCCTTCGACCAGCCACCAAATGAGGGTGTCGTTGAGGCCGGGCTGACCGGGCTGGTAGTCGGCCGGCTCCAGCAGGGCCGTGTGGAAGGCCGTACCGAAGCTAAGGGCACCCGAGCTGGAATCGGTGCGTGGCGGGCGGCCGTCGAGGGCATCGCGCAGGCGCGACAGGTCGGAGTTGGCAATGGCAGGCAGGGCGCGGTAGTCGTCGTAGGAAACGCGCAGCAGGTCGGGGCGGGCGGCGGAGGCAAGAGGCAGGTCGGACACCCTCCTTAAACTGAAAGAGGGGTAGGCTTAGTTGTCCCTTTTGCCGATAATAACGAAAGGGGGTAGCAATTTCCGCGCATCGCGGCAATTGCTACCCCCTTCGCGGCGGCCAACGCGGTGAAGCGAACGCTTACTTCACCGTGATGAAATATATCCGCAGCGCGAGCTTATTGGTGGTGTTGCGCGGGCCGCCCAGCACCACCCGGTTGGGCAGCCCCGGCGTAGCGGACGAAATCAGGAAACCATTATTCTGAACCGTTCGGTTGATAACTCCCTGCACGTAGCCACCCACCGACCAATTGTACGAGCCCTGCTCAATGCCGGTGGTTGACGACACGCCGGAGGTATACGTCACGCTAGGCACGTAAGGGCCAGTAGGATGGTTATTGGCATCGGTGAAGCTAATCGTGAGATTAGGTGGCACCGGCACAAACGGCGAGAGCGTGGCAGTCGGCACCAGCGCCGTAATCTGGGCATTGGTAACGGTGAGGTTGGCACCAAACTGCTGCAAGTCGGTGAGGTACGGGAACTCCAAACGGGTTTGCAGGCCCAATGCGCCTTCCACTACCGTAGCCATACCCGTAACCGAGGAGCTAACAGACTGGAGCGAGGTAGTAGGCAGATTCTTGATTACCGCCGTGCTGCGGCCGGCCTTTACCTGGTAAAAGTGGCGGTTGACGCTCGCCAGCGAGAACGTGCTGGAAAGCGCTACCGTCGGATTGGTCGGGTCGTGGTAGTAGAGCATCAGCGCCGCGCCGCCGGTCGAGGCGCTCAGCCGCACGATAGTCGCGTCATCGCCGGGGGCCGGCGTGAGGACCAGACCTTTCAGGAAGTTGTCAAACAGGTCCTGAGTATTAAGGAGGCCCATCTGGCCATTTAGGAACAGCTTGCTGCCGAAGCTATAATCCAAAGGCAGGCGCAGTATGGTCTGGGTAGGCCGGACGCGACCTCTGGTAGCTACGCCTCCATAGTTAAGCAGTTTAGTCGAGTCGTAGTTGAGGCGCGTGAGCTTGGGCGAGGCGAAAGAGGGCTTAGTTATCGAGATAGAGTCGATGAGCCGGTGCACCTCAAATAAGGCCTGAGTCTTGGTAGTGTCGCCGTAGATATAGCTATCGGGCTTCGTGACGGCTGCCGTGTGCAGCACCAGCGTGGTAGAGTCGTACACGAAGGTGGGGTCGGGGTGGAACGCATCCGTGAGGCCTACCTGGAAATAGCTCTTGGCCGTGAGCGTGCCCAGTTGTGGGTCGGTGTAGCGGCCCACCAGCAGGTTATCCGAGTTGGAGGTCACTACCGAGTCGCGCAGCACCGTGGAGGCCCGGATTGTAACGGTATCAATGAGATACGCTCCCGTGTTGGTCTGCGCGTCGGGTAGCCCTACCCCAATGTTGCCAGCGTCCTTGGTGCAGCTAGCCGCCAGCAGCGCCAGCACCAGCAAGAGGGCGTGGGGCAGCCGGCTCCGGTAAGCAGTCCGGAGCCAACTAGCCATTGTTCGCGTCGCTGCGTTATTGCTGCGCTGCACTGGGGTCAAATTTCCAAAAATCATCGAAGCGAGTGCTGCCGTTGTAGCCCGTGCCTACATAGCCGTAGTTACCAATGCCAAATGACACGGCTGAGTTGCGCCCGGCGCCGCCGCCGGTAAAGGAGAAGGGGTTGGTAGCCGTCCAGGTGTCCAGGGTGGGGTCGTAGGCCTGGACGTCGGGGCGCACGGCGCTGTTGCTACCCACCGTCACGTAGCCCATGTTGCCAATCACGAAGGAAGAAGCATAGGCCCGCGCCACGGCGCTGTAATCGTAGGAGCCAGCTGAGGTGCTGATGTTGGCCAGGTCGTGCTTTGGCGTCCAGGTACCGTTGCCAACCGGATTGTAAGCCCAAAAGTCCGTTACGTACAAGTTGTTATTGATGCCCGTACCCATATACATCTGACCGTTGATGACGAAAGCAATTGCTCCAATACGCTTTTTACCAGGGAAGCCGGCCATCAAGGCCGTCCAGGTATCTTTGGTGGGGTCATATTTATAGAAGTCATTCTCGTTGTTACCGTCGTAGCCACAGCCCACGTACCCGATATCGCTGATGCTGGCGGCTACCGCGCCATAGCGGCCTGCGCCATTCGGGGTCGGGAAATCAGCAACCCGCTTCCAGCCACCAATTGTGGTGGTGGTAGTGGTATTAGTGCCCGTAGTAGTGGTCGTGACGGTATTCACCGCCGGGTCAAACTGCCAGAAGTCACTCAGTGGGTTAGCCCCATCGTACCCAGTGCCCACGTAACCCTTGCCAGCGGCCGAAAAAGCTACAGCATTGTATCGCGCAACAGCAGTAGCGGGCATAGGCGTCACTTTATTCCAGCCACCGGTAGCTGGGTCCAATGAATAAAAATCATTGTACCTCTTGGCACTGGCATCGACGCCGGTGCCCACGTAAGCCACGTTATTTATAACAAAGCTGACGGCATTGCTGCGTGCCGCACCGCTAAACGTACTGGCTGGAGTCCAGTTACCCAATACCGTGGTAGAAGAGTCGGTGCTTTTGCAGCTAGTAAGGCCGAGGCTGCCTAGCAGCACTAGTGCCAGCAGCAGCTGGCTTGCTCGTAGAACGAGGTTTTTCATGAAAAAAGAAAGTTGTGATACCCTTGAGAGGCAGCTGGGCAACAAGTTGGTTGCATGAGCCCGAATTAGAGGAATGCCTTATTTGGACCCGCAAGATACGGTTTTTTTCACCCCCTACCCCCTCTTTCATCGGCCAACGGCCGCTTTGTATCGAGTAAACGCTAAAAAAGGGCTAGTCAGTATGGATGGGTAAAAAATTGATTTCCAGCTTCCCACGGGGCTTTTTTGGCTGGGATGCCGGGCTTAACAGGCTCCGAATAGCCTGGGTTCCAGGCCCTACCCCCACGCGGGTGCTTTAGTCGAACCGGATGGCTACCATCGGCTTGATGCGCGCAATCAGGTAGGTAGGGATGAGCACCGAGAGGATGGACGCGGTCAGCGTAGCCACGTTGAGCAGCACCATCACGGTGGGGTCCCAGGCAATGGGCACGCGGTCCATGTAATAGTTCTCGGGGTCGAGCGGGATGATGTGGAAGTAATACTGCAACGCGCAGAAACCCAAGGCGATGACGTTGCCAATAAGGAGCCCGCGAATGGTGATGGACAGGCCCCGGAAGAAGAACATTTCGCGAATCTGGTTGTCGGTGGCGCCCACGGCCTTCAGAATGCCAATCATCTTGGTGCGCTCCAGAATCATGATGAAGATGGTGGCGACCATGTTGAAGGTGGCGACGAAAATAATGAGTATCAAAAAGATAATCACGTTCCGGTTCAGCAGGTTGAGCCAGTCGAACAGCTGGGCGTACTGGTCGGTTATTTTTTCGATGCGCACCTCGTAGGGCAACTGCTCGTAGAACTGGTCGAAGGTGGCATTGAGCCGCGAAAAGTCGCGCAGGCGCACTTCGAGACCACCCACCAGCGAATCGGGCCAGGCGTTGAGCTCCTGAATCTGGCGCAGGTCGCCGAGCACGTACACCTCGTCGAACTCGTCGAGGCCCGTCTGGTAAATGCCCGACACCCGGAACGGGCGCACCCGCGGCGGCTGCTGGATAAAGTAGAACAGCGCCTTGCTCCCCACCTTGAGGCGCAGCTTGTCGGCGATTTTCCGGGAGATGACGATGTCGTTGCTGGCCGCCGAATCGGCGAAGGTGATGAACCGGCCGGCCACCATATTCTGGCGCATCGAGCTGGGGCTGTGGCGCTCGCTCACGCCCTTGAGCACCACGCCCAGCACCTCGTCGGGCGTTTTGATGATGGCCGTTTTGCGGGCGAAGGGCTGCACGGAGGCCACCTGGGGGTAGCGGGCCAGCGCGCGCCGCAGCTGGGGCTCGGAGATGGGCGCTACTTCGAGCGAGTTGTTGGTGTCGTAGCGCGAGAGCTGCAAGTGGGCGCCAAACGAGAAAATCTTGTTCTGAATCTGCTCGCGAAACCCGTGCAGGATGGAGAACGAAACTATCATCACGGCAATGCCCAGGGCAATGCTGACCGTGGCAATTCGCGTAACGGAATGGGTAAAGGAGCCGGTGTCGGCGCCATCCATGCGGCGCGATATGTAGCGGGCGGTATTCACGAGTGGCTGTAAAGCTACGGCCGCGCTGGGCGTTGCGCCAGGCAGGCGGGGCGCTTCTTACGAACAACGGTACTTTTGGGCCATGATGAAATGGATTTTCGTGGCGGCGGGCCTGCTGGCCAATTTAGAATTAGAAATGAAGAATGAAGAATTACCCGTTTCTAATTCCTCATTCCCAATTCTAAATTCCAAACTCCCAACAGTGGGCGCGGCGCAGCTGGGCCGCTACCTGCCCGGCCTGCGCGGCCAGCGCGTGGGCCTGGTCGTGAACCAGACCTCGCGCATCGGCAATACCTACCTGGTGGATACGCTCAAAACGCTGGGTGTCAACCTGACGGCCATTTTCGCGCCCGAGCACGGCTTTCGGGGTGAGGCGGCCGACGGGGCCACCATCGCCGACGGCCGCGATGCCCGCACCGGCGTGCCCGTGCGCTCGGTGTACGGCAAAACCAAGAAGCCTACCCCCGAAATGCTGGCCGACGTGGACGTGCTGGTGTTTGATATCCAGGACGTGGGCGCGCGCTTCTACACCTTCATCAGCACGCTCCACTACGTGATGGAAGCGGCTGCCGAACTGGGCAAAGCCGTAGTGGTGCTCGACCGCCCCAACCCCAACGGCGCGGTGGTCGATGGCCCCGTGCTGGGGGCCAGGCACCGCTCGTTCGTGGGCCTCGACCCGCTGCCCATCTGCCACGGCCTCACGGTGGGCGAGCTGGCAGGAATGATTAATGGCGAAAAGTGGCTGGCCGGCGGCCGCACCTGCCCGCTCACGGTGGTGCCGGTGGCGGGCGGCTACACCCACGCCACGCCCTACCCCCTGCCCGTGCGCCCATCGCCCAACCTGCCCACCGCGCGGGCGGTGGCGCTGTACCCCAGCGTGTGCCTGCTCGAAGGCACCAACGTGAGCGTGGGGCGCGGTACCGACCGGCCGTTTGAGGTGATTGGGGCACCCACCCAGCCCGCCACGCGGCCCTACCAGTTCACGCCCCGCCCCAATGCTGGTTCGCCTACCCCCCCGCTGAATGGCCAGCTGTGCTACGGCCTCGACCTGCGCCAGCCGGCCCCCGGCGAGCCGGCCGAGTTTTTCAGCGTGCGCTACCTGCTCGATTTTTACCAGCAAAGCACCGACAAGGCGCACTTCTTCACGAAGTATTTTGAGCAGCTGGCCGGCACCGACTCGCTGCGGGCGCAGGTAATAGCGGGCCGCTCCGAGGCCAGCATCCGGGCCAGCTGGCAGCCGCAATTGGGCCAGTACAAGGCGCTGCGCAAGAAGTATTTGTTGTATCCTGAGAAGTAATATTCCGGTTGTCACGCGGCACTTGCGTAGCGTAACCATTCAATGAAGTTGTTTAGGAAGTAGTCAGCCCGTCATTCCGAGCTTGCCGAGGAATCTTGCTTATAACCATTCGAGCAGCGTTCAACGACGCCGGCGAGATTCCTCGGCAAGCTCGGAATGACACCCCGGTAGCTTATTGCTACTTACTAAACGGCTTCAATCTCTTTTCTGAAATGCCTACCCCCCTCCGAATCGTCTTTATGGGTACGCCCGACTTTGCCGTGCCGACCCTCGAAACCCTGCTCACGCTGCCCGGGGCGCAGGTGGTGGCCGTTATCACCGGGCCCGACCGGCCCGCCGGGCGCGGGCGGCAGCTGCACGCGTCGGCGGTGAAGGCGGCGGCGCTGGCCCACGGCCTACCCGTGCTGCAACCCACCAACCTCAAGGACCCGGCTTTTCAGGTAGAATTGAAAAGCCACGCGGCCGACCTGCAGGTAGTAGTGGCCTTCCGGATGCTGCCCGAGGCGGTGTGGAACATGCCGCGCCTGGGCTCGGTTAATATTCACGCCTCGCTGCTGCCGCAGTACCGCGGCGCGGCGCCCATCAACTGGGCCCTGATGCACGGCGACCAGGAAACGGGCGTGAGCAGCTTTTTTCTGCGCCACGAGATTGATACCGGCGACCTCATTTTACAGGATAAAATTGCCATCGCGCCCGCCGACGATTTTGGCTCGTTGTATGATAAGCTGAAGGTGGCGGGCGCGGTGCTGGCCCGGCGCACGGTGGCGGCCATCGCGGCAGGCACCGCGCCCACCACGCCGCAGGCTCCTACCCCCCACCTGCGCCCCGCTCCCAAGCTGACCAAGGAAACCGGCCGGCTCGACTTTCAGCGCCCCGCCGCCGAGCTGGTAAACCAGGTGCGCGGTCTGGCGCCCGCGCCTGCCGCCTACACCGCCCTACCCGATGGGCGCGGCCTGAAAGTATTTCGCGCCGCCGCCCTACCCGGCCATTCCGAGCCGGCCGGCACCTGGGCCACCGACGGCCGCCACTACCTGCGCGTGGCTACCCCCACCGGCTGGCTCGACCTGCTCGAAGTGCAGCTCGAAGGCAAAAAGCGTCTCACCACTGAAGAATTTTTGCGCGGTACCAAGCTTGAATTAGGAATTGGGGATGAGAAATGAGAAATTATTTCGCCCGTAATTCCTCCTTCTTCATTCCTCATTTTTAATTCCTGCTTTATGGTTTCCATCATCGTAGCTACTGCCGAGAATGGCGTAATCGGCCGGCAGGGCCAGCTGCCCTGGCACCTGCCCGCCGACCTGCGGCATTTCAAAACGCATACCCTGGGCCACCCCGTAGTGATGGGCCGGCGCACGTTTGAGAGCATCGGGCGGCCCCTGCCCAGCCGCGCCAATATCGTGATTACCAGCACGCCCGGCTGGCCGGCGCCGGCGGGCGTGCTGCTGGTCAACTCGCTGCCCGAGGCGCTGGCGCTGGCCGCCGCGCAGCCCGGCGGTGAGGAAGTTTGCATTATTGGCGGGGGCGAAATCTACCGCCAGGCCCTGCCCGCCGCCGACGTGGTGTACCTCACCGAGGTGCACACCACCGTGCCCGATGGCGACACCTTCTTCCCTACCCTCTCGCCCACCGACTGGCGCGAGGAAACCCGCGAGCGCCACGAGCCCGACGCCAAAAACGCCCTCGCCTACAGCTTCGTAACGCTGCGTAGACGGTAACGGATAATAAAAGAACGTCCTGCTGAGCTTGTCGAAGCATCTCTACTGGATAACTAACCTCCAACGTTAGAATTACTTACCCGGCAGAGATGCTTCGACAAGCTCAGCAGGACGTTCTTTTAGGGCCTATTGCCCACTCTTTAACGCAGCAATACCAGCTTGCCCCAGTCGTTTTTGAAGGCCTGGTCGCCGGCGGTAGCGCGGTGCTCGAAGGTGCCGCCCGCCTGGTCGAGCGAGACGCGGTAGAGGTAGGTGCCGTTGGCCAGGCGGTCGCCGTACTGGTCGGTGCCGTCCCAGGCATAGTCGGTGATGTTGTTGCCGATATGCAGCGGCCCCAGCTCACTCATAAAAATTTCGCGCACTACCCGGCCGGTCAGGGTCATAATCTGGATTTTCATGTTGCGCGGCAACTCCTGGCCCGTCACCGTAAACACGAACCGCGCCTTGCTGGTCACGGGGTTGGGGTAGGGAAAGACGTTGGTAATCGTCGAGGCATTTACCACCTCAAACTTCACCTGAAAATCCTGGGCGGCGGCGGCATTGGCCGGGTTGCGGCCCTGCACGCGCAGGGTGTAGACGCCATCGGCCAGCTTGGTATTCTTGCCGGGGTTGAAGTCCAGGCGAGCAACGCTGCCGGCCGTGCTATCTACACTGAAGTTCACCAGCGGGCCGTTCACGTCGATAGCCGTGGCGGTAGTCTGACCGGGGCCTTGCAGGAAAACCGTAAAATTCGACGCCTTCGTGATGTGGCGCACTTTATCACTGTCTTTCAGCTGAATACTGACCACCGGCGTGGGCGATACCAGCTCGCCATCCAGGATGTGGCGGCCATCGACGGCCACGTCGAGGGTAGGCGGCACGCTGGAATCCATGATGGTAAAGGCGTTTAGCGTCAGCACATTGTTGAAGTAATAAAGCTCGGGCTGCAACTGCGGATTGACGAACACGCGCGGAATGAAGCGGCCAAACAACCCTCTCACATTCAGACTTACGTTCACGGTCAGCACACTGTCGTTGGCGCTCAAATCGCGCGGGGCCGTCAGCAGCTTGGTGGTGCTGGCCACCGGCAGGCCCGTAGCCACGTTAATAAGCTGCACCTGCACTTGCAAGCGGCTGGCAAAGGCCTCCTGCGACACGTTATCAAACTTCACCGGGAAGCTGATAATTCCGGCAGTAAGCGCCTGGTTTTTAATACGCGTTGTATCATACACGGCCGAGGCTACCAGGTCGCGGCGCACCACGCCCTCGGGCAGGCCCTTGTAGGTAATGAGCCACTGCTTAAGCTGCGGCGGCGTCCGGTTCACCGAGTCGCGCAGGGCCAGTTGCAGCTGCATATAGGGGTAGGTAGTGGTTGAGTAGCCACTCAGGTCCACGGGCTGGTGGCCCACGTTCGGGTTCAGCACGGTAGCCTTGCCCGTCGCATCCACGCCCGACAGCACCAGTGTATAGCTCGAAGTAGCCGTTTCGCGCCGAATGGTGTTGTACAGCGTTTGCCATTTCTGGGCCGGGCCAATGAGCGTGCTCGTGACGCTGCCGGCCTGACCGGGGGTAGCAAGCATGGCATTGAGGCTAATGGACTGGTTATAGCTCGCCTGCGTCAGGCTCCGGTCAGGGCCCAGCTCCTGAATCAGGCGGCCGCCGCTGGCGCGCTTCTGCGCCACTAGCGCCCACGGGTCGCCGTTTTTGAGTTGCGTAATCAACTTGCTGCCGAGTAGAGTCGAAAATGAATTGCCCAGTACCGGTAACATACTGGCGTAGCGCAATCGGTTAATGCTAATGAGCACCACGTAAGCCCCATCAGGCACGTTGCTCATAAAAGTGTTGAACTGGGCCTGTCGCGCAGCATTATTTTGAATGTTGTCGAGAGTATCGGCGTAGTTACTGAAGTTATAAAAGGTCTGGTCGTTCTGCCCGCAGGTAAAGTAGGGGCCACCCTGCGTAATAGTCAGGCGTTTAAGCGAGTACTCGTCGAGCACCGCCACTAGTAAATTAGGCACGTTAACAGCGCAATAATATACGTCGGGTAGTTGGCTGGCATCGGTAAAAATACCATACCCATTATTCGTATTGTAGGTAGGCAAGCTGCCTACCGGCCCGCCGCCCACGGTGCGCAGCTGCACCGGCTGCTGCTGGTCCGCGAATTTCCAGCGGTTGCCGGGGGTCGAAACCGCCACGCTTCGCAGCTGGTCGCGGTTAAACTGCCCGTTGTGGCTCTGCGACCACCCGCCCGCCAGCGCTTTGGTAATGACGCGGAAAGAGCTTACCTGCCAGCTGCCATCTTCCTGCGCCGAGGGGGTAGTGAAGCGCACGCGCCAGTACCACACCACCGAGTCGCGGCCGGCCGCCGGCAGCAGGGCCGCGGAGGTCCAGCTGGCGATAGCGGCGGCTTGCAGGTTTGGCTTCGACTGCAAAGCTTTGCTATCGAAGGTGGCTACCGAGTCAACCTGGAAATCGTAGCCCCGCGGGGGCGAAGCCAGGTCGTTGCTTTGAGCTACCAGGCGGGGGGTAGGCGTCGAGACAATCGCAAACTCGGTGGGCGAAAGCTGCGTCACGCCGCCTTGCAGGAACGTGTACGAGAGCTCAGCCGAGTTATTGTTTTCGTTCAGCTCGGCTACCTTGTTGCGGTAGTCCAGCTCCACCAGAAATTTATTGGTCCCGAACACGTTGCCCGAGTTGGGAATCGTAACCGTGTAGGTCGTGTCGCGCTGCCAGGCCTGGCGGAACCGCCGAAGGATAATATCCGATTTGCGGGCGGTGGCCCCGTTTTGCGCCGCGTAGCTGCGCGTAATGCGCACCTCAATTGAGTCGAAGGTGATGCGCGCGGGGTTGCTTACAGAGATGTTTAGCTGAAAGCTGGTGACCGTAGCCGCCACCGTGGCGGGCGTCATCGACACGCCGTTGGCCACGAAGTCGGGCTTGGCGGGGGCGTAGAGGCGCAGGGCCGGGTCGCCCTGCCACAGGGTGGTTAGCAGGCTATTGGCTCCGTAAGCCGGATTAACAACAGTAAACGTCGGCGTGCCTTGTAGGCGGCGCACCACTTCGGCAAAGGCTTCGGCTACGGGGCGGCCATACCACGCCGGGTTGTTGAACAGCAGCTGGTGCAGCAGCGTCTTGGCCGGGTCGAGCAGGTAGGCGAAGCCAAAGTCCGTTTCCGACAGGAAGCCAATACTCCCTTTATCAGGGGCCAGCAGCCAGGAGCCGCCAAACGTGGATGGGCTGAAAAAGGCCGCGCCCGCGTCGCAGCCGTCGTACATCATCACCGGGTAGCGGCCCGCGTTGTGGTAGTTGTTCACCGGGTCGTTGATGTCACCCAGGTTGATGTCGAAGCTATTGGTAGAGCCGTGCCCGAAGTACGAGATAACTGACAGTCCATTATTTAGCTCCGTGGCGATGTTGACGCTGGTGGGCAGGCCCAGCGTCGTGCGCCGGTAGGTAGTCACTTTGCCGCCAAATAAGGGCCGCTCAATTATACCCTTGTACTTATCCAGGTGGGCGCCGAACTGCTGAAAATCAGCGACACTTTCGCCCCCCGCCAGGTGCACCACGTTTTTGCGCCAGTCTTCGGTGCCGAGGGCTTCGTGCTCTTTCAGCTTATTAAGATAGTCCATTACCTGCTGGGGGGTAGCGGCAGTAATGCGCCCGGTAGGCAGCTTGGCGCGGTAGTCGTCGTGCTGCCAGTCGCTGGACAACAGGTTATCCGACGGGGCCCGCGTCGAAACCGGCACCAAATCCAGCCCCTGTTCACCCTGAAAACGGGTAGTGGCGTAGGCCGATATGCCGCGGTAGATGGGCGGCTGGTCCGGGTAGCCGGGGTAGGCGTTGGGCTGTAGTGCCTTGCCCAGCAGCAGCAGGTACTTGGTCTGGGCAACGGGCGCGGCGGCATTGAGCCACAGCGCGAAGTGGCGCAGGGCCAGCAGCGACCGCTCACCGTAGTGAAACTGGTCGTAGAGCAGCGGAGCCGTCACCATCAGAGTATCGTAGCGGCCCCCGGCGGCCGACGCGCGGTAGCTGGCGTAGGCACGGGCGGCGTTGGGCTCCGAGCCAGCCGCCCGCATCAGTTTAGGGTGCGTAATGATGATGAAATTGGGCTTCACCGGGTCAATAACCCGGAAGTGCACCGCCAGCGGCGCGCCCGGCACCAGCGGCTGCGTTACGTCGGCCAGATACAGCCGGCGCGTTTGGGCACCCGTGGCGCTCGGAAACACAAACCGCCGGGCCGTGCTACCCAGCGTTTGGGCGGCAGTGGGTACGATGCGCTGCACATTCCAGGGGTCGTGAATGTCGTAGCCCGTCACCGTGGCCGGGATGTTGTCGATCTCGTACGTGGCGGCCCCGGTCAGCAGGGAGTCATTCCGAAACCACAGGTCATGCACGTCGCTAAACCAGCGGCTCTCCTGGGGCGCTGTTATCCGCAAGAAGCCGAAGCGCCAATTATCGTAAACCGGCCCCGTACCCTGATTGAGAACACGTGCCCTTATTTCAACTTTTCCACTGCTGCTTATATCACTGCGTTGTAGTGTGAAACGCTGACGGGTAAAATTAAAGTTTTGGTACTTGGCTACTACCTGCTCCCGGTATGCTCCACCGGGTGCTACTACCCCGATAGAAGTAGTGTGCAAGCCATTTGAAGTTGATGGTATGCTCCCGCCCGCCAGCAGTATCTCGGCCGTTGGCAGCGGGGCTGCCGGGTTTAAAACTACTGCGCGCAACGGGTCATTATTGGTGGTGGATTCATCACCTTTTTGGCCCGAATAGAAGCCTTCTCCCGGCTCTATCCACGGAAAGCAATTGTAATAGCCTGTATTACAGCCGTCCATAAACCAGTCGTAGTATACATTCAACACCGACTGGATGCGCCAGGCGTGCGGGGTACCACCGGCGGCTACGGGCTGGGCCATGCGCTTGCCGGGCCGGCTGGCGCTCCAGGTAATGAAGTAGGCCGCCGTATCGGTATAAAAGCTAAAAAACGGGTGTGACTGGTCGGCCGGCTTTTTATACAGGTCGCGGTCGAGCACGCCGTCGTTGCGCTGGCCGTAGAATTCGAGGTAGGTGGTGTTGTCGAGCGCGGCGGAGTTGCCGCCCTGGTACACGGCCACTTCCTTGCCGCGCCGCCACAGTTGCAGCTGCGTCGGGGCCACGCCCGTGATGCCGCCGAGCTTGCTCAGGTAAGCATAGTCAAGGCGGTAGAGGCCATCGCGCCACACCTTCATCTTGTAGTACGTCTGGCCCGGCACTATCCATTCGTTGCCGTAGGGGCCCGACTGCGCCCGCGCTACCGGGCTCAGCAGCAGGCAGGCCAGCAGCAGCAGGCACGCGCCGCGCCAGGTTTTTAACTTATCAACCAAATGCTGCCACGCAGCGGGGTAGCGATTATTCATAGTTCAGCTAATCAAGCAGCTCTAATAGTACTAGTCAGCAACGCGGACCTTATTTGATGCTGGGCAGCCCCGCGCTGGCCCGGCTGCCCAGGCCGTAGCCCAGGCTCACGATGAGCGAGTTGGCCTGGGAAACCGAGCCACCCTGCGTCACCGCGGCATCGAGCCGCGACAGGGCTAAGTCTACGCGCAGGCCGCTGATGGCCACGCCCGCGCCCAGGCTGTACTGGCCCTTCCACTGCTTCTGTTTATCGAAGTTGGTGATTTGCTGGTAATTTCCTACCCCCCCCCGCAGGAAGGCCAGGTTGCGATAGCCAAACTCTACGCCCAGGCGCGGGTCCACGCTCACCGGCTTGGCCGAGATGAGGGTATTGCGCTGGCCATCGGTAGTAGCTTCCAGGTCCACGGCCACGAGGGCCGTAAACTCAGCGGGCAGCTTGAACTGCCGGCCCGCGCCCAGCACCAGGCGCGGCAGCGTCAGCTCGGTTGAATTAGTGGGGATAATCTCGCCGGGCGCCGCGGTAGCCTTGAACTTGTCGGCGTCGATGCTCCAGGCGTTGAAGGTCGTGGTGATATCGCGGGCCACCAGGCCCAGCCGCCAGCCGTTGTGGTTGTATTGCAGGCCCACATCCACCCCAAAGCCGTAGGCGTTGGCGTAGGGACCCACGTTGCGGTAAATGACCTTGGCGCTGCCGCCCCCGCTCAGGCCCTCGGGCCCCAGCTTGCGGGCGTAGGAGAGCAGCAGCGCGTAGTCGGCCACCGAGAAATACGTGATTTTATCGTACTGAATGTAGCCGTACTCATTGATGAGCGACCGGGTATCGGGAATGTTATCGACGCCCGAGCGCAGCAGCGTCACGCCGATGGCGCTCTTCTCATCCAGCGGCATGGCGAAGGCGGCGTAGTCATTCTTTACTACCCCCGAAAACAGCTCGGAGTGCATCAGCACGCCGTCGTACTGAGCCTTGAGGTTAGTGAGGGCGGCGGGGTTCCAGTAGCCGGCGGTAGCGTCGTCGGTCAGGCTCACCTGCACTTTGCCCATGCCCAGCGAGCGGGCGCCCGCGCCCAGATTCATAAACTCGTTACTGTACTTAGGCGTCTTATCCTTGGTCTGGGCGCGGGCGGCGGGCGCGGCGGCCAGCCCCAGCAGCGCACTCAGCCCCAACCCTACCGCCCAGGGGCGGCTTGCAGCGGAAAGTTTTAGCATAGCAAACTAATAATTGAAAAATCAGATGGAGCAGCAACGCAAGTTACTGCCGGATAGTGCGTAGCTGCGCCTGCCGCCGCCGCTCAAAAACCGCAGTACGCTGGCAGGCGCGCAGTTATCATGCCGTTTTAGGATTGGCGGCGGCTGGCATTGGACGAAAGAATTAAGCAGGGGTAGGAAAGGCAAAAAAATAAGTGGCGACGGACAACAAAAAATTTTACGCCAAGTATTATGCAATACAAAGTACCCGTTGTACATTTGTACCGTTCCTCACCTACTACTAGCCCATACCGCCCATGAAACTAGAGAACACCCAGGTGCAGATGCGCAAAGGCATCCTCGAATTCTGCATCCTGGAGATTATTGGCCGTGGGGAGGCCTACGCCAGCGACATGCTGGAGGAGCTGACCGCCGCCCGCATGATTGTGGTGGAGGGTACGCTCTACCCCCTGCTTACGCGCCTCAAGAATGCCGCTTTGCTCGATTACGTGTGGAAGGAATCGACCTCGGGGCCACCCCGCAAATACTACACGCTCACGGCGGCCGGCCGGCAGTTTTTGGAAGAGCTGCGTCAGACCTGGGAGGAGATGGCGCTATCAGTGGGCATCATTCGCCAGCCGCCCCGGTCAGCTTAGTTGGTGCTTAGTGCTTAGTGCTTGGTGCTTGGGCCGTTCAGAGACACCAATTCCCAAGCACCAAGCACCAACACCCACGCACCAACACCCAAGCACCACGCACCAACACCCAAGCACCAACACCCAAGCACCAAGCACCAACACCCAAGCACCAACACCCAAGCACCAAACTTTTTTATCTGCCGCGCTTCGCGCCTGCGGCCTTTCTCATGAAAAAGAACATCAGCATCAATTTGCAGGGGCTCATCTTTCACATCGAAGATGATGGCTACGAAGTGCTTAGCCGCTACCTCCAGGAAGTAAAGGCGCACTTCGCCAGCTACCAGGGCCACGAAGAAATCGTGGCCGACATCGAGGGCCGCATCGCCGAGCTGTTCGCGGCGCGCCTCTCGGTGAGCAAGCAGGTTATCACCCTGGCCGACGTGGAGGAGATGACGGCCAAGATGGGCCGCGTCAGCGACTTCGCTACCGAGCCCGACGAGGAAGAAGCCGCCTACGCCGAGCCCGCTGCGGCTGGCGCTGCCTACGGCCGCGCCGCCGGCCCTACCCCCCCCTTTGGCGGCCAGGCCGCCGACGGCCAGCCCCGCCGCCTGTACCGCGACCTGGCGCACCGCAAGATTGCGGGCGTGTGCGCCGGCCTGGCGCAGTACTTCCGCGTGAACCCGCTGGTGGTACGCCTGATTTTCCTGGTCCTGGTGCTACTGCCCCTGTTCGGTGGAATTGACCACGCACCGGGGCTAGGCTTGCTACGCCATCACTTCGACTTTGCCAGCCTAGCTATAGTGGTCTACGTGGTGTTGTGGATAGCGCTGCCCAAGCGCGACGATGCCCCTACCCCTATCGACACACTCGACTTTGGCGGGTCGCTGACGGGTCGCAAGCTCTTCCGCGACGTGGATACCGGCAAGGTGGGCGGCGTGGCCGCCGGCCTTGCCGCGTACTTCCGCACCGATGTGGTGCTGGTGCGGGTGCTATTTTTGCTGGGGGCCTTTCTTACGTTTGGCTCCACCATTATCATCTATATCGTGCTGTGGGTGGTGGTACCAGAGGCCCTTTCGGTATCGGAAAAAATGCAGATGCGCGGCGACGCCGTAACACTTTCGGGTATCGACAACAACCTGCGCACGAGCGCTTTAGATAGCGAAGGTGCCACTCAGGCCGGTACCCGCTCGGTGGGTACTTTTCTGGAGAGCGCGGCCCGGCAGGCGCGGCCGACCGTGAGCTTTCTGGGCTCGCTCATCCGGTGGGCGGTAGGCGCGCTGCTCGTCTTCATGGGCGGGGGAGCTCTACTGACGATGCTGAGCCTAGCCGCTGCCGCACTGGGCATTATCTCCACCGAGTCAGTCATCCATACGAGCGACAGCTCAGGCTTTGGCGATGAGAGCTTTAACTCAATGGTACGCAATGCGCAGCCTTGGGGGATATTAGCGCTGCTGCTGGCCACAGGCATTCCGCTGCTGGCCCTAATACTACTAGGAGTGCGATTGGTGATGCGCCGTTGGGTGCTGGGGCGCACGGGTAGCTTGTCGCTGTTGGGCTTGTGGGTGCTGGGCATTTTTGGCTCGGCGGTGGCGGGCGCCCAAATTGCCCGCGAATACCAGACGCGCGCTTCCTATACTACTACCCGCCGCCTGGCGCCGGTGCCTGGCCCCGGCATCGTGCTGGCCTCGCGCAACCTGGAGGATTTTACGGGCGATGAAGTGCGCCTGCACCTGGCCCTGGCCGACAGTGGCGCGGCTCCGTACGTGGAGGAAGACTACCAGGCCCGCGGCCGCACCCAGGACGCGGCGCGCCTCACCGCCCAGCAGTCGATACTTTATAATATCACCCAGGAAGACTCGACCATCACCTTCGACCAGGGCATTACGCTGCGCGAGAATATGCCCTACCGTGGCCAGCGCCTGAGCCTGACGCTGCACCTGCCGCTCGACAAAGTGTACCGCCTCACGCCGCTCTTTATCGAAAAGCTGCGCGACGAGGACTTCACCAACCGCAACCGCCCGCACGACGACCAGGAGCACCGCGCCCGCTTCACGCGCCAGCGCAAGTTTACCTGCCTCGACTGCCCCCCCACCGGCCACGAAGAGGAAGGCGATAACGACGACCAGGCGAGCGTCAATAGCTACGACGACAATGGCGACGAGGTAGTGGACCTGGGCGTGAACGGCACCAAAATGCGGGTGCGCGTGAATACCGATGGCGACCAGCCCGACATTCGCATCAGCACCGAGGCCCCGAAGTTCAACACCGACCTGAGCCACTACGGCACGGGCCGCAAAAACCTGCCTAACCCCGGCGATTTCAGCGAAATAGAGACGCACGGCGCCTTCCGGGTGCTGGTGCGCCAAGGCGATACCTACCACGTGGAGGCTGCCGGCCGGCCCCAGGACCTTGACCAAATGAGCCTGCGCGTGGAGGGCGACCGCCTCGTGGTGCGGCACCGCGACCGGGGCTTCCTCTCGGGCTTCAACTTTTCGAGCCATCCCGTCCTGGTCACTGTTACCCTACCCCGCCTTCAGAAGCTGGAGCTGAATGGCGCCTGCCAGGCCGACGTGAGCGGCTTCCGCGATGAAAGCCTGGGCCTCGAAGTATCGGGCGCCTCGTTTGCCCGCCTCCACGTGGACGTGCCAAACCTCGACGTGAACCTGAGCGGCGCCAGCCACGCTGACCTGAGCGGCACCGCCAATAACCTCACCATCGACGGCTCCAGCGCCAGCCAGGTCGAAGGCCTGGGCCTGCGCACCGACAATACTACCCTCAAGCTATCGGGCGCCTCGCAGGCCGCCGTGCGCGCCAGCAGCGGCCTCACGGCCAACCTCAGCGGCAGCAGCCGGGCCCGCTACGCCGGCAAGCCCGGAAACATCGAGAAAGACCTCAGCGGCAACAGCTCGCTGGAAGAAGTGCGGGACTAAGCAGCTTCGCCTAAAAAGCGGAGGGTAGGGAAGTTTGGCTGCGGCTAAACTTCCCTACCCTCCGCTTTTTAGGCGAAACCGACGCTACCCTCAACCACCAATCTGCTTGGCTTTGTAGCCTTCTTTAAGCAGGATTTCGAAGACTTTGGCACGCAGGTCGCCCTGCACCACTATTTCGCCGTCTTTGGCGCTACCCCCTACCCCGCACTTGGCTTTCAGGAGCTTACCCAGGGTTTGCAGGTCCTCGTCGCGGCCCACGAAGCCCGTGACGAGCGTCACCTGCTTGCCGCCGCGCTGCTTCTTGTCGAGCTGCACGCGCAGCTGCTGCTGGCGGGGGGGTAGGGTCGTGCCCCCGGCCGGCTCGTCGGCCTGAAAAGAGAACTCGGGATTGGTAGAATAGACTACTCCCTGGCGACGCGACTGGTCGTTTTTCATTTGCGCTATCAGGCTAGGCTACTGGCTGTTGCCGCGGCAGCGCGGCGGCAATGCCATCCCACAGGGCCACGCGGGCGGCCATGCCCTGGCGGGCTATTTCGGTGGCCTCGTGCCAGCGGGCGGCATCGGTGCCGCACAGGTCGCGCACCATCTGGTGGGCCAGCGGCGCGTGGTGGTCCTCATCGAGCTCGATGTGGCGGTTGAGGTAGTAGATAAACGTATCGAGCTGCCCCGGAAAGCGCCGCGCCAGGTCCTCGACCAGGTTGCGGAACATATCGGGGATAACATCCTCGCGGCCAAAGGTGAAGGCCGCCGCGATGGCGTGCGGCTGCCCGCTGGCAATCACGGCAAAGGTGTGCTTCACAAACTCCTGTACGCTGGCTGGGGCGGGCGCGGCGGCCAGGGCGGCCGGCACGCTGGCACCACTGGCCAGGGCCGCCAGCATCCGTTGCACGGGCGCGGTGTCGGCGCCGGCCTCGTGCATGGCGCGCAGGTACAGCTCGAAGTGGCTGGTAGGCTGGCCCTCGGGGTCGAGGTCCGTTTCTTCTTCCAGCACGATATCGTTGATGAGGCGGCGGGTAGCGGGGTTGCCTTTGGGCACCCAGGGCAGCTCCACGCACGTCAGCTCGCGCTGCAAGGCCTTGAGCAGCGACATAAAATCCCACACCGCGTACACGTGGTGCTCCATAAATACCCGCAAGTCGGCCAGCGTATCGAGGCGGCGGTACACCGTGTGGTCTACCATGCGCTGCCGAAACGGCTGAAGCTGCGCCTGCAAGTCCTGCACAAAGTTCTGTGACATATCCTTAGTATAAAATTTGACGAAGTATCTCCTTTAACAAGCCAGCCCCCAATTTAGCTGCATTCGCGGTTGATTAGTTGCCAGCCTGCTCTCCCAGCCCGCGCTACACGGCCACTTCCAGCGCCAGCGGCAGCAGGCCCAGCTCAAACTCGGTGGCGTGGCCCAGGTAGTCGCCGTCGGCGTGGTAGCCCAGCGGCGCGGCGGCGCGCACCGTAGCGTGCCGCGTGTGGCTGTAGGCCACGCCGCCGGTGCGCGGCAGCGTGCCCAGCGCCATGCCCAGCACCACTTGCACCGCCCGCCAGGGGGGTAGGGCATTGATGAGGCACATATCAAGCAGGCCATCCCGGATGTTGGCCTGCGGCGCGATGTAGGCGTTGTTGCCATACTGCGAGGCATTGGCAAAGGCCAGCATATAGCAGTCGGTGCTCAGGGTCTGGCCATTGGTTTCGACCTCTACCGGCACGGACTGGAAGGTGCCATACTCCCGAATGGTCACGCACAAATACGTGCTAAGGCCGCGCGAGCCCGCCCGCGCGAAGTGCTGGCTCACGTGCGCGTCAAATCCCAGCCCCGCCGTGCAGAAAAACGGCCGGCCATTGATAGTGCCCACGTCCATGCGGCTGAAAGTGGGCTGCCGCAGCCGCCGCAGCGCCGCCGACAGCCCCAGCGGTACCCGCAGGTGCCGGGCCAGGCCATTGCCCGAGCCGCGCGGCACGATGCCCAGCGCCGTGCCAGTCTGGCCCAGCAAGCCCTGCCCCACTTCGTTCACGGTGCCATCGCCCCCCACCGCCACTACTACCCGGCAGCCGGCCTGGGCCGCGGCACGGGCCAGCGCCGTGGCATGGCCGGGCCGCTCGGTGGGGCGCAGCAGATAATCAGTACCCGCTACCCCTCCAAAGTAGCGCTGGAGCAGCGCCGGAAAGTCGGCCCTGTGGCCGGTGCCGGCCATTGGGTTGAAAATAAAACAGATAGGCGGCATAGTTCTTTAATGACAAATGACTACTGTCGTCCAACGCTAGAACGACAGTAGTCATTTGTCATTACGCATCAGCCTACCATTTTCTCACCCAATTTCTGGATAAGGTCGGCAGTGCGGGTCGAGTAGCCGGTTTCGTTGTCATACCAGCCCACTACTTTGGCCAGCGTGCCGTTGGTCGAAGTCAGCTCCGAATCGAAGATGCACGAGTGCGGGTTGCCCACGATGTCGATGCTCACAATCGGGTCGGTGGTGTACTCAATAATGCCTTTCATCGGGCCGGCAGCGGCCGCCTTAAGGGCATCATTGATTTCCTGCTTGGTAGCCGCTTTTTTCAGCACTACGGTCAGGTCGGTCAGGGAGCCGTCCGGTACGGGCACGCGCATAGCGATGCCATCGAGCTTGCCCTTCAGCTGGGGCAGCACCAGGCCTACGGCCTTAGCGGCACCCGTGCTGGTTGGGATAATGCTGTAAGCAGCGGCGCGGGCGCGGCGCAGGTCCTTGTGGGGCGCGTCCTGAAGGTTTTGGTCCGAGGTATAGGCGTGCACCGTCGTGATGTAGCCCTTCTCAATGCCGAAAACATCGTCCAGCACTTTGGCCATGGGAGCCAGGCAGTTGGTGGTGCAGCTCGCGTTCGAGATGATGGTTTCGTCACCTTTCAGGGTGTCCTCATTCACGCCGAGTACTACGGTCGGAATGTTACCGGTAGCCGGGGCCGAAATCACGACCTTTTTGGCACCTGCCGTAATGTGCTGGCCCGCGCCAGCCTCGTCCACGAAGCGGCCCGTGCTTTCGAGCACGATATCCACGCCCATGTCTTTCCAGGGCAGCAGCTTGGGGTCGCGCTCGGCAAGAGCGGCGATGTGCTGGCCATTCACGGTCAGGCTGTTGTCATCGTAGCTCACCGTACCGTTGAAGCGGCCGTGGATGGAGTCGTACTTGAGCAGGTGGGCCAGTGTTTTGTTGTCAGTCAGGTCGTTGATAGCCACAATCTCCACGTTGTCGCGCCCGAGCAGCGACTTGAAGGTGAGGCGACCAATGCGGCCAAAGCCATTGATGGCGACTTTGATTTTTGCCATGATATTGGAAAAAATAGGGAGAGTAGCGGGCTACTGCCGCAGCCCAGGTGATAACGCGTTGCGAAGGTACGGGCAACAGCGGCTTTGCCGTTATCCCGCTGCCAGCAGACGACTATGCTTACGGTTTCTGGCTGCATTCGGTAGGACCTTTGATTTTTTCACCTGAAAATCAACGCCCTTATTGCTGCCAACGCGTTTTTTTCAGCCCTTGATTTGGATTGAGAAGGGGTCGCCGTATCTTTGCACCACCAAAACAAAAAACGGTCCGTTCGTCTAGGGGTTAGGACAGTAGATTTTCATTCTACCAACAGGGGTTCGATTCCCCTACGGACTACGATACATTCTAAAAACACCCTGTAAGTCAGCGACTTACAGGGTGTTCCCTTTTTCGGGTAAAACATAGAGCAGTCTCCAAGTTGGTGTACAGCTTGAGCGCGGTGGGCTGCTGGCTTTTCGCCTGCTGTCCGCTCGTTGGTCGCGCCGCTTGTTCTCGTGGTGAGCGGACAACCGGCAAAAAAGCCGGCAGCCCGTGGGTACGGCTTACTCGGCGTTTTCAACCAGGCCCAGGCGAGCGAGGTAGTATCGATGGTCGAGCGCGTGAACCAGTACGCGGAGGCGGTGTAGCTTTCCAAAACGCACCGGCACGCCGCCTTTGTGAGCAGCCACCTCAAAATCGCGCGGGCTACCGGCGCCACCGTCCCCGTGAGCCGGCTGCTGGGGGCTAAGTACGCCCACGCGGCCTTTAGCGAGGGCGATGCCTTTACGAGCGGCAAGCTCATATTTCGGGCGCTGAATACACCGAGCCATTCGCCCGACTCCCTGCGCATCGTGCTCAGCCGCGAGGGTAGGGATGTGGCCGTGTTCACCGGCGACCCGCTCTTCGTCGGCGACATGGGCCGACCCGCCCTGCACGAGAAGGCCGGCACTAGCCAGGCAAACTAACAGCCAGAACCGCTACGGCCGGCAGTACTAGCACGCCTAAGTATCAGCACGGTTTTTTTTAATTATACCGTGACTACGGGCTTGCGCCAACTGGTTCGTCAGCAACGAAAATACCTCATTCGGATAGTCCAGCTTATGGCTCAACTTAGGCAGGCTTTCGCAGGACTTTTTCGGGGAATATCTGTGGACTATTCGCTCTGTCGGTGGGTTACTCACCGTTTCCTTTCCTTTCTTAACTCTACTTTGGCAAGTTAGGGAGCAGGTAGCGCTGTCGTAATTTTGGGGCATGGATTTGCCAGTAACTGAAAAAAAGCGGAGGCGTATGTAGCAGGCTACGCCGCCTTCTTTCGGCCGCGCT
>JAABUK010003844.1_pt1 | contig 24979 bp, 24 predicted proteins | sample 5559141 | NCBI WGS metagenome assembly JAABUK01 (sample SAMN10711869, study PRJNA513367) | rock metagenome | isolation source: Antarctica rocks | place: Antarctica: Victoria Land, Pudding Butte nord | collected 2016-01-03 | reverse complement strand
CGATTAGCCGTACACGAGGAACTCGTCACGGCCATCAAACTCGGCGACGAAGAACGCGCCACAGCGGCCATCGCAGCGCACCGCGGCCACACCGCACCCGGCGTAGTAGACGGCTGCTCATGACTGCTGCCGCCGCCCGGCGCGGCCGAGGGTTGGGGACCGGCCGGGCCCTTCGCGCTGACCTACCGGCAGCGCTACATCGGCAACGTTTTCGACGTCGACGAGTACCTCCTCGGGGCCGATCTGCAGCTCACCCTGCAGGTCACCGCCACGAGCCGGGCCGGGTCACCGACGCACCTCCACGTCGCTGCGCTCGCTCACTGCTGTATCCCCACGTCGCTGCGCTCGCTCATCGCTCCGGGGCTCGCGAGCCACGCCCGGATGGACAGGCCATGCTGGTCGAGGGTGGGCGGGCCGCCGTGCTGCGCGCGAATACCGGCACCCGCGCCATCGTCGTCGAAGCGCAGGGGTGGGCCGGGCAGGGAGATGGTGCCCAGGGTGGCGTGCTCGACGTCGATGAGTAGACCCTGCGAACGTGTCTGCTCCCAGTTATAGACCTCGGCGAGGTCGCGCACCTTACCGGCGGGGATGCCCAGCTCGTCCAGCTTCAGCAGCAGCTCGCCGCTCGGATACTCCCTGAATGCGGCGTCGACCGCGGCGATCACCGCGTCCCGCTCATCCACCCGCTCGGGATTGCTTGCCCACTCGTGACGGTCCAGCCCGAAGGCCGGAGCGAAGCGGCGCCACAGGCCCTCGCTGCCCACGGCGATCTGGACGAGCCCGTCGGCGGCGTGGAAAAGCCCGTACGGGCAGATTGACGGGTGATGTCCGCCGGTGGGCTGCGGCACCTCACCAGCCACTGTGTACTTGGTGCCCTGAAAGGCATGCACCCCGACGATGGCGGCGAGCAGGCTGGTCCGCACAATTCGCCCTCGTCCGGTGGTGCTGCGCTCGTGCAGCGCCGAGACCACGCCGTAGGCGCCATACATACCGGCCAGCAGGTCGCCGATAGGAACGCCGACCCTGGTCGGTTCCTCGGCGGAAGGTCCGGTCAACGACATAAGGCCAGCCTCGCCCTGCGCGATCTGGTCGTAACCGGCGCGGGCGCCCTCCGGACCGCCGTGGCCGAAGCCGCTGATCGAGAGCACCACCAGCCGGGGGTTCAGCTCGTGGAGGCGCGTCACGCTGAACCCGAGCCGGTCCAGCACGCCTGGCCGGAAGTTCTCCACCAGGACATCGGCCCGGCCGATCAACTTCGTCAACGTGTCGTGACCGTCCGCGCTTTTGAGGTCCAGCGCGATGGACTCCTTGTTGCGGTTGCAGGACAAGAAGTATGTGGAGTGCTGCGCACCCTCGGCGTCCGGCACGAATGGCGGACCCCAGCTGCGGCTGTCGTCGCCGCCGGGTGACTCCACCTTGATCACCCGTGCGCCCATGTCGCCCAGCATCATCGCGGCGTGCGGTCCGGCCAGCGCGCGGGACAGGTCGACGACGAGCACGCCGGACAGCGGACCGTTAGGACTCATGTTGTTACTAACGTCAGGGATGGGCTGGTACGACGACGAACTTGTCTGTACCGAGCGTGGTTGGCGCATCCAGCAGCGCGTTTGCCGACTGGTGTCCTGGTCCGGCAACCCGTTAGTTCCCGTGCCGGATCAGAAGCAAGGGCTTGGCGGCGGATCTCGCTGATCATTCTGCGGCGACGCGGAAAATGATTGGTAATCGCAGTCAGATCTCGCGGTCCGTCGGGGAAGCCGCGGCGCTGCAGCACCCTGGCGGATACGGGCGTCGGACGACTCATCTGTCTTCTCCGGTTCTCTCGGCTGTACTACGAGTCCGCGACCCTGAAACAGCCGTATGGTTAGTATAGTTAAATCTTGCTGTGACAACGAGCACATGTCAAGGGCTAGACAGATTCGTATGGTTTTGCAACCGCCCGGGCTGGGCCAGCACCTCGCCGCTAAGATCGAGCAGTTAATTAGTAGCCGCGGCGTGCGTGCCGGGACCGGATCGCCGCCATGGAAGAACGGCGGGTGCAGACCGGCTACGGCCGCGCCACCCTCGGCGACCACCGTTGCCGATGGCATCGCAGTCCGGGATGCGCTCGACGGACTCATTGCGCTCAGCGGCGGCAGTCCCCGCTCTCGGCAGAGCCGAGGGCGGTGGTGTTATGCAATCCCTCGCAGGGCGACCGACGCAGGCCGTCAACTCGGCTCCGACCGGGTCTTGACAAAGAAGACCGTACTGACGCCTGCAGCAAGGATGGTGCTCTCGTGACCGTGACAGCCGACGACTTGCGTGCCCGGGGGCAGTGGGCAAAGCTTACCCTGCGCAGCTGCGGGTGTCGGCGGAGGCCGCCGTCGCTTCGGTCGGTAGCACATCAGGCATTCGTCACCGCTTTTTGGTCCGGTGTCGATGTAGTGAATGGCCTAAGCCGCGCCGATCCGGTGGTGATCCGCTGGGTCAACGAATGCATTTCCTGCAAGGTCCCGTGCTGCACCGCGGCGGAGCAGTCGACTGTGCACGAGTCGCCCGAACGCCCCTTCCGATGACAGCATTCTCCAAGCTCGCGGCGCCGTCGGTGCCCAATAGCGGACCCCCAACCGAGGCAGTTGAATATGACCACCAACCAGCGCATCGAATCCCAGCGGTTTCGTGACCTGATGGCGGGCGCCTGTGCTCCGGTCACGGTGGTCACGACCGTCGAAGCAAAGAAGCCCTGCGGGGCGACCAGTCCTCGCTCTCCCTTGATCCGCCGCTGATCTCGGTCGCCTTCGGCCATGCTCGGCCGGATCGAGGCGGCGGGGCGGTTCGGGGTGAACCTACTTGGTCACGACAAAGAGGACCTCGCGATGCTGTTCGCGCGGCGCGACGTCGACCGCTTCAACTCGGTGCCCGGCGGAGACCACCAGATGCTTTTCGGGTTTGTGACGGGCGCCTGCCGAACCGAGCTACCCCCGTTCGTCTACGCACATCGGACCTTCGGCACCCACTCCCGCTACAGCGAACGGCCCCGGCCGATCATCGTCGACCAAATCGCCGCCTACGCCCGCTAGCCGAGCATCAACCCTGCAGCCCTTGATCGCCGACAACCTCAGCGCAGGGCGAACAGGACCGTCGCGTCGTTATGGAACACATCACTGCGCTGACCGAAGCCGGCGTTTTCAATGTCGCCCCACGGCAAGGCACCGCTCGGCCGCGATGGCTATATCACGCCGCTGACTTCATTCACTCACCCGCTCAGTCGTCCGTGGGCAACTTGGCGACGAGCGTGAGCACGTCGTAGGTGGCGACCGGGGAGTTGTCCTGGTTGGTGACCACCGCGTCCCAGCGGACCTCGCCGTAGTCGGCGGACACGCGGGGGGTGAGCTGCTTGGCGGTGAGGGTGACGGTCAGCGAGTCCTCGGCCTTGACGGGAGTGAGGAAGCGGAGTGAGTCGACGCCGAAGTTCGCCAGCACCGGCCCCGGATTCGGCTCGACGAACAGCCCCGCCGCGAGTGAGACGACGAGGTAGCCGTGCGCGACGATGCCGCCGAACAGTGGATTGTGTGCTGCCGCTTCGGGATCGGTGTGCGCGTAGAAGGTGTCCCCGGTGAACTCGGCGAAGTGGTCGATGTCGGCGCGGCTGACCACCCGGGGTCCCCCGACGACGGTGTCGCCGATCTGCAGCTCCTCGAGGTGCTTGCGGAAGGGGTGCACCTCCGTCTGTGTCTGTGCTGCGCCCTTGGTCCAGCGCCCGGTGATGGCGGTAAGCATGTCGGGGGAGCCCTGCACCGCGGTGCGCTGCATGTGGTGCAGCACGCCCCGGATGCCGCCAAGCTCCTCGCCGCCGCCGGCCCGTCCGGGTCCGCCGTGCACCAGGGTCGGCAGGGGTGATCCGTGCCCGGTGGATTCCTTGGCGTCGTCGCGGTCGAGGACCAGGATGCGGCCGTGGTGCGGGGCGATGCCGAGGACGACCTGCCGGGCCACGGACGGGTCGTGGGTGACCAGCGAGCCGACGAGACTGCCCTGGCCTCGGGCGGCGAGGGTGACGGCGTCGTCGAGGTTGTCGTAGGCCAGCACGGTGCTGACCGGACCGAAGGCCTCCACGTCGTGCGAAGCGGTGGCCGCGCCGTCGTCGCTGCGTAGCAGAATCGGGGGAAGGAAGGCACCGCGTTGGGCGTCCGCGCCGGTTACCGCGAAGTTGTCCGGGTCACCGCTGACGATGGTGGCGGATGCCACCAGCGCCTTGAGGGCGCGCAGCACTTCCTCGCGCTGCTCGAGGCTGGCCAGCGCGCCCATGGTGACGCCCTCGGTGCCCGGGTCGCCGACGACGACTTTGGCCAAGTGCTCGCGGGTGGCGTCGATGACGGAGTCGGTCAACGCGCGTGGCACCAGGGCGCGGCGGATGGCGGTGCATTTCTGGCCGGCTTTGCTGGTCATCTCGACAACCAGCTGCTTGATGTACAGCTCGAACTCGGGGGTGTCCGGGGTGGCGTCCGGGCCGAGGATGGAGCAGTTCAGTGAGTCGGCCTCGGCGTTGAAGTGCACGCCGGCCCGCACCACGTTCGGATGTCCGCGCAGCTTCGCGGCGGTACCCGCGGAACCGGTGAACCCGACCATGTCCTGCCCGCCCAGGTGATCGAGTATGCCCTGGGCGCTCCCGGCGAGCAGCTGCATCGAACCCTCCGGCAGGAGACCGGACTCGATGATGCGGCGGAACACCAGCTCGGTGAGGTAGGCCGTCTGGCTGGCGGGTTTGACCACTGAGGGGATGCCGGCCAGGAACGCGGGGGCGAGCTTTTCCAGCATGCCCCACACCGGAAAGTTGAACGCGTTGATCTGCACGGCCACGCCGCGCCGCGAGGTGTAGAGGTGTTGGCCGAGGAAGCTCCCGCGTCGCCCGATCGGCTCAGTGCCGCTGTCGAGGTAGATCGTGTCGTTGGGCAGCTCACGGGTCCCCTTGCTGGCGTAGCTGAGCAGGGTGCCGAACCCACCGTCGATGTCGACGGCAGAGTCAGCGGCAGTGGCGCCGGTGGCGGTCGAGAGCGCGTAGAACTCGTCTTTGCCCGCCATCAGCAGCTTGCCCAGTGCTTTGAGCTGTCCGGCGCGCTGGTGGAAGGTCAGCTCGCGCAGCACCGGGCCGCCGACGCTGCGTGCGTAGTCCAGCATTGCCGCCACGTCGACTCCCGTGCTGGAGATCTGCGCAACCTCGTCGCCGGTGACGGCGCTCCGCAGTGGCGTACCCGCGTCCGCGGCGGTGAACCACTGGCCCTGGACGTAGCTCTGCAGCATTGACACCCTGTACTCCTTTATCGACCGTCCATTCGTTCGGTAACTACCGTGACGGATCGAGCGGCTCAGGTCAAGTGCTGCGCAAACCGTCGAAGGTTACCTTCACCACCGCGTCGGCGAGCTCTGCCGTAGTGAGGTCGCGGCTGGGTCGGTACCACTCGATGAGGGAGTTAACGGTTCCGAAGATGAGGCGCGAGGTCAGCGCAGGGTCAATGTCCGGACGGACAGTGCCTTCCCGGGACGCCTGCAGCACCAGCTGGCCAACGAAGTGGTCGAGCTCGCGGCGACGGGCGAGCGCCCGCCGTTCGACCGTCGTGTTCCCCCGGATCCGCAGCAGCAAGGTGACGTAGGGAAGTTGTTCCACAAGCACCGCGACGCTGCGCCGCACCATGTGCTCCAGTCGGTCGATGGCCGGACCAGTCGTGGTCTCTGGCTCCTCGGCGACGGCGAACAGGGCGTCCAGCGCGCGGTCGACGGAGAGCCTCAACAGCTCGGCCTTGCCCGGTACGTGGTGGTAGATCGAGGACTTGCTGATGCCGAGCTTGGCGGCCAGGTCCTCCATGCTGGTGCCGTCGTAGCCGCGCTGGTTGAACACGGTGACGGCCACCGCGAGCAGGGAGTCCAGGTCGTAGCCAGGACGTCCGACCTGACCGGGCGGGCGGGATTTCGGGGCAACCATTTGGCCATCCTCCCAGTCGTGGGTGGCAATTGGTCGGCCAGGCACGCCGCCGCGTTCGTTCCCTGGCCTTGCCAACCGACCGAAGGGTCGGTTACTAATAGACCCAGCCCAAATCGCGGGATCACCGAAAGAGGTCAGCATGGCCGATAACCCCACCGCGCTCGTGCAGTACAGCGTCCATGACGGCCTCGCGGCCATTGTCCTCGACCGGCCGGATGCATCGAACGCCCTGAACCGCGCGCTCAAGGAGCAGCTCCGCGAGGCCCTGACCCAGACCGGCTCGGACGAGAGCGTGCGTGCGGTGCTCATCACCGGCGCGGGCAAGCACTTCTGCGTCGGCCAAGACCTCGCCGAACACGTCGAGGGTCTGCGCGCCGACCCCGCGCACGCCATGGACACCGTCCGCGAGCACTACAACCCGATCGTGTCCGCGCTCGCCGACATCACCGTCCCGGTGGTCGTCGGAATCTCCGGAGCCTGCGTCGGGGCTGGGCTCGGTCTGGCGCTGGCCGGAGATCTCCGCATTGCGGGGCAGCGAGCGAAGTTCGGCACCGCGTTCACCGGCATCGGCCTGGCCAGCGACTCGGGCCTTAGCGCCTCGCTGCCGTCCTTGGTGGGCAAGAGCCGGGCGACGGCACTGTTCCTGTTCGGCGAGACCTTCGGTGCAGAGCAGGCGGAGAACTGGGGACTGGTGCATGCAGTCGTACCCGATGAGGAGGTCGCTCAGCGGGCGACCGAGATCGCGCGGACGCTGGCCGCCGGACCGACCGCCGCCTATGTCGCGGTCAAGGAGCTGATCGGCGCAAACGAGGGTGCCGGACTGGCCGAGGTGCTGGAGCGGGAGGCGGCGGCGCAGGAGCGGCTGGGTACCTCCACCGACCATGAGGCGGCGGTGCAGGCGTTTCTGGCCAAGCGCCGCCCCACCTTCGTCGGACACTGAAGCCCGGGAGAACTAGAGATGGAGCCCAACATCGAACCCGACACCGCGGAGTTCGCCCGCGCCATGTTTGCCGCCGACGTGGCGTCCAACGCGCTGGGCATGCGCCTACTGCACTCCGCACCCGGCACGGCAACGGTGGCCATGTTCGTCGCGGAGACCATGGTCAACGGGCACGAGATCACCCACGGCGGCTACGTGTTCACGTTGGCCGACACGGCTTTCGCGGTGGCCTGCAACGGCTACGGCGAACCCACCGTCGCTGCCGGGGCCGCGATCACCTTCCTGGCGCCGACGACGGTCGGTGACGAGCTCGTCGCCGAGGCCGCGGAACGAGTGCGGCAGGGGCGCAGCGGTATCTACGACGTGACCGTGCGATGTGCGGACAAGGTGATCGCCGAGTTCCGGGGTAACAGTCGGCAGGTGGGCCGCCGACCGTTGTAGACGTCTGGCGGGGTCAGCGCCGTGCGTCTGCTGCGAGCAGGCCGGCGTGGGCGCCTCGTCGGGTCGGCCTGCAGATTTGCTCATCGCTTGGTGCCTCGTTGTCCGCTCAGCGCCCGTGGAAGCTCGGCCTGCGCTTCTCAGCGGCGGCGCGTTTGCCCTCGGCGAAGTCCTCACTGAGCCAGGCCTCACGCACAGCCGCCTCGGCCCACGCGTCCCACTCTGGTCCGAGGCTGGGCTCGACCGTCTCGTTGAGCACGCGCTTGCTGTAGCGCACGCTCAGCGGCGCGAGCTCGGCCACCGAGGCGGCGAGCGTCAGAGCGTCGTCGAGGTCACCGGCCTGATCGATCAGCCCACAGGCCAGGGCCTGTGCGTGGTCCAGTCGTTGCCCGGCCAGGACCATCCGCCGCGCCGCGCTGTTGCCCGCGATGACGGCGAGGCGGCGGATGGTCCACCACTCGGCGGTGGCGCCCAGCTTGGCGGTGGGTAGGCCGAATATTGCCGTCGGGGCACCCACCCGGAAGTCGCACATTGCCGCCAGCTGCGTGCCCGCGCCGAGGGCCGGCCCGTTGATGGCGGCAATCACCGGCAGCGGAGCCTCGAGGACCGCGCGCAGCATGCCGACGAGGGTCGGTAGGTAGTCGTCCCCGACCATGGTGTTCAAATCGGCCCCGGCACAGAAGGCGCTTCCCTCCCCGGTGAGCACGATGGCGCGCGCACCAGCGGCGATGGCCTCATCGAGTCCGGTGTGGATCGCGGTGCACAGCTCGGCGTTGAGGGCGTTGCGGCGCTCGGGTCGGTTCAGCTCGAGCACAGCGACTTGCTGGTGCCAGGTGGTGGTGATCATCGGAGCCTTTCGTTCGGGGGTAGGGAGCGGACGCGGGCAGCGGCGCGCACCTGTCCTTGGACGAGGAACCACAGGTGCAGCGTGGCTTCACCGACGGTGGTGAGTACCTCGACCTGCTCGCCGCGGGTGATGGGTGCGTTGTACTCGACCACCGCCTCGTACTCGCCGTCGAGCAGGTCACGATGCTCGTCCTCGAGGTAGTCCTCCAGGGCGTACCAATACGCTGCGTTGTTCACGTGGGAGAGCCAGTCGAAATCGGCGGCGCGGAGTGGGAACGGTGTACCCCGCACCGCATCGTCACCCTGGGGTGGGCGCGGCAGCATTCGCCGCCAATGCAGCTTGTGGTCGACGGCGGGCACGCTGAAGCGGGCGAGGAACTCCCCCGAGAGGGGTGCCGGCATTCCGGTGGACCCGTCGACGTTGATCCAGAACCCCTCGGTCTCCACCAGGGCCCTGCTGCCGGCATCGATGGTGACCCGCTTGTTGCACCAACGGGCGGACAACGCAGAGCACCACGAGCGCAGGCGCACCTCGTCGTCGAAGTGCGCTGGGCGGATGACCCGGATGATGCAGCGGCGCAGCACCCAAAAGGCATGCTCCTGACCGAAGCCCGCGTCGTTGAGGTCGTCGAAGGCGACGTCCTGCAGGTAGCGGGCCATTCCGTCCAGCCGCAGCCGGCGTTGGGTATCGGCGTCATTGGCGCGAACCCGCCGATGGCTGGTGAACACCCTGCCCTGGGCGGGCAGCGCAGCCAGCTCGCTGGACTCGGGCATCACCGTCGCACCGCGCTGGGCAGTTTTCGTGCTCCGTGGGCGCGCGTCTCGTCGAAGGCCGCGGGCAGGGCAGGTCCGGCCGACAGCGCGTTCAGTAGCTGGTGCAGCACGGGTCGCTGCGGGGCCGAGATGTCGGCCGTGACCCGGGTGTCTAGCTCCACCAGTGCGTCGTTCGCCGCAGCGAGGACGCGGCGCCCCGCCGTGGTCACGTCGACGACATGGCGGCGCCGATCCCGCGGGTCGCGGGTGCGCGACGCGAGCGCGAGCTGTTCCAGGTCGTCGAGGCTGCCGACCATCGTCGCCGGATCGATGCGCAGGTAGGCGCCCAACGCGAGCTGGGACATTGCGCCGTTGTCCTCCAGTGCCTGCAGGATGCTGTAGTGCCGGACCCGCAGGCCGAGGTGGTCGAGCTGGTCCTCGGCCAGCCGGAACACCGCCTGGCCCAACTTCACCAGCAGGCAGCTGGTGTGTTCCGCGACGTGACCCGGTACTAGCGGTGTCGGCATTATTAGCGCCGCCTATCATTTGTTGTCCGCATGGTCACACGCTACCGCGTCCCCGGTGCGATCTCGAGGGCGCCGCAAACACCGTGTCGGTCAAAATGGTTGGGTGACCGTCGAACGCACCGTTTCTTGGCTCGAGATGAACCACCAGGCTCAACTGGTGCCGTCACCCGCCGTAGCGGGCGTTCGGATGGAGCTCTGGAAAGGCGACCTCGCGACGCTGCGGTCAGTGCACGACGAGATCGCTACCCCGCACCGATGGCCCAGTCTGGGCTGGTCGCTTCAGCACTGGGAGCGCCGGCTGGCTGACCCACGCGTGCGATGGTTTGGGATGAGTGTTGACGGTCAGGAGGCAGGTCTCATCGAGATCGAAGCACACTCGCAGGGGCAGGTCGAAATCGCCATTTTCGGTCTGCGGCCCAGCTTTCAGGGTCGTGGCCTCGGCGGTGTCTCGTTGACGATGGCCATCAACGCCGCGTGGGACATGCAGCCAAGCCGCCACGAACCCGTACGCCGCGTGTTTCTGCATACCTCCACACGTGATGGCGTTCGCGCCCTGGCCAACTATCTGAGGCGCGGATTTGTCATTTATGCGACCGAGACGCAGGCCGAACTCCGATGATGGTCGGCAGCATCGTGGAGACCCGGCGGGCGAGTGCGTTCAGTTCTTGTACTGGCCCAGGCGCAGGGTTGCGGTCGCTCGGTGTGCCGCCATGCCCTCGGAGGTGGCGATGACGTCCACCGCGTGTGCGAGGTCTGGGGTGGCTTGTCGGGTAACGCGTTGGTAGGTCAGCGGTTTGAGGAAGCGGGACACCGAGAGACCGGCACTGTGCTTGGCGCCTGCGGCGGTAGGCAGCACGTGGTTGGTCCCGGCCATGCCCTTGTCGGAGTAGGCGACGGTGCTCCAGGCGCCGAGGAAGATCGAGCCGTAGTTGGTGAGGCGGGCGTGGTAGCTGTCGTCGTCGGCGGTCTGCAATTCCAGATGTTCCGGCGCCAGGTCGTCCATCAGTGTTGCTGCTGTCTCGGCGTCGCGCGCCCAGGTCACCGAGCCGAAGTCGCGCCAGGCGGGGCCGGCGATGTCGTGGGTGGCCAGGGGGCCCAGCTGCCGGTCGACTTCAGCGCACACCGCCAGTCCGAGCGCTTCGGAGGTGGTGACCAGGGCGGCGGGTGAGTTGACGCCGTGCTCGGCCTGGCCGAGCAGGTCGGCGGCGACGGTCATTGGGTCAGCGGTGTCATCGGCGATGACGGCGACCTCGGACGGGCCTGCCAACAGGTCGATGCCCACCGTCCCGAAGAGCTGACGCTTGGCCTCGGCGACGTAGGCGTTGCCAGCCCCGACCAACATGTCCACCGGTGGCTGTCCCAGCACGCCGAAGGCCATGGCCGCCAGAGCCTGCACCCCACCCAGCACATACACGCCGTCGATCCCGGAGACATGGGCGGCGTATACGACGGCGGGGTTGGGTCGCCCGTCGGGCCCGGGCGGAGTGCAGGCCAGGACAGTAGGCACCCCCGCAACCTTGGCCACGTTCACCGTCATGAATGCGCTCGCGGTCAGCGGGAACTTGCCGGCCGGCAGGTACGCCCCCACCCGACCAACGGGAACGTAACGCTGCCCGACTGTCAACCCGGAGACGAGCTCGGTCTCGAAGTCCACCAGATGGGCGCGCTGGGCTTCGGCGAAGCCGTGAGTGCGCTCGGCACCGAGCTCGATCGCCGAACGCAGGTCCGCAGGCAGCGCGCCACCGCTACCGGCGATGTCGGCCGGGGACAGCTCGACGCTGCGGCCGTCCCAGGAATCCAGCGCGGCCGCGTACCGCAGGACAGCGTCCATCCCACCGCGCTCGATGGTGCTCAGCATCTCCGACACGGTGGCGATCACCTTCGGCTCGCGCTGAGCGGCGGGGGCGGCGACGCCAGGCTCCTTCAGGACCCGAAACGAACCGGCCAACTGGGACAGCACATGGGGGTTAAACAACATGACACGCACGCTAAACGCCACCAGTCCAGAGGACAAGGGCGACAACTCCTGCGAAACTTATAGGGTGACCCTATGACGCTGCGACAGCTAAAAGCCTTCCTGACCGCGGCTCGGCTGGGTTCGTTCACCGCGGCCGCCGGCGAGCTCGGGCTGGCGCAAGCATCGGTGTCCGAGCTGGTGCGCCGAATCGAAGAGGACAGCGGACTACCGATGTTCGTCCGGGGAGGCCGACGGCTGGTGCTCACCGCGGCCGGTACGGAGCTACTGCCCTATGCCGAACAAGCACTCGCCGCCGTCGGCAATGCTCAAAATGCCTTGCGTGCCCTGCGCGGCCTCGGCGGCGGTACCGCGACCTTCGGCGTGATGCGCAACGCGGAGTACTACTTACTCCCCTCCCTGGCGCAGGAGTTTCACGAAAGCCATCCCAATGTGCGGGTCCGACTGGTCGGGCAGAACTCGGTCGAGGTCGCTGCGGCGGTGGCGGACGGAGCATTGGAGGCGGGGTTGGTGGTGCTACCCATCGATGGCACCGGCTTGGACGTGCGGCCCCTGATCCAGGATGAGGTGTTTGTCGCGACCGTCAAACCCAACCGGTACGGCTCCGCAGTCACTATCGAGGACCTTGCCACCGCCGAGCTCATCCTCTACGACGCCCATTTCGGATGGACGGACCCGACGCGCCGCCAGCTCGCCGAGCAGGCCCAACGGGCTGGGCTGCGACTCACCCCGATCATCGAGGTCGAACATGTCACGTCGGCACTACGGCTCGCCGCCCAGGGCCTGGGCGACACCATCGTCTCCCGGGCCGTTGCCGGTGCCCCCGGATTCCCTGAAGGGTTGAGCCTGGTTCCCTTTGCGGTGCCCCTCTATGACGCGATCGCCTTCGTGCAACGCCAGTCGAGCGAGTTGTCCCCGGCAACGAAGCGCCTGCTGCAGCTCGCGGAGCAGATGCTCCGTGCACGCGCCCAATGAGACCACTGCAGGCAGGTCTGGATTCATCCACTGGTTAATCCGATGGATGATGCTTGTTTTGCTGGGGTTGACCTGTGTCCCACGGCACCTTAACGTCGCGCCATGCCCCAAGCTATGAAGGAGTCACGCACATGTCGGTAGGCACTGGTAACGAGACAACCGAGGCGGGCGGCACCGCACCCGGGCTACGCCGAGAACTGAAGGTCACCGACGCCGCCGCGTTCTCCATCGGGCTCATCGGCCCGGTCGGGGCGATGGCGCTGCTCGGGGTCGGCGCCGCCAAGATCCTCGGCCCGGGGGCGACGTGGGCTTTCGTCTTCGCCATCGTCGGCGTGTCTCTGGTGGCCTACGGCTTCGTCAAGCTCTCGCGGCACATCTCGCACACCGGATCGGTCTACGCCCTCGTCGGGCGCACACTCGGCCCCCGCGCCGGCTTCGTCGCGGGCTGCGCCCTGTTCGCCGCCTACGCCACGATCGGCACCGGTTCGACCATCGAGATCGGCCTCTTCTTCGACAAGTTCCTGACTGGTATCCACCTCGGTCATGCCCAGGAGTGGATCTGGACGGGCCTTATCGCACTCGTGCTCGTCGCTGCACTGGCACTTACCGAGATCCGCGTGATTACCCGGGTGCTGCTCGTGTCGGAGCTGATCGGCGCCGCGCTCGTCTGTCTGCTCAGCGTGGTGATCCTCGTCCGGGCCGGCATCGGGCACGCCCCGGCTGGACAGAGGCTGAGCTGGGACTTTCTGCAGCTCCCCTCCGGTACCGGCGTCGGAACCATCGCTGGTGCCGCCGTCTTCGGCTTCCTGGCCTTCGCCGGGTTTGAGGGTGCGGCGGCACTGGGCGAGGAGACGATGCACCCCAAGCGGGACATTCCCAAGGCCATCAAGATCGCCGTACTGATCGTCGGCGCCTTCTTCCTGCTGACCATCATCGGTCAGTCTGTGGGCTATGGCACCGGCCAGGACGGCGTCAAGACCTTCACCGACGCGGCATCGCCGTTCGGTGACCTGGGCAGCGCCTACGTCGGTTCAGCGCTCGCGGTGCTGCTCAACCTGATGGCCAGCATCAGCCTCTTCGCGATCACTCTGGGCACCCTCAACGGCGCGGCCCGGATCTTCTACGCGCTGGCCAGGGATGCCGGGGGTAAGAGTCAGCTCACCCGGCTCTCGCGGCGGGGCGCGCCACTGATCACGCTGGCGATCACCTTGACAATGGTGCTGTGCTTCATGGTCGGTCAGCGCATAGCCGGAACCGGGGTCGAGGACGCGACGTTCTACTGGCTGACGCTGGGCACGATCTCGCTGCTGGTGGCCTACGCGCTCGCCACCTGCGGGGCATTCCGCTTCCTGTTTGCCGACGGACCGGCTAAGGCGCCACGATGGCAGGCGGTTATCCCGGTGCTCGCTTTGGCCTTCGTCGTCTACACGATCTACAAGAACGTGGTCGGGGTCGAGGGCCCCTATCGTGTCTTTCCCTACATCATCGTGGCGTGGCTGGTGGTGGCGCTGATCGTCGTGATCACCGTCCCCGGCCTGGCCGGTCGAGTTCGCACCCGCCTGGCCAGCGGAGATTCCGCACCGGAGCTCGAATGACCCGCGTCAGCTGCCAGCAGCTCGCGCCCCGCATCGGCGACTTCGCCGCCAATGCGGCGATGAGCGTCGCAGCGATCCGGGAGTCCGTCGCCGGCGGCGCCGACGTGGTTGTCCTGCCCGAGCTGACGACCTCGGGCTACATCTTCGCCTCCCCGCAGGAAGCGGAGTCCGTCGCCATCACCCGCGATCACCCGATGTTCACCGACTGGGCGCGCGCCGCCGGATCTGCTGTCGTCGTCGGCGGATTCGCCGAACAAGGCGACGATGGCCGCCTGTACAACAGTGCGGCGCTCGTCGACTCCACCGGGATACTCGCGGTCTACCGCAAGACGCACCTGTGGGACCGGGAGAAGCTGTTCTTCACACCCGGGCCCGACGTTCCCCCCGTCGTGCACACCCGGGCCGGGGCAGTGGCCGTCTGCATCTGCTATGACCTGGAGTTCCCTGAGCTGACCCGAGGACTCGCCCTGGCGGGGGCTGAACTGATCCTGGTGCCGACCAACTGGCCGCTCGTCGCCCGCCCGCCACGCGAGCGGGCGCCGGAGGTGACCATCGCGATGGCCGCAGCCCGCGTCAATCATGTGGCCATCGCCTGCTGCGACCGCACCGGTACCGAACGAGGTCAGGAATGGACCGAGGGAACAGCCATCATCGACGAGAACGGCTGGGTGATCGCGACCGCCGGCGCCGGCGTCGGCGCCGCCAGCGCGGCCCTCGACCTCGCAATGGCACGGAACAAGACGTTCACGGTGCTCGGCGACGCATTCGGGGACCGCAGACCCGAGCTGTACACGGCACTGACCGAACCGCACCCCGCCAAGGTCGCCGAATGCTCGCCGGAGTGATAACTGCCGAGGGGTCGGGCTCAGGGTCGGATGCCCTCGACGAGGGCCTGCTGCAGCCGGTCGGCGGTGGCGACATCGGGTTGCCGCGCCGCAAGCACGTCCGCGTACAGGAACGACTCGCCCAGGCGCACCAGTGCGTACGCGAGGGCGCCGGGTTCGATGAGCGGAACCAGACCACACTCGGCCACGTCGCGGCGCAGCAGCGCTTCGATGAAGGCCACGACACCAGTTTGCACCCGGCCGCGCGGGTCGGTGAGCACCCGGATAGCCAAAGCGGGTTCGTCGTCGAGCAATCGGCGCAGCCCCTGTGATCGGGACACGATCGCGTTGAAGTGTCGTCCGGTGCCCGGCGAGCGCAGCGCACCCTCCGGGCGCTCGGCCTCCCATCGCCGTGTGGCCATCACCAGGGTGGCGTCGGTGAGCACCCACAGTGCGTTGCTGAGGAGCTCCTCACGATTGCCCGCTTGGCGGAACAACGTCACGCGCGACATGCCCAGCTCGTCGGCGAGGCCCTGCATCTCCAGCCGCCGACCGTCCCGCACCCAACGTGCTGCGAGCGCCACGGCGCGGATCGGTCGCGCCGCCGGCGGGGTCGCCACCGCCTCGGTCAGGTCCGCCGTCATGGGCGCTCAGACACTTCCCAGTGCCGCGGCCTCGGGGGCCTCGCCGCCGCCGAGCACGCTGTCCACGATGGCCTGTGCGGCGGCCCCGTACGGCGGCAGGAAGGCGTCGATCAGGTCGTCGGTCCCGCGTACGAAGACACCGCGCGGGTTGGAGAACTCGCGGAAGCCCTCGATGCCGTGGTGCCGACCGCTGCCGCTCTGACCAACCCCGCCGAAGCCGAGTGACGGCAGGGTCCCCTGGCTGGCGCAGACGTTGACGCAGGCGCCTCCCGACGTCGTGCGCCGCAGTACGTCCTCGGCGATCTGCGGGTCCTTGCTGTAGACGTACAGGCCGAGGGGACGCTCGCCGGCATTCAGCTCGGCCAGTGCATCGTCGAGGTCGTCGTAGCCGATGACGGGCAGGATCGGCCCGAAGATCTCCTCCTGCATGATGCGCAGGTTCTTCGGGGGATCCACCACAAGCGTCAGCGGTAGCCTGCGGGTGGCCGGGTCACCCTCGCCGCCTAGCGATATCACCTGCGCGCCGGCTTGCTTTGCCTCGTCGACCATGGCGACAATCCGGTCGAGGTGCCGCTCGGTGATGATGCCGGTGCAGTCCGCTGAGGATGCGTAGTCCGGCAGCTCGTCGTGGAGGTAGCGCTCGGCGTGGGTGACGAACGTGTCCATCTGGTCCCGCGGAACCAGCGCGTAGTCGACCGAGATGCACATCTGGCCGTTCTTGATGAGCTTGGTGCCGACGACACCGCGCACGCTCTCGGCGTCGATGCTGTCCGCCGCGAGGATGGCCGGACATTTGCCGCCCAGCTCCAGGGTCACCGGCACGAGGTTCTCCGCGGCGGCGTGCGCGACCTCGCGCCCGATCGCCGGGCTGCCCGTGTACAGCAGGTGATCCCAGCGCAGCGTCGGGAACTCTCGCGCCAGCGTCAGCCCACCGACCAACACCGCGACCCGGTCCTCCCCGAAGGTCTCGGCGATCATCCGCTGGAGCAGCTCCGCGCAGGCGGGGGTGTAGTCGGAGGGCTTGATGATCACCCGATTGCCCGCGGCGAGCATCTCCACCAGCGGGCCGACCGATAGGTCGAACGGGAAGTTCCACGGCACGATGTTGCCGACGACGCCTTTGGGTTGGAAGCGGATGCCCGCGCGCGCGGTGCCGAACAACGCCGCATCGGCCGGACGTTCGTCCTCGGCCATCCACGCCTCGAGGTGCTCGGCGGCGTAGGCCGCACGGCCCGCGACGCCCAGCACCTCGACGAGGTCGGTGAACAATCCGGGGTGTACCGCGAAGTCGGCGCTCATCGCGGCGCGGATCTCGTCGCGGTGGCCCAGCACCATGCCCGCCAAGGCCATCAGGTGGCCCTTGCGCTCCTCCGCGCTCGGGTACGGATCAGCCAGGAAGGCCGCCCGCTGCACGGCGTGCAGTCGATGCAACTCGGCGATCGCCGCGCCATCATCGACGTCGGAAGTACTAAAGGGGGCGACGAATGTGGTCACGGGAGCTCCTGATGCTGGGGGACCGGCCGAACGTAACATCGCGCTCTTGTGTTGCGCAACACTTTGGCGATACGGTTCACGTATGAACAGCACCCCGGGTCGACGCCGCGGCACGCCGGACATCGACACCAGCGACCTCACCGGCAAGACCGCCGTCGTGACCGGCGCGGGCTCGGGCATCGGCCGGTCGATAGCGAAGTTGCTCGGTGAGCGCGGCGCTGTGGTGCACGTCGTCGATCGGGACAGCCCGAGCGCCGAGGCCGTCGCCGGGCACGTGTGTGCGGCCGGCGGTGACGCCATGGCCCACGCGGTCGACGTGGCCGATGCCGAGGCCATGACCCGGCTCGCCGACCGCATCTTCCAAGGCGGCCCGGTCGACCTGTTGTTCAACAACGCGGGTATCGGGCATGCCGGGAGCGTGGTGGATACCACGCTGTCGGACTGGCGCCGACTCATCGACGTCAACCTCATGGGCGTGGTGCACGGGCTGCACGCGTTCCTCCCGCGGCTGCTCGCGCAGGAGAGGCCCGTGCACATCGTGAACACCGCCTCGATGGCCGGACTGGTGCCCAACCCGGGCATGGCGTCGTACTCGGCGACCAAGGCGGCGGTGGTCGCGCTCAGCGAAGCGCTCGAGGGTGAGCTCGCCGCCACGAACGTCGGCGTCTCTGTGCTGTGCCCCGGCGTCATCAACACCGCCATCGTCGCCACGTCGACCATGCGTGGGGAGTGGGTGGACCGTCAAGCGGCCACGACCACGCTGTACGCCAAGCGCGGCACCTCGCCGGACGTCGTCGCCCGACAGGCGCTCGACGCGGTGACGCGGGGGCGGATCATCGTCCCGACGCCGCGTTATCAGGTCGTCCCCGGGTGGTTCCTCAAGCGGGTCTTTCCCCGTGCCGGTCGGGCCGTGACGGCGGCCACGATGAAGCAGCTGGCCAAGCAGCCAAGAGGAGCGTCATGAGCACAACCACCGACCACCGTTCTGAAGATCTGACCACAACCGCGCACGTCGATGTGCTGATTGTCGGCGCAGGCCTGTCCGGCATCGGTGCCGCCTGCCATCTGCAGACGGACGCCTCCGGCACCTCGTACACCATCCTCGAGGGTCGCAGCGCGAGCGGGGGGACCTGGGACCAGTTCCGCTACCCCGGGGTCCGCTCGGACTCCGACATGTTCACCCTGGCCTACGCCTTCCGGCCATGGACGGGGGCCAAGTCGATTGTCGAAGGCGACGAAATTCTGCGCTACGTCCGCGAGACCGCAACGGCATACGGGGTCGACCGGCACATCCGGTACCACAGCCGTGTTGTAGCAGCCGCGTGGTCCACCGACGACGCCCGCTGGACCGTGACCGTCGAGAACCCCGAAACCGGGGTACGCACCACACAGACCTGCGGCTTCCTCTACCTGTGCTCGGGCTACTACCGCTACGACAGGGGCTACACGCCCACGTGGCCCGGCCGAGAGGGATTCGCCGGTGCGGTGGTGCACCCGCAGCACTGGCCGGCGGACCTCGACGTGGCGGGCAAGCGCGTCGTGGTCATCGGTAGCGGTGCCACCGCGGTGACGCTCGTCCCGGCACTGGCGGCCGCAGGCGCCCAAGTGACCATGCTGCAGCGCTCGCCGTCCTACCTCATGGCGATTCCGGCCGGCGACCGGACCGCCGCCCTGCTGCGTACGATGCTGCCGCAGCGCTGGGCGCATGCCGCGATCCGCCGGAAGAACGTGCAGAGGGCCACGGCGCTGTTCACCCTTTCGCGCAAGCACCCAGCTCGGGTGCGCGCGTTGCTGCGCACGGCCACCCAGAAGCGCCTGCCTGCCGGCTTCGACGTGGATACCCATTTCAATCCGGCCTACGAGCCGTGGGATCAGCGCATGTGCTTCGTGCCCGACGGAGACTTCTTCGCCGCGATCGGGTCCGGCAAGGCCGATGTCGTGACCGACCACATCGAGGAGTTCACGGAGACCGGGTTGCGGCTGCGTTCTGGCGCGGAGCTCGACACCGACGTGATCGTCACGGCGACTGGTCTGAACATGGTGCCGCTCGGCGGTATCCCGCTGACCGTCGACGACGAAGCGGTCATGCCCGGGGAGCGTGTGGCCTACAAGGGGATGATGCTCGAGGGCGTTCCCAACCTCGCTTTCGCGATGGGCTACACCAACGCGTCGTGGACGCTGAAGGTCGACCGCGTCTCCTCCTACGTGGGGCGGCTGATCCGCTTCATGGGTGAGCGCGGGGATGCGATCGTGACCCCGCGGCTTCCGGCCGAGCCCATGGCGACGTCGCCGTTTTTGGACATGACTTCGGGATATTTCGAGCGCGCGCGCACCACCATGCCGCTGCAGGGCGATCGGGCGCCGTGGCGGCTGCAGCAGCACTACGGCAAGGATTCTGGGCTGTACCGCGGGCCCAGCAACGACGAAGGACTGGAGTTCCGTTCTGCCTCGGCGCGAGTGCTACCGGGCGGCTGAATCCCACGGCGGGATAGCCATGGCTTTGTTGAGCCACGACCCGCGCCCGCCAGCTGCCCGCGCACTATAAGGCCGACCCGGCCTGCGCGTTCGGGTCGGCGACTACCGCATCATCTACACGGTTGCCGATGACGTTATCGTCGTCGCCGTCGTGACACCTGGGCACCGACGCGAGGTTTACGACTGATGACGGGACCGTCCAGATAGCGGTCGCGATCCGCTCGGTCAACTACTTGTGCGCTCGCTCGCGATGATGCACACTGTTATTACCGATCATTCGGTCGGTAATAGCAGAGAGGCGCCCCTGATGGCTGGATCCGACGCGACCCTCGCGAACGGCGACGCGGCCGCCCCAGCGGCAGACAGCGCGGTGCTCGCGCAGGAGTTCGACGCGATCATCGCCGCCCAACAACGGGTGGAGCCGCGGGACTGGATGCCCGAGGGCTACCGCAAGACGCTGATCCGCCAGATCGCCCAGCACGCGCACTCGGAGATCATCGGTATGCAGCCGGAGGGCAACTGGCTCACCCGCGCCCCGTCGCTGCGACGCAAGGCGATCCTGACGGCCAAGGTGCAGGACGAAGCGGGCCACGGCCTGTACCTGTACTCCGCGGCCGAGACGCTCGGCGCCGACCGGGCCGACCTCACCCAGAAGCTGGTCGAGGGCAAGCAGAAGTACTCCTCCATCTTCAACTACCCGACGCTGACCTACGCCGACGTCGGCGTGATCGGCTGGCTGGTGGACGGCGCCGCCATTTGCAACCAAGTGCCATTGTGCCGCAGCTCTTTTGGTCCGTACGCGCGCGCCATGATCCGGGTGTGCAAGGAGGAGTCCTTTCATCAGCGGCAGGGCTTTGAGCTGCTGATGACGATGATGGCCGGCACCGACGCCCAGCGGGCGATGGTGCAGGAGTCGGTCGACCGTTGGTGGTGGCCCTCGCTGATGATGTTCGGGCCGCCTGACGCGGACTCGCCGAACACCGAGCAGTCGATGGCCTGGGGCATCAAGCGGCACACCAACGACGAGCTGCGCCAGCGCTACGTGGACATGTCGGTGCCGCAGGCCGATGTATTAGGCGTCACGTTCCCGGACCCGAACCTCGCCTGGAATGCCGAGCGCGGCTCCTACGATTTCGGCGAGCCCGACTGGGCTGAGTTCACCAACGTGGTCAACGGAAACGGCCCGTGCAACTCCGAGCGGGTCGCCAACCGCAAAGCGGCGCACGACGAGGGTGCCTGGGTCCGAGAGGCCGCCATGGCATTCGCGCGGAAAGCAGCAACAGCATGAGCCCGCAGGGGTTTGCCGCCGAGGGTGGGCACGGCGCGGTCCCCACCGAGGGCGTTCCAATCCAGGCAGAACCGGCGTCGGTGCGGGCGGACTGGCCGCTGTATGAGGTGTTCGTCCGCGGCAAGCGCGGCCTGAACCACGTGCACGTCGGTTCGCTGCACGCCGCCGACGACGAGATGGCCCTGCGCCACGCACGGGACGTCTACACCCGCCGCAACGAGGGCGTGAGCATCTGGGTGATTCCCTCCAACGCCATAGTGGCGTCGAGCCCGGCGGAGAAAGACCCGTACTTCGCGCCGAGCGGCGACAAGGTCTACCGACACCCCACCTTCTACGAGATCCCGGACAACGTCCCGCACATGTAGGGCGCCATTCGGAGGAGACGCGTGATGACAGCACATGATTCGGCGTACGACGGGTTGGTCGAGGCTGACACCCACGACCAGTGGGCGTTCGGCACCAGCTTCGACGACCCGCTGGCCGGGGTGGACACCACGCTGGCCGAGGGCATCGATGGCGCCGACCTCGCGGCCTACTGCCTGATGCTCGGTGACGACGCGCTGATCACCGCCCAGCGCCTGGCGCAGTGGAGCACGCGGGCGCCGGAGCTGGAGGAGGAGGTGGCGCTGGCCAACATCGGTCTCGACCTGCTCGGGCAGGCGCGGCTGCTGCTGGCCCGGGCGGCCGCCGCCGACCCCACCGTGGTGCCCGCGCTACCCGAGGGTTCCCCGGTTCCCCCGGAGGACGCCCTCGCGTTCTTTCGGGACGAGCCGGCCTTCCGGAACGTGCGCCTGGTGGAGCTGGACAACGGTGATTTCGCCCGCTCCGTCGTGCGGCTACTGGTGTTCGCCACCTACCGCCTTGCGCTGCTGCAGCGGCTACGGGAGTCGCGGGACTCGGTGCTCGCCGCGGTGGCGGCCAAGGGCGTCAAGGAAGTCACCTACCACCGGGACTACGCCGCCCGCTGGCTGGTCACCCTGGCCGGCGGCACCGCGGAGTCGCGTCGGCGGGTCGAGGCCGGCATCGCCCGGGTGTGGCCCTTCGTGGCTGAGCTGTTCGAGGTGCATCCCGTGGAGCGGCGCGTGGCCGCCGCGGGCGCCGGAGTCGACCCGGCCACGCTGCGCGCGGAGTTCGACGCCGTGCTCACCCAGGTCTTTCACGCCGCGGAGCTGCCCGAGCCGGCGGGTCCGACGGCCACCTCGGTGGCCGGGCGCGCCGGTCGTGATGGCGTGCACACCGAGGCCATGGGACACCTGCTCGCGGAGATGCAGTGCGTCGCACGCGCCCACCCGACGGGACGGTGGTGAAGTAATGACGACCGCGTTGCTGTCCACAGTCGACCGGGCTCGAGAGATCGCCGCGACGGTGACCGACCCGGAGATGCCGATGCTGACGCTGGCCGATCTCGGCGTGTTGCGTGACGTTTACGTCGACCGGGACGGCATCGTCGTCGTCACGATCACCCCGACGTACTCCGGTTGCCCGGCCATGTCGACCATGCGCGACGACCTCCGCCGGCGTCTGGCTGCAGGTGGCGTCGAGCACGTTGACGTTCGCACCGTGCTGGAGCCGGCCTGGAGCTCGGACTGGATCACCCCCGAGGGCCGCCGCAAGCTGACCGAGCACGGGATCTCCGCCCCCGCCCACGTGACCGCACGCCCGGCTGGGCCCGTCGCGCTCACGCTCAGCCCGCCTCGCCGGCTGCTGCACTGCCCGCAGTGCGGCTCCACCAACACCGAGCTGACCTCCGAGTTCGGGGCCACTTCGTGCAAGTCGCTGCACCGCTGCCTGGACTGCCGCGAGCCCTTCGACCACGTGAAGGAGATCTGACCGATGACCACCGCCGAGGCGGCACCTACGCCGTCGGTCTCTTCGAAAGCCCTGCGGAACAAGCAGTTTCACACGCTGCGGGTGGCGCACGTGGAGCGCCTGTGCGACGACGCGGCGGCTGTGTCCTTCGAAATTCCGGCCGCGCTGAAGGACGACTTCGACTTCCGCCCCGGGCAGTCGCTGACCCTGCGCAAGGCCGTCGACGGCCACGATCAGCGCCGCTCGTACTCCATCTGCGCCCCGGCCGGAGCCCAACCCCGGGTCGGGGTCCGCGAGGTCCCCGGGGGTGAGTTCTCCACCTGGCTCGTCCGTGACATCCGGGTGGGCGACGAAGTGGACGTGCAGACGCCTTCCGGCACGTTCACCGCGGATCCGCGCACGGGCGGGCGGCATGTGTTCCTCGCCGCCGGCTCGGGCATCACCCCGGTGCTCTCCATCGCCGCGTCGGTGCTGGCCAACCCGGACGCACACGTCGCGGTGTTCTACGGCAACCGCCGGACGAACTCGGTGATGTTCGCCGAGGAGCTGGCGGACCTGAAGGACACCTACGGCTCCCGGCTGGAGCTGGTGCACGTGCTCTCCCGAGAGCCGCGCGGCGTGGACTTGTTCACCGGCCGGCTCGACGGGGACCGGGTGCGGGTGTTGTTGCAGACCTTGGTGCCCGTCGACCAGGTGGACCACTTCTGGCTGTGCGGACCGTTCGGGATGGTGACCGAGGCGCAGCGGGTGCTGGGCGAGCTGGGCGTCGCCGAGGATAGGGTGCACCAGGAGCTGTTCTACGTCGAAGACGTTCCGCCGGAGCCGGTGCACCACACCGAGTCCGCGGCGACCGGGCCGACCAGCGAGGTCACCGTCATCCTCGACGGTCGATCCAGCACGCTGGAGCTCTCCCGCACGAAGCCGGTGCTGGACTCGGCGCAGGAGTCGCGCGACGACCTGCCGTTCGCCTGCAAGGGCGGCGTGTGCGGCACCTGCCGGGCCAAGGTCACCGCCGGAGCGGTGGACATGCGCCGCAACTATGCCCTGGAGAAGGGCGAGGTCGCGGCGGGCTTCGTACTGACCTGCCAGTCGTACCCCACGAGCGACACCGTCACCGTCGACTACGACGCATGACCGGAGAGCCATGACCGCCCTGATGGATAGCCCCGAGGCCATCGAGCTGGCTTCGCGGGATGAGATCGCCGCTTTGCAGCTGGCTCGGTTGCGGTGGTCGTTGCAGCACGCGTACGACAACGTGGCGCACTACCGGAAGGCTTTCGCCGCCAGAGGGGTTCACCCCGAGGATCTGAAGGAGCTGAGCGACCTCAAGTTGTTCCCGTTCACGGCGAAGGTCGATTTGCGGGATAACTACCCGTTCGGCATGTTCGCCGTGCCCCGAGAGCAGGTGTCGCGCATCCACGCCTCCTCCGGGACGACCGGTCGGCCCACGGTCGTGGGTTACACGGCGAGCGATATCGACACCTGGGCGAGCCTCATGGCCCGTTCGTTGCGGGCCGGCGGGGTGCGTTCCACCGACCGGGTGCACGTCGCCTACGGCTACGGGTTGTTCACCGGAGGTCTCGGTGCGCACTACGGGGCCGAGCGGCTGGGTTGCACCGTCATCCCGATGTCCGGCGGGATGACCGAGCGGCAGATCCAGCTGATCGCCGACTTCGAGCCCGACGCCATCATGGTCACCCCGTCCTACATGCTCACCATCGTCGACGCCATGCAGCGGGCCGGTATCGATCCACGCGTCACGTCGCTGCGCACCGGTATCTTCGGCGCCGAGCCGTGGACCGAGCAGATGCGCATCGAGCTCGAAGCACTTCTCGACATGGACGCGGTCGACATCTACGGGCTCTCTGAGGTCATGGGCCCCGGCGTGGCGCAGGAGTGCGTCGACACCAAAGACGGCTTACACATCTGGGAGGACCACTTCTACCCCGAGATCGTCGACCCGATCAGCGGGGAGGTGTTGCCCGACGGTGAGGAGGGCGAGCTGGTCTTTACGTCGCTGACCAACGAGGCCATGCCCGTGGTGCGCTACCGCACCCGGGACCTGACCCGGTTGCTGCCGGGCACCGCCCGGTCGATGCGGCGCATGCAGAAGGTCACCGGACGCACCGATGACATGATCATCTTGCGTGGCGTGAACTTGTTTCCGACACAGATCGAGGAGCTGATCCTCGGTGTCGACGGACTGTCCGCCCAGTTCCAGTGCGTGCTGGACCGCCCGGACCGCTTGGATCAGCTGACTGTACGGGTGGAGGCCCGACCCGACCTCGCGGCGGAGCTGCGCGTCCGGGCCGGCGCGACGCTGAGGGAGCAGATCAAGAACCGGATCGGGGTGAGCGTGCTCGTCGAGGTCCTCGAACCCGACTCCATCGAACGATCCGTCGGGAAGGCGCGTCGACTCCTCGATCACCGGCGCCGGAGCTGA